>Ga0180437_10006853_pt1 | contig 15037 bp, 12 predicted proteins | sample SS_ome_4_FD_132410 | JGI IMG/M metagenome (GOLD analysis project Ga0180437, IMG submission 132410) | Hypersaline lake sediment archaeal communities from the Salton Sea, California, USA - SS_3_D_1 metaG | ecosystem: Environmental > Aquatic > Non-marine Saline and Alkaline > Hypersaline >...
AGGACATCGTCGATCATCTTCAGCAGGTGACGACTGCTATTGTAGATCTGGTACACGTCCCGTCGCAGCGTAGAGGGCCAGTCCAGGTCGCCATAGACCTCTGGAGTGAGATACATAACCTCACTGAAGCCCATGATAATGTTGAGCGGTGTGCGCAACTCGTGGCTGACATTGGCGGCGAATTGCTCCTTCATCAGCCGTGCCTCCTCCGCCTGCTTGCGCGCGGCGATCAACTCGCGCTGCGTGCGGCGCAGAAGCGCGTTGCTGATGTCCAACGATTTGAGCGTGCTACCCAGCTCACCCTGGCGGTCGCGCGCCAATTCCAGCAGATGATCAGCGCGCTGTTGCATCGTCCAGGCCCACCCCAACACGGTATACAACGTGCGCACCGTCTGCCAGGCCAGGGCCACACCCAACGTCAGCGCGATGAACAACGAAGGCAGCGGGTAGGTGCGAACTCCGCTGAGCGTCAACCCCAACGCCAACAGACCAATCAGGCTCGCAGTCACAAACTCACCGCCCGAGATCAACATCGCGCCGATAGAACTCAGCATCAGGCCAAGAAAGGGAATCCATGGTTCAAGAGATAGCCACATAGCGCCCAGCAGTCCGGCCGTAAGGCCCCACACCAAGAGCTGCCGTGCCAAAGCTGGACGTGTGTTAACCAATAGTCGCACAATCAGGCCCAATCCCACCAGTAGCATGGCCAATGGGACAACCGTAGCGGGAATCCATCCAGCGGTCGAAAAGGAAACCAAAGGCCAGGTGAACAAGATCAATAGTCCCCCGACCCCCATCAACGTCAGCGCTACCCGATCGGCCAATTGACCGCGCAATTCCCTTAGATTGACGGCAGATCCGTACTCGATCGTGGTCATACGAGCACCCCTTACTGAGCAAAATCAAGGTCTCACCGGTCTCGTTATAACCCTTTTGTTGAACTTTGGCAAGTCAAGACGGAAACAACAAACACTGGTATCATCGACAGCTCACATACTTGGAGCACGGGTTGTCTTGTGATACAATATGCGCGCCTTGCAAGCGAAACCTGGCAACCAGCAGCCCCGGCATGATACAGACAAATGCGCCGATCACAGACATAGAGGAGAGTGGCCCTTTCGTGCGGCTCGTCTTGAGCGCTCCTGAAATCGTCCCTCACTTGGCTCCCGGGCACTTTGTCCTGGCCGACCTTGGCGATTACACCCGCACTCCGCTCTTCCCCGCCGGACTGGAGGTTGGGCCGAAGGCCAACCTATTCGAGGTGCTCGTGCTCCCCGACCATCCCGCTGCCACGCTCCAACTGGAATCTACCATCGACCTCATCGGACCACTCGGCCAGGGCTTCGAGGTGCCTCCCACCGCTCGTCACTTGTTGTTGGTCGCCGATACAGCCCACCTGCCGACACTGCTTCCTTTGACACGACCAAGAGACCAGGTTTTTTCCGGAGAACCTGGTCTCTCTATCGCGCTGCTCCTTTCAGCTGTCACCATCACCGGACTCTATCCCGTTCAGTTGCTTCCCCCTGCCCTGGAGGTCCACATCGCCACCACCGATGGTTCTGCCGGCCACCACGGATCCGGCCTCGAGTTTTTCCCCGATCTGGCACGCTGGGCCGATTGCATTTGCGTCGCCGACGACCCGGCGACCTACCTGGCGCTGGCGAACGTTGTGCGCGACGTGCGCATCGGGCCGCCCCCTCGCCTCGCTCAGGCGCTGGTCGTCCCGCCGATGGCCTGTGGCGTGGGAGCCTGCCAGGGCTGCGCTGTCGAGACTGCGCATGGTTTCAAGCTAGCCTGCATCGACGGGCCCGTGTTCGACTTGATGGAATTGCGATGAGCGAGAACATCGACGCCGCCATCGAGCTGGCTCCCAATCACAAGACCGGACTCACCCTCGCCAACCCAGTGATGCCCGCCGCCGGCTGCTTCGGGCTTGGCACAGAGTACGCCCGCTTGGTGAAAACGGAGGCGCTGGGCGCCGTCGTCGTTGGCCCGGTCACTGCCGGGCCGCGCCGGGGAGCCAGCCCACCCCGCATAGCGCCCATCCCTGGCGGCGTGCTGCTTCACACCGGCCTGGCCAACCCCGGCATCGGTGCCGCGATCCGTCGCTATGCCCGCGCGTGGTCGCGCTCCCCAGTGCCCGTCATCGTGCACGTAGCCGCCACCTCCCCAGACGAGACCGCTTCCTGTTGCCACCGCCTGGCGAGCGTCGAAGCGGTGGCTGGCATCGAACTGGGTCTACCCGATACCATCGACGGTTCGGTTGAGGCTTCGGGCCGAGGGCTCGCCAACGCCCTCGACGACGCCATCGCCATCATCCAGGCAGCTCACGCAGCCGCTCGGCAGCCCTTGACCGTGCGGCTGCCTCTGGTCAGCGCCCGTTCGCTGTGCGAAGCGGCCGTGCAAGCTGGTGCCAGCGCGCTAACCATCGCGGCACCACCTCGCGGGACGGTTTGGCTGAGTGGCTCGATCGAGCCCGGCAATGTCTTGCCAAGGCCCATGTGGCGAGAGTCGAGGGGACGCTTCATCACCGGCCGCCTCTATGGCCCTTCCGTATTGCCACTAGCGCTGCGCAGCATACGCCAGGTGGCGGAACTCGTGTCAGTCCCGCTCATTGGCTGCGGTGGCATCTACAGCGCGGCAGATGCCCAGGCATTTCTCCACGCCGGAGCGACGGCCGTCCAGGTTTCCGCGGCGGTGTGGCGTGACCCCTCCTGCCTGGCCCGCATCGCCTGCGGTCTATCTCCAACAGACACACTGGGATAACTTGCTAGGGCAATTGCATTTGGAGGAGCGGAACGTTTTCGCCGTACCTGTCGGCCCACTTCGCTCCCTTTGGATCGCCAGATCCGAAGGTTGGGCCTGCCAGACGTCTGGATCTGGCAATCCAGACCGAGCGGATGGGCTACATGCGATTGCCCTTGATAACTTGCAGCGTACCATGTGTGTGGTATAGTATAGGCGACTCTGTCGCACAACTCCGCCGAACTTGAGCGACGTCCTCAACCGAACGAAGGAGCCGAAAAAACCGGGATTCACAAGGAGGAGACTATGTCACGTCTACCAGCACCACCACCAGAGAACGTTGCGGCCAAGAAATGGGTGCCAGTATTGATCATCGGCATCCTGGGCATCATCCTGATTGTCGGGATCTACTACCTCAACCCCGCCTTTCAGCCCGTCGAGTTGCTGCTGATGTTGTTGGCGGTGACCGTGTGCGCGCTGGGCTACACTCGAGGGATCGTCCGTGGCGTGCTGACCATCATCTCACTGTATATCGCTACAGGAATATCGGCCCTGCTGTACCGGGGAGCTGCTCCGTTCGTGAACGCCGTCCTCCAAGTCCTCAGCTTCAACCTGGAGGCCTCGGTCGATGATCCCGCGGGCCGCGGGGCGCAGGCCTTCACCTTCATGCTCCTCGCGATGGCCTTCTGGGGGTTACTGGAACTCCTCAGGCGAGCCTTCTTTCAAGCCACGGACCTGCCTGAGGTGGGGATACTGGATAACCTGGGCGGGGCACTGGTGCATCTCGGTGTTGGTATGTTGATCGCCACCCTCCTTTTTAATGCCTATGGCTATGGCCGATCGCGGCCTGTGCACGACAAGGCGCTGCTGCGACTCCAGTTCAACCAAGTGCTCACCGTGCTAACCAGCGCCCAGTCGTTCTGGTTCTCTGATCCGCCCCCGATTTACAGCTACGATCTGGATGCACGCTAAACATCTGTCCACGCTAGAGTTCCCCAAGGTCTTGGACCGGCTGGCAGCGTATGCCAGCTTCTCCGCCGGAGAAGAAAAGGCCCGCGCGCTCACACCAGCGACCTACCTGCAAGAGATCCGCTGGCGCATGGAGACGACGAGCGAGGCCCGCGCGCTGCTGGAGGTCAAGCCCGAAACCACGTTGGGCGGTGCCCACGACGTCCGGCCGCTTGTGACCGCTGCCCAGCGAGGAGCGGTGTTGCCGCCGGTGGACCTGCTGGACGTGCGTGACACCCTCGTCGCGGCCCGCACGCTCCACCGCCTCTTGACCCGCCTGAAGGAGCAGTTCCCCCATCTGGCGGACATCGCCGGTCGTATCCAACTTTGCCCGGAGATTATCGCCGAGATCGACCGCTGTCTGGATGAGCGCGGAAACGTGCGCGACGATGCCTCTCCAGAACTAGCCCGCATTCGCCGGGAGGAGCGCATCGCCCACGAGCGGATACAGGACAAACTCCAGCGCATCATCAGTTCGTCCCGCAACGCTCCGTTCCTGCAAGAGCCGATCATCACGCAGCGAGAGGGGCGCTACGTCATCCCTCTCAAATCCGACTTCAAGGGCCGCATCCGGGGCGTCGTCCACGACATGTCCTCTTCTGGCGCGACCGTGTTCATCGAGCCCCTATCCGTCGTCGACCTGAACAACGCCTGGCGCGCGCTCCAACTTGAGGAGCAACAGGAAGTGAACCGCATCCTGGCGCATATCTCCCAATTCGTCGCCGAACGGGCAATCGAGATCGAGCAGACCGTGGACGCGCTCGCCGATCTGGATCTGGCCTTCGCCAAAGCCCAATATGCCGACGCCATCGACGCCACCGCGCCCGAACTCGTCCCTCCGCCACCTCGAGAGGTGAGCGGGACGAAGGGAGCGGGCGGCCCCACCATGCGCCTGTTTGGTGCCCGCCACCCCCTGCTCGACCCGAAACAAGTCGTACCGATCGACGTCGTGCTGGACGACGAAACCCACGTACTGGTCATCACCGGCCCCAATACCGGTGGCAAGACCGTCAGTCTAAAGACCGTGGGCTTGCTGACCCTGATGGCCCAGGCGGGGCTCCACCTCCCGGTCGAGCCGAATGGCCGCAGCGGCGATCGATCAGCTATCTCTCCCTTCGAAGCGGTGTACGCCGACATCGGCGACGAGCAGTCTATCGAGCAGAACCTCTCGACCTTTTCCTCCCACCTGAGCAACATCCTCTCGTTTCTCAATCAGGTCGACGAGCATAGTCTGGTGCTGCTGGATGAACTGGGCGCAGGCACCGATCCGGCCGAGGGCTCGGCGCTGGCCCGCTCCCTATTGGATCATTTCCGGCGGCGCGGCGCGACGGCCTTCGTCGCGACCCACTATCCCGAACTCAAAACCTACGCCCAACTCACGGCCGGCGTGCAAAACGCCTGTGTCGAGTTCGACCCACAGACGCTCAGCCCAACCTACAAACTGACTGTCGGGCTGCCGGGCCGCTCAAACGCCTTCGCCATTGCCCAGCGCCTGGGACTGCCACGCGACATCGTGGAGGCCGCGCGACACATGGTCTCGCCGGATGAGCTGCGCACTGAGGATATGCTGGACGACATCCACCAGTTACGCATCCAGGCAGCCCAGGCGCGAGACGAGGCCAACAAGGCCCGCGCCGAGGTCGAGAGACAGGCACGCCAACTGCGCGAGCGGCTGGCGTCAATTGAACAGGAACGTCAAGGGATCCTGGAGCAGGCTCGCGAAGAGGCAGCGGCAGAACTGGAGGCACTGCAATCAGAGATACGCGCTTTGCGACGCCGCCTGCAGGCCGCCGCAGCGCCGCTGGAGGCCGTTGCAGCGGTCGAGGAGGCCGCCGAGTCGATCACGGAAGAATTCGAGGATGAGCTGGCGGCGGCCGAGCGCGAGGCGGCGTCACTAGAGGCTCCGGCTGCTCCGCCGCAGCGCCCCATCCGTCCAGGGGATACCGTCTGGGTCCATCCACTGAACGCCCAGGGACAGGTCCTAGAAGTGAACGGCGAGGAAGCCGAGGTACAGGTAGGGCCAGCTCGCACCCGCCTGAACAAGACGGCGCTGGAGCTTTGCGCTTCGACCGCCCCGTCTTCCGAGCGTGAGGAACTGGGGGATGGTCACATTCACACTGCCACCGCCCCATCGCCCGGCGTGCGCCTCGATCTGCGAGGTTGCACCGTTGACGAGGCATTGCAGCGACTGGATTCACACCTGGACGCCGCGATGCGGGCCGAGCTGCCGTGGATACACATCATCCACGGCAAAGGCACCGGTGCGCTGCGCCGTGCAGTGCGCGAATTCCTGGCTGAGCATCCCGTCGTCAGCAGCTACGAGGCGGGTGGCGACAAGGAGGGAGGCGCAGGTGTCACCATCGCCAAGCTGGTCGTGTGATGGGGTCAAATAGCACAATCCACAGCAACGCTCTTGACAAATGACCGAATTCGCCTATCATATAATGTGGGAGGGCGGGCGTCTTTAAATGGTCCACCGGGTTTTCTCCTCCCTAGATTTGACAGCCCTGCACAAGTGCTCGACCGTCCCGCCTCCCTCGGAGCGGATGAGCAAGAAGATGCAGCAAGTCACTTCCACGGCTGCCAGGGCGCAACAGCCTTCCACTCGATTGGATGGACCACCCTTGTTCCTACTGAGTCTCCGGATCAGAAAAAGGAGGTAGAATATGGCCAGATTCATCGTCGTCCATAGCAGCCCTCTCGAGGCTAACCAGGATCAGCTTTTCCATGCTGCCAGACAGGTGACAGCATCACTGGCGCCAGGTACGGAGTGGCGGAACTCTTGGATTTCGGCGAAGGAAAGGACGCTCTTCTGCGAATGGGAGGCCCCTGATGGCGACGCGATTCGTGCCTCTCTTGAGCCAGTGAAGAACCTCTTTCCCATCGAGATGATCTATGAGGTAGAATGGCTCGATCCCAGGTGGTATGAGTAGGATGCTGGTGGGGCTTTCAAAGAGGTGGCTGGACCCCGCCTTTGCTTTGGAGGAGGTGATGCATAAGAGACGAAGCGATCTGTTCTAGTGGATTCGGGCAGCAGGCCCTTTGCCAACCTGAGTTAGGTAGATATGAAGCAAGAAGGAGGTAACAAGATGTTTGGAGGCTATGCTAACAGGATTGCCCGCATCGACCTGACTACCGGCGACATTCAATACGAAGAGATCGATGAAGAAATCGCTCGCAAGTATGTTGGCGGCCGAGGTATGGGAATGAAGTTCCTCTTCGACAACGGACCGGAGGTCGAGCCCCTTTCCCCAGACAACATACTATGCGTGATGGTCGGCCCTTTGACCGGCACAAAGGTGAGGATGAGCGGCCGGCTGTGCACCGTCACCAAGTCGCCCTTGACAGGAACCTGTACCGATTCCCATATGGGTGGCTGGACAGGAGCCAAGCTCAAGTGGGCCGGCTTTGACGGCCTGGTCTTCAAAGGCAAGGCCGAGAAGCCGACCTATGTCTACGCCGAGAACGGGGAGGTCACCCTTCATGACGCCTCAGACCTGTGGGGCAAGGGCGTCCACGATACTGTCGAAATGATGCAGGAGAAACACGGCGAGGACGTGGCGGTGATGGCCATCGGTCCGGCCGGGGAGAAACTGGTGCGCTTCGCCTGCTGGGTGAACGCCGACAACCGAGCATCGGGGCGGGGTGGCACCGGGGCGGTAGGCGGCAGCAAGAATCTCAAATGCATCGTGATCAGAGGCGACCGCAAGGACATGCCTAAACCTGCTGATCCGAAGGCCTTCCAAGTAGCAGACGAGGCCTGCTTGGCCAAGATCAAAGAGGTCCCAACCACCAGTCCTGTAGATGGCGACCTGCACATCCACGGCACCAATGTCCTGGCGAACATGATCAACGAGATTGGAGCCTATCCGACGCGCAACGCGCAGACGACCGTATTTGCGGAGACCGAGGCCATCAGCGGCGAGACAGTAGCGGATACCATCCTGGCGAGGCGACCCACCTGCCACGCTTGCCCCGTGGCCTGCAAGAAAGAAGTGGAAATCACCGAGGGCAAGCACAAGGGGCTTCGCATGGAGAGTATGGAATACGAGTCGGTCTGGGCCTTTGGGCCTATGTGCGGCTGCTCCGACGCCAGTGCCATCGCGGCTATGATCGACCGCTGCAACGACTTTGGGCTGGACACCATCGAGACCGGCGATGCCCTGGCCATGGCTATGGAGGCCACCGAGAAAGGCCTGGTTGATGGGCTGGGATGGGGCGACACCGACGCGATGCTGACGCTGATCGAGGACATCGCCTTCCGCAAGGGGCTGGGCGACGACTTAGCCGAAGGGATGGATCCCTGCTCGAAGAAGTGGGGGGATCCCAGCATCGCCATGACAGTCAAGGGCCAGTCCATCCCTGCCTACGACCCACGGGGCCTTAAAGGGATGGGCATCGGCTATGCTACCTCTAACCGCGGCGCCTGCCACCTGCGGGGCTATACGCCCGCCGCTGAGGTGGTCCATTGGGTCCTAGGCGAGGAGAGCGAGGCCGATCCCTTGGAGTGGAAGGGCAAAGGTGAACTACAGGCCATCTTCCAGAACGTCTACGGATTCACGGATAGCCTAGACGTCTGCAAGTTCGGAACTTTCGCCATCCCTCTCGCTGTATACGCCAGCCTCTACTCCAGTATGACCGGGGTGCCACTAGACGTGGACGGTTTGCTAAAGATCGGCGAACGCGTTTACAACCTGGAGCGCTACTATAACAATCTCAATGGCTTCCGCGAGGGATCTGACTACTTGCCCAAGCGCTTCCTAGAGCAGCCCGGCGCAGGCGCCGCAGAGAACTCGGTCTGTGAGCTGGATAAGATGCTAGAGGAATACTACGCCTTCCGTGATTGGGAGAACGGCGTGGCACGCGAGAGCAAGTTAGTTGAACTGGGGATCATCTAGTCACAACGCCGCTCCGATGACAGGAAAAGGCGGCTGGCGCCCAAGTGGCGGCCAGCCGCCTTCTCGTCTCCAGAAGGAGAAGAGAACCTGGCGCTGGATGAGTCCTATCCACCCCCCACGGCAGGAAAAAGGGCCAATCGATCACCATCTCCGATGGCAGTATCGAGACCTTGCAGGAATTTCACGCTTCGCCCGTTGACAAGAACATGTATCGACCTCTGGATATTGCCATCCTCATCCAGAATGCGTTCATGGAGAGCAGGGTACGTATCCTTGAGCCCCTCCAACACATTCCTTACTGTGTCGCCGGCCCTCGCCTCGACTTCTACCTCCCCTGCCCCCACAAGTGGTCGCAGCGTGCCAAAGATCCTCACCTGCATCAGTAATGGCCTCACTTCGCGCTAGAGTTACAAGTGCCCCAAGAAGATAGGGAACTTGTCCAATTATACCACAAGACCCTCGGCTACACCATCGCCCCTAGATTTTGGCCTGCGGCGGCAAGGCAGTCCTGGACAAGGAGATTGCCTTCAACCGAGCGGCTGGCTTCACCCCGGCGGACGACCGCATGCCGGAGTTTATGAAGTACGAGAAACTCCCGCCCCACGACGTCGCCTGGGACGTGCCGGACGAGACACTGGACGCTGTGTTCGGGGAAGCATAGCCATAACCTGCGACGACAGCACCGCCGGGCCTACAGGCCCGGCGGTTCCTGGAGCTTCCACGACCGAGGCGCAGACAGCCCGATCAGCTTAATGCGGTCACCTGCTATCCTACCACTGACGCGAAATGGGGGCTGGTCGATCTGCGACCAACCCCCTCATTCTTGGGTATCGTCTCTATCACTAATCGCCCTGGACACCTCCTCTCCGCCGCCCTAGCCACCCTGGATACCGAAACCCGGCCTCCACTCCACCAAACAGATAAACCACCGGGTTCCCTATGAAGATAAAGATAAAACGACGATCTGAAGCGCTGGCGCTAGCACGACACTGACGGTCACATAGCAACGCCTGTTCGCGGCGATGCGCCTTGGCCAACGGCACCCTGCCTCATCGAGGGTCTCGTCGCCTGCTCAAGCAGTGATGGGAATGGCCTCCATCCATGAAGGGCTCTGGGGCCAGGCATCCGTCTCGGCCCAGAAATCCAGGCAGGCAGCGATGAGCGCTGGATTGCCCTTCAAGATCGCCCTGACCCGACACCCCTGGCAACCCCCAGCTTGGGCAGCCAGTTGAACCGCCAGCAGGCTGCAAAAACGGATAAACATCCCACATTGGGGACAGTGCCACCAGTACCCATCCGGTCGCGAACCTTTCGAGCGGGGCATCGTTCACCTCCTCGCAACTTCCCCATCCTCACTGGCTCGGTGCTTTTTGCAGACCAAAGTCTTGCGAATCGAGAGGTTCATCAATCACCGTTATCCTAGCAGCAAGCCGTTTCCCGCACCGTTTCAGGGCGCGTGTCAAATCGCGTGTCAAACTTGAGGGACAAAGTACAATCTTGACACCTGAACCCATGCACAATATACTTCTGGACACCCGCCCGGTCGTAGGGAATGATGTGTGGCGGTGTTGAATATCCAACACGCGCTTGATTGGGAGAGTGCATACCATGATCGTACAAGTGAAGCTGTTTGCGACGCTACGCCGCCGATACCCCAAGCTGGGGATCGGCGAGGCGATGCCGGTGGAAGTGCCGGAGGGAACGGCAGTGGGCCAACTGCTGAAGCGCCTGCGGCTTCCCACCGACCAGGTCAAGGTCGTGTTTGTCAACGGCATCGTGCGGGATAGGGACCACACCCTGGTGGATGGGGACGAGGCGGGCATATTCCCATCGGTGGGGGGAGGGTAGCGGTGTCCCCTGAGACCCGGCAGGTGACCTTCCCTGCCATTGGCGATGGTCCACTGCTGGCTAGGGCACACAAACAGAGCAGCGACCTCGTAGGCCGCTGCTCACAATCGCCCCTCGCCTTTCCTGCCGGTGCATTCGCCTCTCTGGACGGCTTCTCCGTCTGACCTCGTTCTCAATCAAGGCTGTTGAGATACGCTCTAGTAAGGCGACACCAACCGGCGCGGAGCGGTTGAACCATTTGTTCACTTTCCATTTTATGCGAAATTCCTTCCGCTGTCAAGAGGTCCAACCTTAAAATTGTCCCGGCTGAGGTTTTCACTCCCCCGACAAGGTCTGGCACCCTGGGCAGTAGTGGGTACCGCGTTGGCTCACCACGATGCGCTCGATCCCAGCGCCACAGCGGGCACACGGCTGTCCCTCCTGTCCATAAACCGCCAGCAGGCCAGAGAATTCCCCCGACCGTCCATCCGGCTGCCGGTAGGCCGAATCCGACAGCGTCGTGCCGCCTCTGTCTATGGCCGCCCGCAGCACGGAACGGATCGATCGATGCAGTCGCCGCGCCTCGGCCGCAGTGAGTGTGCTGGCTGGACGGAGCGGATGGATGCCAGCCCGCCACAGCGCCTCGTCGGCATAGATATTGCCCAGGCCCGCCAGGAAGCGCTGATCGAGCAGCAACGGCTTGACGCGCCCGCGCCGACGCGCCAGCATCTCCTCCAGACGCGCCGCCGTGAAACCGTCCGCCAGCGGTTCCGGCCCGAGATCGCCCAGCACTTCCCGCGGATCCGGCGTCAACACCAGCCGGCCGAACTTGCGCATATCGAAAAAGTACAGCCATCGCCCATCGTCCAGGGAGAACAGCACCCGAAGGTGCCGATCATCAGGTAACTCGGCTGGCTCTATGATCAGTCGGCCCGTCATACGCAGATGAACCAGCAACGTATCGTCACCACTCAGAGCGATCAGCACCCATTTTCCACGCCGTCCCACCCCGGTGATCGCCTGACCTGTCAGGCGCTGGGCAAAGGCATCGGGGTCGGGGGGCACGACGCTGCGCGCCCAGCGCACCTCCACACTGACGATGGTGCGCCCGACGAGCGATGCCTGCAGTCCTTGGGCAACCGCCTCGACTTCGGGTAACTCGGGCATGGGGCCACATTATAAGCGTGTCCACCGCCTATGTCAAAGCGTCGCAGCTATCCCGTTTGATCAAGTTCTGACCGCAGGACACGGTTGACAGCCCCACGCCCCGGTGTTACAATCTGGCGCCATTGAGAATTGAGAAGAGAACCACCCGTTTAGAGGGGCACCATGCTCGAACATACCCAAGTCACCACACCCCCGCCGACTGACCAGACGGTTCGCTTCCGCCGCCGTCTGGACGACACCCAACCTACGCAGCATGTGACCCCACCCCGGCCCGCCACCCCCTCGCGCGGCGGTTACCACCGGCGTTCCTGTCCCTCGCGTTTGCTTTCGGGACTCTTTCTTCTCGCGTTTGCCGTCGCGGTACTGGCGGCAGGAGGAGCTGCTATATGGCGATGGAGCACCACACTCCCCCGCACCAACGTCCTCATCCTCGGCCTCGACCGCCGTCCAGAGGAGGGTAGTGTCGTTCGCTCCGACACGATGGTACTGGCAACGGTCTACCCGCCTGGTCCGGACGTCGCACTGCTCTCCATACCCCGTGACCTCTACGTCGAAATCCCAGGCCATGGCACCAGTCGCATCAACACCGCCCATTTCTGGGGTGAGAACGACCTTGAGGGAGGTGGCCCTCGGCTGGCCGAACAGACGGTGACGCAGAATTTCGGCGTCCCGATACACGGCTATGTGCGCATCGACTTTGATGGTTTTCGCGCCGTGGTGGACGCTGCTGGCGGGATAGACATCGTGGTCGAGGAACCGATCGTGGACGACGACTATCCTACCGCCGACTATGGCACGATGCGCATCGAGATCCCGGCTGGGCCGCAGCACATGGACGGCGAGACGGCACTGCGTTACGCTCGTTCCCGCCACGGCTCCTCCGACTTTGGCCGGGTCGCACGCCAGCAGCAGGTGATCATCGCCCTGGCCCGCCGTCTGCTTGAGCCCAAGGCATGGCCCAGGCTGCCCGCCGTCTACAGCGCTGTGAAGAACAACGTGGACACTGACCTGACAGGCCGCGACCTATTGCTCTTGGCCCCCACCCTGTACCGCGTCGGGCCCGAGGGCATCGAACATCGCGTCGTAGACCGCGGGATGACCCAGCCGTGGACCACTCCAAGCGGCGGGGCGGTGCTGCTTCCAGAATGGGGGGTGATCCATCCCCTGGTCCACGAGTTGTTCACGCCGTAGGAGATAAGAACGACGCTTGACAAGAGCCACACCAAAAGATATGATTCGGCACAATCGTGATCAAAAACCAAGGAGGCGTGTAATGGCAGCCAGCACAGGTTTTCAGGAACTGAACAACCGATCATCGAGACCGGAATCCTGATCATGCTCCGACCATCGCCCGTCATCCCGATCATCCTCGTCCTCTGCGCGGCGTGCGCGGAACCGACTGTGCCCCCCACTCCGACACCGCTCCCACCCACCCCATCCCCCACGCCGGAACCCGTCGTCCTCACCGTCTGCCTGCCCGATGAGCCGAACAGCCTCTACCTCTATGGCACCGACAACCCCGCCGCCGAGCACATCTGGCAGGCCATCTACGACGGGCCACTCGATAGCCGCAACTACGGTTACCAGCCGGTCATCCTCGCCGATCTTCCCAGTCTGGCTGGTGGCAGCGCCAGCGTCGTCACGGTCACCGTGCAGACCGGCGATCGCGTCCTTGCCATCGACGGCGCAGTGGTCGAACTGGCGCCCGACGTGGTGGTCCGGGATGCCACAGGAGCGCGTACGGCTTTCGACAGCACGCCCATGCTGATGAAGCAGATGGTCGTCACCTTCACCCTCCAGCCCGACCTCTACTGGTCCGACGGCGCGCGGCTCAGCGCCGACGACTCTGTGTTCTCCTTCGAACTGGCCGCCGATCCGGTCACCCCCAGCGACAAGCACGTCGTCGAGCGCACGGCGACCTACCGCGCTGCGGATGTGCGCACCGTGGTCTGGCACGGTATCCCGGGATTTCTGGATCAAGCCTACACCCTCAACTTTTGGCATCCGTTGCCCCGCCATGCCTGGGGCCACCTTTCCGCCGCCCAGTTGCTCAACGACCCCATCTCCACGCAGCGGCCCCTGGGCTGGGGACCTTTCGTCCTTCGCGACTGGGTAGCCGGTGATCACATCACGGTTGTGCGCAACCCCATCTACTTCCGCACGCCGGAGGGACTCCCCCGCGTGGATGAGGTCACCTTCCGCTTTGTGTCCGATCCGACCCGACTGGCGGAGGAACTCCTGACCGGTCGCTGCGACGTGGTCACACACGACGCCGCGGAGGCCGTGCGCACCGCGCTACCCGACCAGCCTGGGATCACGTCACACACGATCCAGAGCGCCCGGTGGGAGGTCTTGGCTTTTGGCATCAGCCCCAGCTCCGGCTACAACCGGCCTGACTTTTTCGAGGACGTCAGGGTACGCCAGGCCATCGCGCTGTGTTTGGACCGGCAGGCCTTGGTGGATCAGGTGGTGGGGCCCTCGGGTCGGGTCTTGCACAGCTACCTCCCGCCTGAACACCCCCTCTATGCCGGTGAGGCATTGGCCACCTGGGGATATGCTTCGGCAGCAGGACAGACGCTCCTGGCGACCGCTGGCTGGTACGACGAGGACGGCGACGGCGTGCGTGAATCCCACGGCATCCCCGGCATCGCCGATGGCACACCGTTCCAGGTCACCTATCACACCACGGATGATCCGCTGCGCGTCCAGATGGCCCAGTTGATCCAGACCTACCTGGCCGCGTGTGGCGTCCAGATCAGCGTAGAGACCCTGCCCCCCGAGACGCTCTTCGCGCCCGGGCCGGAAGGTGTGCTGTTCGGTCGGCGGTTCGACCTGGTGCAGTTCTCGTGGCGCGCCGTGTCCACCCCCTTGTGCGACCTGTTCCTAAGCGAGCAGATGCCCGCCGAGGGCCGCTGGGACCACCCAAACGCCACCGGCTTCCTCGACGACGAGTACGACACTGCCTGCCTTGGCGCATTGGAAGCTCCTCCCGACAGCGATGCGTACGTCATCGGGCACACACAAGCTCAACGTGTCTTCTCCGAACGATTGCCAGCGCTGCCGCTCTTCCAACGTCAAAAGACCACCCTGGCCAAGTCCTCGGTCGTCGGCCTGGCGCCCGATCCCACGCAAATCTCCGAACTGTGGAACATCGAGCAACTCGACCTACGACCGTGACCGAGACCGTCTGCCCGCTTGCAGGCTCGCACATTCGCACCCCTGCATACGCACAGACTTGCGCATTTACACATTTGCCAGCTTGCCCAAGGAGCCCACAGTGGAGAAAATCGGCTCTTTGGGACTTTGCGTGGTCAGGGCGCTGGAGTCCCCAACTTGTTGGGGTATCCACGCGCAAAACCCGAACAAGTTCGGGCCTCCGACACGCTATCCCG
>Ga0180437_10006854_pt1 | contig 15035 bp, 18 predicted proteins | sample SS_ome_4_FD_132410 | JGI IMG/M metagenome (GOLD analysis project Ga0180437, IMG submission 132410) | Hypersaline lake sediment archaeal communities from the Salton Sea, California, USA - SS_3_D_1 metaG | ecosystem: Environmental > Aquatic > Non-marine Saline and Alkaline > Hypersaline >...
ATCTACTTTTACTCTTGAAACCATGAAACTCCTTGTTGATAATGGAGCGCCAGTCAACAAAGCTGGTCTCGAGGGAACACCCCTGTTCGTAGCGATCTGCGACCACAACGTCGACCGCGTTAAGTTCCTTCTTGCGAACGGCGCTGATTTAAGAATGTACAAGAGGATTACACCACTTGGTTATGCAGCGTGTCAGTATGCATGTTGTAGCAATACATATAGGAGTGAAAGAAAACAGATCGTTTCTCTCCTACTCAAAGCAGGAGCTGATCCTGAGAAGGTATCTTCCAGGAACAAAGATTATGTGGACGAATTTCTGAAAGAGCTAGAGCCCCAGATTGTGACCAAGCAGGTTGCTGACCGGTTCTACCGCATCATCCTCCTTGATGACGAGTTCTGTAACTACCATGTTCTCGGCTCCGACATTGACGAGAAGTGTGAAGGTGTTCGGTACATTCGTACTGAGAACGATGGCATCAGGCTTGTGCTTGATTACGTCGACCTCTAAATTTATAACATTACTTTTTACATATTAGCCCTTCGGGCTCCCGGGCTTTATATTTGTAATGTAAAATTCGTGCATAACTACATAGTACATAGTATTTTCTAACGAATCTGGTTAAGTGAAGCGGCGCGTAGCGCTGCTGAGCGTGTAAGAGTTGAGGGGCGAGCGTAGCTTGGCCTGATTAACTCGCGCAACGTAACAAGATGTGCATCGCACATCGCGTGTAGTGAAGTTTTATAAATTTATGATTATTCTCAGTTGTTGCTCTTGGTTGGGGAGTCAACGAACTGCTTCTGGACCTCCTTGAGGAGGGGTGTGAAGCTTTGTACCATCTTGACGATAGGGAGAGAGGCATCGTCCGGGTTGTTTCCGGTGTTCCAGATGGTGATGTCAGGGTTCATGTCCTTGACCGCCTCAGCGTTGTACTTGGCAAGCTCTGGCCACATACCACTGTCCATACCGAGGTAGAACTTGGCGAGGCTTTTGTCGGAAGCACATGCCTCAAACAGTTCGGTCATACCGTCTGCCTTGGCCTGCATCACCTTGAGGGTACCCTCAGCCTCCTTCTGCTTGGCGTAGAGGTTAGCATCGGCCAGGCGCTCTTGTGCCTCAGCATCAGCCAGAGCGCTTGCCACGATGGAAGCGCGGTTGTTCTGGATCTTCTGCTCGTAGCGTCGCTCCTCAATCTCGCGCTGGAGCTCCTCGCGACGCAGCTCAACAGCCTGCTCAGCCTCCATCATAGAAAGCTCGCGAGCTCTTTGGGTTGCTGCCTCCTGGATTGCGACATCAGCCTCAGCCTCCAGAATGGCGCGACGAGCGATGTACTCCTCTTGTGTTGCATGACGGTTGTTGTCGGCCACCACAACACGAGTATCGCGTTCGTTGAGGCTCACAGCAACATCACCCTGCTTTTGGGCGTGGGCGACATCGCTACGTGCCTCGTTGTTGGCCATCTCGATAGCCCGCTGCTTTCTGTACTCGAAGTACTTATTGTTCTCATCAAAGTCCTCCATCTCTCGGATGTTGGCGTTGTAGATCTTCAGACCGAGAGACTCCAGATCGGGGGCAATCTTCTCAGACACCCGCTCACGGAAGACCTCACGGCCGTTGAACATCTCCTCAACGGTCAACTGAGCTGTCAAGACACGGGTTTCACCTTCCACGATACCTTTGACAGTCTCGCGAATGGATTCGGGGGTCATGTCCTGAAGAAGCTTACAGTAGCGCTGGAAAGCGCTAGAGTCCTCCTCTGGAAGCATCGGACCGATCGTCATCACGATAGGCAGATTGAACTCTACCTTCCCCTTCGACATGTTGTGCAGGTCGAAGTCGTACGTAACGGGGTTCACGTCGACCAACAGCTCCTCTTGAAAAGGAAGTCTGAGTGCCTTGCGACTCACGTCAACGTCGTTGATGAAAGGTCCGGTGCGCACCACATACTCGTTGGGCTTACCAACACGGTAGTTGGCAACAACCCAGCCAGCTGCAGTTAGGGCCGTGACCGAAGGAATCGTGACGAGAGGGTTCGCCATCGAAAAAGCCGTCAAAGTCTCAATCAAGGTATCCTGATTGGCAGTCTTCGTTGAGAAATCTGCCTTCATGGCCGGAACAGAACGAACTGTCGAGCGAACAGCAGTAAAGCGGGTCGCAGAAAGTGCAGCACGAATAGTACCTCGGAACATTGTTTGTTTCAGAAAGTGGTGGGTTTACCGTTTCCGGTTATAAAGTCATCAATTTTTATATATTAGCCCTTCGGGCTCCCGGGCTTTATATTTGTAATGTAAAATTCGTGCGTAAAAACATAGTACATAGTATTTTCTAACGGATCTGGTCAAGTGAAGCGGCGCGTAGCGCTGCTGAGCGTGTAAGAGTTGAGGGGCGAGCGTAGCTTGGCCTGATTAACTCGCGCAACGTAACAAGATGTGCATCGCACATCGCGTGTAGTGAAGTTTTAGTAAAAATTATTATAAGTTTTACAAAGTGCTCCGAACACCGTTTACTCGACGGACGAAAGTTCGCTGTTTAGGCGTTTCCATTTTAAGTCCTAGATCTTTACAGCGCCCTGAGCTTGGCGTGGTTATTCCCTTTTACAATAGAATGAGACATGGCTTCTGTATCTTCACCCCCCAACAACCTCCTAAGTCGAGAATGAGACATGGCTTCTGTATCTTCACCCCCCAACAACCTCCTAAGTCGGCGCGCAGCGAAGCGGCGTTAGCCGCTGAGCGTAGCTGTGTGTTAAACCGCCTCACTAAGTGTTCTATATCAATGCTTATCTGACTACATTGACACGATATCTTTATAAGACTGGTGTTAATGCTTATATTAGAGCATTAACGTGATCCAAACCAAACTTTTGGCGATTTCAAAGACTTTTTCTGACTACACCCTTTAAAACGAAAACGGACAGTTGGCCTTTGAACTCTTGAGATCTTAGTCTGCTCTCTCTCCTCATAAAATGGGTGCAGTCTTATTTTTATATATCTTTTAATAGAAGTTAAGTAAGAAAGAGTAAAAAACTATATAATTTGATAAATACAATAGTTGTTATATAGTATAATTATTATACAAGTGATACGGGATTTTAATTTAACTAAAAACAGCTAATTTTAGTTAATACGTGACTCTAGTTTAATTTTAATGTAAAACTCACACGTTAGACATGCATACTTCACCTACATGTAACGGTATTACTAATCATGACGGACATTTTGGGTGCAACTCCGTTAAATTTTCTGTATGTTATGTATCATAAGTAGTTGCTACTACATTAGTCAATTATTTTAGTTAACAATGGTTTTATGAGTTCGTTAAAATTAGGTGAATCAGCTGGTATAAAGTTTTATTTGGTATACTCTTATATACCAATGGTTGTTTATCATTGTCTTAGATGTGGAAAGAAACAATCACAAAAATCACATTGGCGCACTCACCTTAGACGAAAAAGACCGTGTGAAGCTAAGTTCCTTGACATTGATGGAGAAGAGATTATTGAAGATTATGATGACCTTCTTCCAGAGTACATGGAACTCGTTGAAGATAAGAAGAAGATATACCGTTGTGATAAATGTCCTTTTAAATCAGCACATAAAAGAAGTTATACACGTCATAAAAAAGAAAGCAAATGTGGAACATTAGCTGTCAACAACGAAATCGAGCTTCTTAAATTAAGACTACAACTTCTTGAGTCACAAGTTCAAGCGCCTAGTATTAACATTGGTGAAATTAATATCGATTCCCACCCAACTATTGTCAATGGAGACGTTAATAACTATCACTTGACTGGCTTTGGTAATGAGAATATTTCTGGTATTACTATTGACCAAATATGTGATGTTGTAGCAACAAATCTCAATGCTGTACCTAATCTTAATAAACTAATTAGATCCAGGCCTGAAAATATGAACCTATATGTTCAGAATGTTCGTAGTAATTACATGAAGGTATTTAACGGTGAAAGTTGGGAATTAATGGATAAAATGACAGTTATAGAAGAATCCGTTAGAAATACTATTGATTTGTTACAGGATTTAATAAAAGATCATAGAGAAGCAATACCTAACAATGACTACCGTAAAGTTAATAGAACTTTAGATTCTGGAGAACAAAATTCGACAGATCCTTTAAAAATAATGCGAAGACAAGAATTCAACAATAATTTAAAAAAGTATATTAAACAGATGGAAACTGACCTTATTAACATGCGGAATATGGTTAGATGTAATTACGAACAAGGCACCGGTCAAAAAATTGTTTCAAGAGGAGCTTAAAAAGAGGAAGATTGACGTAAAGTACTATTCATCTGCTTTATAATTCACTTTTACAGAGTGCTCTGGACACCATTTACTCGACGGACGAAGGTCCGCTGTTTGGATGTTTCCATCTTCAGTCCTAGCTCTTTACAGCGCTTCTTAATCTCAGTCAACGGTCTTCTCATCGGAAAGTATATTAGCTGGCTAGTAATCTTGCCGTCTGTCATCCAGACGACCGCTGTCTTAATCTCAGGGATACCCTGCAAAGCTGCACGATAGCATGTCGAGAAGTGACTTCCTGGCTTCCAGTCAACAGTAATGTCCTCCGAGAGTGCGTTAAGAGCTAGAATGCTCTCAGCACTATTAACGGTACGACCGTCGACTACTGCCTTTTCCTGTAGAAGGTATTCACCGTAAGCGTGTGTTCCAGCGGCGTTAAGGTAGACGGTATCACCAATGTTATAGATTCGTTTGACCAGTTTAGCGGCAAAGTCACCGTAACATTTAGAGGAGACACAGTCAACAATTGCTGGAATACTAGTTCCTGCAGCGTTGCGATGTCCACCACCTCCAAGGTACTCTTTAGCGAGTGCTCCAACGTCGATGTGAAGGTCTGTGCTTCTGAGGCTAAAGTTCGTCATCCCGGTGTTGTCGCTAACGGAATAGACCGCCGCGGCGTCGATATAGGGATGAAAATCGAACATTCGGTTCCCAACGTCAGATTTCAAGACAATCGAGTTAATGTGCCCAACTACGGCGTACCTTACACTAGTTCTGGTCTTAAACCGAACCAACTTAGGCACCGCACGTGCAGCCAGCTCATCGGTCATCATCCTGTCTTTTGCGACGTAGACTTCGCCGACTTTAATACCCGCATCGATCTCACCGTTTAGGTTACGACAGATTCGGTCGTAGGTTTCAAAATCCCGTTCTTGTTGGAAGAACCAGGCGTTGAATTCGTCGGTATTCGGCAAAGCCTTCTTCCAGATGTCACGGTCCTCGATATATTGAAACATAAGGGGGACTTCGACGTTTGGGAAGAGCCATTGCCATGTGAGGACAGCTCCGCTTCTGTTCATATCGAAGATTTTGTGTTCTTCGGGGAACTCGGCGAGCTGTTTATCGGCGGTCTTGTGATGATCGATCACCAAAAGACTGTTAGACTTTTGTAGCATCTTGTTCAGTGTTTTTAGCTGAAAGCTAAAGTCTGCGATCAAGACATCTTTTCCCGTAACGTCAGGGGCCTTGGCGTTGTACCCGGCGGGTACCCATTCGATATCATGATCGATACCGTTGTCACGCATATAGCGCCAAACTGCGTAGGCTGCCCCAAAGCCGTCGTTACAGGGATCGTGATAGATCACCATGTTGATAGCCGAGGGGACCAGTTGTTTGGAAGCTACTGCAGTGCTGGTCATTAGACGCCTGAACATTAAGTACCTCCAAAAGTCATTCGCTGGTCTTATAATTCACTTTTACCATTTCGCCCTATCGGGCGCCCGGGTCTGGGAAGTTAGGTGGCTTTCACGTGGGCTATGTAATAATACCTTGTAGTTTTTAACGGAAGTCGCTGGAGCGAAGCGGTGAGGCGTAGCCGAGGCGGTGAGCGAGTCTTGCATCGTTCCTAAAATTGATCCCAAAGGGTTCTGATAGCAGGTTGAACTACTATTTGATGCGATTTTGTTGTGGTGAAACCAAAAAACAGAGACTCCAACGGATGGGACGTAGGGATCTCCGTGAGCGTAAGAAGAAGGAACATGAAAGGCGTCAACGTAGGGTCCGTAAGAGGGCTGTTCAGGCGATGGAAGTTACCATTGACATCGGGAGCAGTAGCGACAGTTTCAGTCATACGATTCGCGCTCACTCCAAGGAGAGTCTCCAGTACAAAGCGTATAGGGATGGCTACAAGAGGATCGTTAAGTTCCGCAAGCGACGTGAGAGCATCCAAGACCCTGATCACCCACAAAGTCTCGGTAAAACAACCTGGTACTATGGTACACCCGTTAAACCATAAAAATGATGGCAAAACCGTCGAATAATAAATTCTACTATCTTCAATTGCAACGATGGGACAGTCTTTGAGCTACTACATGGGAACTTCTGCCACTATGGACGAGGACTCTGACGACCAGCAACCTGCCTGGACTCCTGATTTCCAGCACCTGGAAGATCTCGAGTCACGATTCACCAATGCCAACTTCACGGGTGTGACTCGTGGAGAGTCTGAGGTTGACATTTACGGCTATCGAGAGGACCTTGTTGTCAAGGAGAGCGATACCCTGATTGTTCCGTTTGATGAGAACACGCGTGCTGTCATCAAGTGCAGAAAGCAGGTTGGCTACATCGGCTGTACCCGCTGGTGCCAGGTTAGCTTCCAAGGCTGCCTTCCACCCAACGCCGATGCTAAGGTTTCAGCCCGACGGTATCGCTACGAAGATATCAACGCACTTTTCGCTGACATTCTGGAGATCCGGAACGCACATTACCACCGTGCAGCAGGAGAAGCTTGACTTACGGATAACATCATAGTTCAGATCTCCAACCTATAAGCACTTCTCCCTAGTGTTTTCCAGTACAGCTTCTGGAATGTCGTAAAGACTACTTATAATTTTAGTGGGAACACCATTGCCTAGCATTCTGATCATGTCAATCAGAGTGATCTCCTGTGGATCAACAAGTGTGTCGTCTTTCCTAAAGATGCCTTTCATAATGTCGTTATTAATCATACTTAATAGCTCTGCATTCTCATCGTTAAGCTTCTTAATCATAGCGTCTTTAGCGACAGAGCTTTCAGTACACATCCCCATCATGCTGTCAAGTAGATCGATCTGACTTCCTAGCTTTTTAACTGGGCACTCTTCAGCCATCCGTATAGCTAAATATGTGTTATAAATTAGGTCGTATCGACCGAGCGTCATGACCAAACCGGTTGCAATTGATTTCCAACGGATTCACCTTATTGGCATATTAAACGAGGGTGCCGGCAATATAACTTCCATCTTTGAATGGTAACTCAAGATCTCGATAACGTCGTCCGGAGTGATAATCAGCCCCCTAAAAGCCGGCGCGCAGCGAAGCCCCGCAGGGGCTGAGCGTAGCTCTCTATTACACTATTCACTAAAACTGATTCAAAAACAGCCAGGGATTATAAGGGACTACATTATTTTTTGGTTAAACTTTTATTAAAAGTTTAAATGAAGCTTCTGACTGGAAACTCGCATCCTGAACTGGCCGAATCGGTCTCGGGGTACCTAGGTGTACCTATTGTCAACTGCACTGTTGGGCGTTTTGCTAACGGTGAGGTCAACATTAAGTTACACGAATGCATCAGAAACCAAGACGTTTTTATTCTGGCCACTGGTGGAAGCACCGCTGCTGGCACTCTCAACGATCTGCTCATGGAAACCCTGATTATGGTTAACGCCTGCAGGCTTTCCAGTGCAAAGTCCATCACTGTCTTCATGGCGTGCTACCCGTACGCTAGGCAAGATAAGAAGGACAAGTCACGAACGCCAATCAGTGCTAGATTGATGGCAGATTTCTTTGAAACCGCCGGCGTCACTCGTCTGGTAGCGGTGGACCTCCACGCAGCTCAGATCCAGGGATTCTTCCATGTGCCCTGCGATAACCTTTACGCTATTGACGTGCTTTGCACCTACCTGCGTGATACAATTTTCGTCGGACTAAGCAAGACTGAGATTCAGGACCGTTACGTCTTTGTTTCACCGGACAACGGTGGTGCCAAGCGTATTACGGCCTACTCGAAGCGCTACGACCTGAACAACGTGATCATGCACAAGGAGCGAGACTATTCCGCCGTAAACAAGGTGGAGAAGACTATCCTTGTGGGCGAACAGAGCATCGAAGGCAAGATCGGTATCATCGTCGACGACATGTGCGATACGATGGGAACCGTCGTCAAAGCATGTGAGTCGCTCGAAGAGCACGGAATGATCGGTGCAATCGTAGTGGTCACCCATGGGGTCTTGAGTGGTCCCGCAGCAGAGCGCATTAACGGTTGCGACTTCATCCAGAAGGTGATCGTGACCAACACTCTGCCGCAGACCGAGAACGGCGAGAGGATCGCGAAGCTGGAAGTAGTGGACATTACCGGTCTCATCAGCGATGCTATCCAATGCATCTCCGCCGGCCACTCCATGTCCAAGCTTTTTAGTTGAATTATAATTCTTGATGTAAGTATGGCCAAGGTACAGGTTTTTGACGCCTGGTTGCTTGGTTATACTAATTTTACCTAGGTGGATCCCTCTCTTGATCCCCCAGATCACATAGGTCATTTTACTGGCACCAATGCCCATTAATTCCATTAGTTCAGGAATCCCAACCTCACGGTCAGATGGGAGAACCGCCATCACCTTATTGTAGTAGTTCGGTATCTTAAATTTAAATACTATATATCGTCTTATAACGTGATTTCCATTCACTTTTCAAAACTGATTCAAAAACACCCAGATATCACAAGGAAGCATATCTATAGTAAATGCAGTTATGTCGTCGAAAATCAACATTGGAAGAAGGCATGCAGGGGATTCCCATTACCGATACAAGAGGAACCGATTTGAGGTTCGGTATTCAGGTAAGGGGAAGAACAGCAAAACAATTCTATCTAATCTCACGAAGATCGCGAGGCAGCTGTATACAACGCCGGAATATGTGTCAAAGTTCTTTGGCAGTCGATTTGCTACAGTAACCGGAATTGATAGTAAAGCTAAAGAATGGTTCTTGAAGGGTCGACACACCCGTAGGGATCTAGAGGAAAGGCTGGAAGATTTTATCGACACCTTTATCCTCTGTCCCTCTTGTGAAACTCCTGAAACTAGTATTAAGGCAAAGAAAGGTATTGTGAAGATGAGATGCTATGTCTGCGGTGGTGTGAACAAGATTACTGACACCACCTTTATTAAGTATCTTTCCCGCTGCCCCCAAGACGATACCAAGATGTACAGAGCTTACACCCGTCGTAAAGCCGCTCGTGATGCAGCCGCTAAAGAGGCCGCTGAAACTGAGCCGAATATTGTAGTGGATACTACCGGGCTTCCAGAAGACGAAGAGGTCGTATGGACTACAGATACATCGGAAAGCGCTGCCCAGGCACGCGTTGAGGAGCTTTCAGGGGCCGTTAGAAAGATGGTAGAAAGTGACTCAGGTTCATACTATAGTTACTCAGGTAGCGAAGCAGAAGCATCCGCTTCTTCAAGTAGTCTAAACGTTGATGATATCTGATCTTATAAATTTGATGGTAAATAGGTTAATAAATGGTAATTAAGTACACAATGTCCTCGACATCTGACTGTTACATCACTGACTCAAGCAGCACTGACTCAAGCAGCACTGACTCTTGCAGTACTGAGAAGTCCGAACGTTGGGCAGATAGACATGTAGCCCTTGTGTTTGCCGCAGCCTGCGTTGCAATATTTGTTGGGGTGATGTGGGCATATATATTGCTAGAACACTTCATCAATGGAAGTATAACAAGAGAAATATGGATAACAATGGGTATTTCCACGTTAATAGGTGTAATCATTGTATTGGTGGCCATGTGCACTGATTGTCGTGATAACCGAAAGATGGTAGAAAGTAACTCTAGCGAAGCATCCGCTTCTTCAAGTAGTCTAAACATCAACGATATCTAATGTTATAAAATTTATGGGAGGTAAGGACAATAGCAATCGTGCCATGCTTCCCAATCGTTTTTGATCCAATCGTCCTTGATTGCTTCTCGCATATCCTGAAGATCCCTTGCAGTTGCTTCCCTATTGGTTCTGATCTCTTTAATTAGAAATGCACCTAGTAATAGAAATGGACTTGCTTTTAGCAGGTACGTAGCAAAGTTAACACCCCATCTCTTGTAGTCAGGCATAGTATTATTTAGTCTTAGTCCTCAGAAGAGGAATAACTGTAATCTTCAATCAATTTTAGCTCGTCGATCATCTTTTGGGTCTCAGCAGCTACCTCTTCAGCTGGGAAATCTTCTGTATAGGACTGCATTTCTTCCTGATCTTTGAGGAACGCTTCGAGGCCTTCCTCAATCTTATCCAATAGGTCTTCGGTGGTATGAAGTTGTGGGAGATCATCACTTGGGATTGTGATAGTTGGGGCATCCAGAACTTTATCCTCTGTTGGTTCAGCATCACCAAGAGCGACACCCATCCAACTTCCATCTCCACACCAGTTGAACTGGTAGACGTTGAGACACTGCAGCTGGAAGTCCTCCTCTTCCACAAGGGTAACATTAGCAGATATCTCATCCTGACCGTCACAGAGGGCGTCGTACATGATAGCCTTGCGGAGCTCTGAGCTAAAGAGGAAGTCGAGAAGCGGTAGTTTGATTTCGGACATCTTATGAACTACTTATTAGAATATCTTTCTAAGTAAAAGTGATTAAAAGAGTCTTTATTTTCTGGTTATAGTAGATCACAATGACCTCTCTTAACCAATGGATTGAAACCGACGACGGGCTTCCTTACAAGGACCCTGATACGATTGCACCCGTTCTACGGGTCTGGATGGAGCGCAACATTGTGTTGATCAAGAGAAAGGTGTTCCGTGACGGCAAAACCCTGCTACTGTACTGCCCTAGTGGTAGTGTATCCCTGCACGGTTGTTCTGATCTGGCAGCAGCTTACAGGCATGCCAAGACACTGGGTCTTGAAATGGGTGACAACAACCACCTGATCATCGACAAGAGCCATTGGTCAAACTACGACCCGGAGTAAGCATGTCTCTTTAAAAGTGAAATTATAATCCCTTTTGATTAAACTTTTATTAAAGTTTAGATGAACCGGTTACCGGAGGAGTTAATAGTTGAGATCTTCAAGTATCTAGAATTGACTGAGCTGGACCAGTTGGCGACTGTTTCCGAGAGGGTTCATAGGATCTCCAGGGATCACAGTGTAAACCCGTTTCCATTTTACGGTAGTGGGAAGTACTGCAAGAAAGGACTTATTCATTTTGAGAAGGAAGACCCATGGGAAAAGAGATACCCGAGGAGTTTCCACGACATGAAGATGAAACCTGTACCTGCCTATGGTATGACGGTCCTTGGATACATTCAGAACTATATCCTCACTACGATTGGAACTTCAGTCCCGGTTGCCTGAAATATGTGAAAAGGATAAGTAATAGTTTCGTGGAAGTTGACGAAGACTACCTTTATCCTGTAAGAAGGGTGCAGCAGTTTTATCCTGACCTAATAGGGCCCCATCATGGAGCGACCACGATCGATAACTTCTACCAAGATGGTAATAGCCATTTTGAAAAATTCATAGGCCGCAACGATGACTTGGAAGGACATTCTGAATAGTAGATTATAAAATGTATGAAAACCTTTGGGAGGAGAGTCTACCTGAGGAGGTAACGATATGTGATGATGACTATGCCGCTGGCTGTGACGCCTGCTCTGTCGAGATTAGTGGGGCTTTCTACTATCGTGATGGAAGGGATACCTCAGCAGATATCTGTCGAGCCTGTGGTGAAAGGTCCGGTACTATTCGCCAGCTAATGGAGCGACATAAGATCGTCGAACCTTTAGTACTGATGTAAAGCCTGTCCCATTACTACGGCTAAAGAATAATGCTATGGTCCAGTTAACTCTCGTAATCTATTGGCATCAAGAATCACAGATGGATAGAGAGAAGCGTAGTTCAGTTCGGGCGCGTACACGGAGTTGGCCGCTATCTTGCGATTAAGCTCGTGTTGACGCTTTAGCCGCTTCAGGTACATAATCTCCCCCGCTAGCCAGTTGTGTAACATTGGCAATAAGCTAGGGTACCAGCCTATCAGTCTCTTGTAGTATGGAAAATTTCGGAAGAACAAAAGACCTGGATTGTCAAGGTTTTCGTCCGGATCCCATAGGTCATGACAGCTGTTAAGAATAACCTTGGCTGTCATCACCCTAAAAACAGGGCTAGCAAACTGACACTGAATAATCTCTTCGCCATGTAGATACATTTGTATCTCGTGTACGAGCTCTGGAGGTAGGTCCATTCTTAGTATTACAACACTACACCAATATAGCGTTATAATAATTCACTTTTAAAATTGAAGACGCAATGTGAAATGTGGCCAAATAGGTACCTTAGCGATCATGCGTGTTGACGAATACCTAGCGCTCTACCCCGATGAAGCGGGAATGTACAACTGTGATGAATCCCCTCTCAGGATCAGCCAGAGAGAGGTTGATGTACTGGATACAACCATCACAAAGTTGACCGAAGCTGGCTTTGAGTACCAGCGTCACGTGACCGCATTTAGTGTTGGAGTTCGAGCCAAGATTCGAGACAACCTCTGGGTGAGCATTTGCTGCGCTGACAGCATCTGCGGTCGCTATGGCAGTTACAACCAGGATATTGTCTGCGAAGTGATGTACCAGCCGAACACTCAGTTCACACACCCACTGGACGCTTACTGCGATGAATCTGGTATTCAGAGGCACATTGACTTTGACACACTCATCTCACACATGTCAGAACTACGCGACCTCTAAACTTTTACGCCAGTTTATTTATAATGAGTACTTTTACCTCTTCCCTATTGAGGGTAGACTATAACGGTAGATGTTCATATATTAAAGCTGTACAACACCTGGGTCATAACATCTGTGATAGAACACTGGAGGCATTGGATGCCAGCTCGTTGTACCTGCATGAGACCTGTCTGAAGATGGTAGAAAGGGGAGCACGTGAGAGGAAGGTTTACGGAACTGAATACCTCTTGAGCAAGAAGCTTATGAATAAGAGCTGTGTTCATCTGGACTCTATCTGCGATGACCTAAATTGGAAGCTGAGCAATATGTATCCGGTTACAGCTGAGCAACAAGGGAAACTTGCAGAGAAGTACCAAACCTTTAATCCTGTCACAGACAGAGACTTAGCTGAGATTATAATTACCTTCGAAAGTGAAGAGATGCAACCGGAGTACTACGACTTGTTGATAGTACAGCGCAATAAAAGATGGATGAAAATCATTGTTCCATACTTAGAGCGTGGTGAGTCGTGCTTTATCCTCTGTGGTGCAGCTCATGTCAACGATCTCGTAGTTAGATTAGAGAAAGTCGGTTGCAAGATCAGTCGAGTCTCACAGGGTAACTTTGCTACCTACAAAAGATCAGCAGAAGCAACAGTTAACTTAAAATCACAGAATTCAAAAGCAAAAGAGTGTTAGAAACTAACATCCTGATTCGACTTAGAGCTTTCTTGTATAACACTATCTATGCAACTCAAAGCATACGATCTACAAAAAGCTGTAGATCGATCTAACCTACACGGTGTTAACACCTTTAACAATCAGGTACAGGAAGATATACTCTTCTCCACAAGACCTTATAACCAAAAACGTACTAAATACGCTAGAAAGATTAGGTTCTACCCCACCCCTAAACAGAGAAGGTTTTTTAAACAGGCCTTCGGTATATCTAGGGTTTACTATAACGATTCTATCGCTCTATACAATAAAGATCGAAGACGTTATATTAGAATCGGTAATGCTCTAGCAAGAGAGGGGTGTATCTACCAGAATAAAAAGGGAGAACAGTGTAAAAAGGAACTATACGAAGGTAAATGGTACTGTAAAAAACATAAAACAAACAAGATTAAAGGTGGGACGCCACTGAGTCACGGAGCCTATAAAGAAGCTCTTATTAAACAGGATGAACCAGAATGGAAATATCGTATCCCTTACGACTGCAAGGACAGAACTATCAAAAATGCCATAGGTTCAGTTAACGCTGCCCAGTCTAATAAACGCAACGGTAATATCGAAAACTATAAGATGGGATTTAGAACCAGAAAGGATCTAACACAGATTCTGTACTTCCCTGCCACAGGCTTAAAACCTGGTGCTAAACTATGTCCAAAATTTTTAAAGAAACTTGGTGTTCCATCCGTTTTGGAGATTAGGAGTAAAAAGGATAAGAGATGGCTTGCAAAGCAGTTTGAAATCAGTATCCAGATTAAGAAGGAGAGGTCGAAGAACCAGTACGAAGAGAAGAGGAAGAAGTTTGAAGAGGGTAAACTAAAGAAGGAGCCTAAACAACGAACTGCACCGTACTGGGATCAGTTGGTATCGGATTTTACCATTAAGTTCGAATACCCAGATCGGTACTACCTATGTGTACCCTCTGAACGTAAACCTTTAAAGAAGAAGACACCACATAATGTAGTTGCTCTAGACCCAGGTGTTAGAACCTTCCAGACCTACTACTCCTCTAAAGATGTTAACGGGAAAATAGGTGATGGTTTTCAAACCCGACTGAATAAGATAGGAAAACGGATAGATAGTATTAATAGTCAGATGTCAAAAGAATTAAATGAAAGGAAAAAGACCGGAATGAGGAAGCGCTGTTTTAGACTGAGATCCAAAGCACAAAATATCGTCTCCGAGCTACACAATCAAACCGCACTGTTTCTCTGCGAAAATTTCGAGAACATCCTACTACCTAAGTTTGAAACCCAAAAGATGAGTCATAAAGGTACAAGGAAGATTAATGCCAAAACGGTTCGATCAATGATCGGTCTAAAGCATTATACCTTCTATCTGAAACTGTTGTCTAAGGGTGAACACTACAACCGGAATGTATTTCGGTGCAACGAGGCGTATACATCAAAGACGTGTGGAGGATGTGGAAAGATCGATGAGAAACTAGGTTCTAAAACGGTTTATAACTGTTTAGACTGTGGTTTTGTAATGGATCGTGACATAAACGGCGCTAGGAATGTGCTGCTACGTCATATAGGGTTCGCTATTACCCTTTAGTAAAAGTG
>Ga0180437_10006856_pt1 | contig 15031 bp, 12 predicted proteins | sample SS_ome_4_FD_132410 | JGI IMG/M metagenome (GOLD analysis project Ga0180437, IMG submission 132410) | Hypersaline lake sediment archaeal communities from the Salton Sea, California, USA - SS_3_D_1 metaG | ecosystem: Environmental > Aquatic > Non-marine Saline and Alkaline > Hypersaline >...
ATCAACGGCACCAAGTCGTCGGTGATGGATACGATCTTTGTCTGCCGGACGACTGGCACGATTCGAGCCAGTTACTTCGACACGAGTCAGGAAGCCCTCGAACAAATGCTGCGAGCCGATCTGCAGAAACTGCAAATGGCTGGACTGACGCCGACGGTGGGCGATGCCCGTTGCCTGTTATTTGGGCACCTCACCCGCCTAGCCGTATGGCAACTACGCTCCGCGTGGCGGGACAATGTGCCTGTCACAAACAAACTGCAGCAGATCAGAACTGCGTTGCGGCGGATCTACTCTCTGGATCTGCTCCCCCGGTTAGCAGCGCAGGCGTTGTCTTTGCTGTCAGAGGTAGATTTGCTGGCTTCTATGCGCGTGAAGGAGGTAGAGACCACCCATTATGACACCAGCGACCAAGTACCCTTTTGAGGCCTCGTATGCGGAGATTGAAGCAGACATTGATGTGTTCATCAAGGCCGTCTTTGATACACTCCAATCGTCTTTCCTGCTCCTACCGAGAGGCCCAGGTTTTGTCACCTACCCGGAGTTTCAGCAGGCCTACGAGGTGCTGAAGCGACATACCGTCGGGTTCACAGTGGTGGCGTTGGAAGACGTGATGAAGGCCCTCCGGGAAGATGGGCTGACCTTCATCGTCCTGCGGGCGATGTTGGGCTTCACACCGCCTGAACTCGCCTACGTCGCCAGCCAGCAGTCGGGGATTGCCGTTTCTCAGAGCTTTGCTCGCAGCTTTGACCGTCAGGTTCGCACTGGGCGGCAGGCGCTTCGGTCTCTTTCACCCCAGAGCCACAGACGCGTGGCGGCAATGGCCTCCACTGCCTGCCAGTTGCTCAACGACGGAGTGGGGGAGACGCCGCCGGCTTTCAAGTTATTGCTTGCATAGACGGGCGTGGGTTCGGTGTACGCCGTGAAGACATGCGCAAGCTGCTTGAGGCAACACAAGGCAAGGTGTTTACCCTGAAAACATTGGATCATATGGTCGAGCACACTGATTCGAAAGTGTTTCAGAGTGGATGAATAACAGGCCACTCTGCTCTAGGACACCAAAGTGACCCTATAGGAGTTCCCATGACCCTACTACAAGCCATCTTGCTCGGCATCCTGCAGGGTGCCACTGAGTTCATTCCCGTGTCCAGTTCCGGCCACCTGGTGCTGGTGCCCTGGTTGCTCGGTTGGCCGGAGCCGGGACTTGCCTTCGACGCCATCGTCCACTGGGGCACGGTGCTGGCCCTGCTGGCCGTCTTCTGGCGCGATCTGTACCGGCTGCTGCTGGCCGGCCTCAAGAGCCTGCGCACCCGCTCGCTGGCCGACCCTGAGGCGCGGGTCGCCTGGAGGATCGTCATCGGCACGATCCCGGCGGTGATTATCGGTTACCTGTTCCAGGACTTTTTCGAGACGCTGTTCGGGATACCGATCGCCGCCGCGGGGTTCTTGCTGGTCACCGGACTCATTCTGAGCCTCAGCGAGCGTCTGGGCAGGCAGACGCTCGAAGCCGAAGAGATGAGTTGGCTCGACGCGCTGCTGGTGGGTCTGGCGCAGGCAGCGGCCATCGCGCCAGGCATCTCTCGTTCCGGGGCGACCATCGCCGCCGGGCTGCTGCGCGGCGTCAAGCGGGCCGCGGCCGCGCGGTTCAGCTTTCTGCTGGTCGTGCCGGCGATCCTGGGGGCAGGACTCCTGTCGCTGCTCGACCTGGTGGGCGAAGGCGTCCTGGCGACGGACTGGCCTCTGCTGGCGAGCGGATTCCTGGCGGCAGCGGTCAGCGGTTATGTGTGCATTCGCTTTCTGCTGAGTTACCTGCGGCGGGGCCGGCTGTACGTTTTTGCTGTCTATGTCTGGCTGTTCGGAGTGGCGAGCCTGGTTGTGGTGTTGGTGCGAAGGTAGGGGGAGAGTGGAGAGTGGAGAATGGAGAGGGGAGAGTAGAGCTCGTGACCTGCCTTCTGGCGGGCCTGCTGGGGTTGCTGACCGCGTGCGGCACGCCGACGCTGCCGCCGGAGCCGGTGCGTTTCACCGTGGCCGGTTCTACGGCAGTGACGCCACTGCTGATCGAACTGGCCGAGGCCTACCAGGTTCACTTTCCGCAGGTGAGCATGGCCATGGAGGGAGGCGGCTCACGGCTGGGATTGGCGAGGGTGAAGGACGGCACAGCCGCCCTGGGAGCCAGTTCGTGGCTGCCAAATGAGGACGAAGCGACCGTCTGGTCGGCGCCGATAGCCGTAGATGGCATCGCCGTCATCGTCCACCCCGGCAACCCGGTGGCGGCGCTGACGCTGGCCGAGCTGCAGGAGGTCTTTTCTGGTCGGTCCTGGGACTGGGCCGAGCTGGGCGGCAGGGGCGAAGTGCAGGTCATCAGCCGCGAGGCTGGTTCGGGCACGCGGGCTGCTTTCGAGGCGTGGGTCATGGAGGGCCAGCCCGTGACGCCCACGGCGCTGGTCATGCCCGGCAGCCAGGCCGTGGCCGACTATGTCGCGGCTCATCCCGAGGCGATTGGCTACGTCTCGATGGGCTATCTCTCGGAGAAGGTCAAGGCGTTGGCGGTGGAGGGGGTGATGCCAGGCCCCAAAACAGCCGCCGATGGGACGTACCACCTGGCGCGACCTCTGTTCCTCATCGCGTCCCAGGAGCCGGACGGTGCGCCGCGCTCGTTCGTCGATTTCGTGTTGGGGACAGAAGGGCAGCAGATCGTGGGCCAGACGTATGGGCAGGTACGCTAGTCTTCACAGCCAGGGATTGAGTCGCTTCTCCTGCCCCACCGTCGTCGCCGGGCCGTGCCCCGAGTAGACGACCGTCTCGTCGGGCAGGGTGAATATCTTTTCGTGAATGCTCTGCATGAGCGTGGCGTGGCTGCCGCCCGGCAGGTCGGAGCGCCCGATGCCCTGGTGAAAGAGCACGTCCCCGTCGAATAGCACCTTCTCATCTGCCTCGTGAAGCATGATGTGTCCCGGCGAGTGCCCTGGCGCGTGCATCACCTGGAAGTTGAGTTGCCCCACGTGCAACGCATCCCCGTCTCGCACCAACAGCCCCGGCTCCGGGCTGGGATCCGCTTGAAAGCCGAACCACTGTGCCCCGCCACCCGCCTTGAGGATCGGCACCTCGTCCGGGTGGACGACGAGCGTCGCACCGGTGGCCTCCAGGACTGCCCGGTTGGCACCCACGTGGTCAAAGTGGGCGTGAGTGTTGACCACGTATTTGATCGTCAAGTCTCTATCTTCCACAGCCGCGAGAATGCGTTCGGCGTGGCCGGCGGGGTCAACGATCATGCCCTCTAGTGTCTCTTCACAGCCCACGACGTAGCAATTGGTGCCGATCGGACCCACGGACAGCGTGGTGATAAGCATGGGGCGCTCCTCAGAAAAGTGAAACGTGAAAACGCTTGTGTTGTGCGTAATGGTGTGCCTGCCATTATAGCCATTCTCAGGACCATGTCAAACGCTCCTCGTCCTTTTGCACCATTCTGCCTTTCGTGCTAGAATACTCAACTGCCTGATCACCCAACACGAGTAAGGACAACCATGTCTCAAGACAAGATCGTCGTGCGCGGCGCACGCGAGCATAACCTGAAGAATATTACGGTCGAGATCCCGCGTGACAAAATGGTTGTCATCACGGGAATCTCTGGCTCTGGCAAGAGCAGCCTCGCCTTCGACACCCTCTACGCCGAAGGCCAGCGCCGCTACGTCGAATCGTTGTCAGCCTACGCGCGGCAGTTCCTGGGCCAGATGGAAAAGCCGGACGTGGACCAGATCGAGGGCCTCAGCCCGGCCATCTCTATTGATCAGCGGGGAGCCAGCCACAACCCCCGCTCGACGGTCGGCACGGTGACCGAGGTCTATGACTATCTGCGGTTGCTATACGCTCGCATCGGCACACCTCACTGCCACCAGTGTGGCCGCGAGATCACTCGCCAGTCGTCGCAGCAGATCGTGGACAGCATCCAGGACCTGCCGGAAGAGGCGCGCATTCTCGTCATGGCCCCGCTGGTCAAAGACCGCAAAGGCCATCACCAGGCCGTCTTTGACGAGATCCGCAAGGCGGGCTTTGTCCGGGTACGGGTCGATGGTGCCGTGCGCGAGGTGGACGAGGAGATCGAACTGGATCGTTACAAAATGCACACCATTGAGGCCGTCGTTGACCGGCTGGTGGTGCGCCCGGCCGACGAAGGAGATCGTGCGCGGCTGGCTGACTCGGTAGAGACGGCGCTTCGCCTGGGCGACGGGGTGGTCGTCGTGCAGAACGCCTCGGCCGATCCGCCGGAGGACATTCTCTTCTCCGAACACCTGGCCTGTGTCTACTGCGGCATCAGTTTTGCCGAGTTGGAGCCCCGGTCGTTCTCGTTCAACAGCCCTCACGGTGCGTGCCCGACCTGCCAGGGCCTGGGTACGCAGATGGAAATTGACCCCGACCTGGTCATCTCCAACAAAGACTTGAGCCTGAGCAGGGGGGCCATCCGGCCGTGGAACACGACCGGCAACGAAGATGGCTATTACACCCAGTTGCTCAAAGCTGCCGCCCGGCAGTTCAACATTCCTATGAATGTGCCGGTGCGCGAGCTGTCCAACGAACAGTTGCGCATCCTACTGTATGGCGCGGGTGACGAGCGGGTCAACATTCGCTATCGCAACCGGCAGGGCCAGTGGCGCGAGTATCCGACCACCTTTGAAGGCGTCGTGCCCAACCTTCAACGCCGCTACAACGAGACGGCGTCCGATTACATGCGCGGCAGGATCGAAGAATACATGGCCTATCGCCCCTGCCCGGCCTGCGACGGCAAACGCCTCCGCCCAGAAAGCCTGGCGGTCACCGTAGCTGAGGACAATATCGCCATGGTGACGGCTAGGCCGGTGTCCCAAGCCCTGAGCTGGGTGGACAGCTTACCATCCCGGTTAGCCGACAGGCAACAGGCCATCGCCCGCCGCGTGCTCAAAGAGATCCACGACCGCCTGACCTTCATGGTCGACGTCGGCCTTGGCTATCTGACACTCGACCGCCGGGCGGACACTCTGTCCGGCGGCGAGGCACAGCGCATCCGCCTGGCGACACAGATCGGCTCGCAACTCATGGGCGTGCTGTACATTCTGGACGAGCCGAGCATCGGTCTGCATCAGCGGGACAACGCCCGGCTCATCCACACGCTGCAAGGGATGCGCGATCTGGGCAACACCCTCATTGTGGTCGAGCACGACGACGCCACCATCCGTGCCGCCGACTGGATCATAGACCTGGGGCCAGGCGCCGGGGAACACGGCGGCGAGGTCATCTTTACCGGCACGGTGCCGGAACTCTTATGCCATCCGAGTTCCATCACTGGCCAATACCTCTCCCGGAGACAGCGCATTTCCCTGCCCGAGACCCGCCGTGCGGGAAGCGATCAGGAAATCGTCATCCGAGGCGCAGCCGAGCACAATCTGAAAAGCATTGACGTACGCGTGCCGCTGGGCAAATTCGTGTGCATCACCGGTGTCTCTGGCTCTGGCAAGAGTACGCTGCTCATCGAAGTGCTCTACAAGCGGCTGGCCCAGATGCTCCACGGTGCACGCGAGAAGCCTGGGTATCACGAGGCTATCCTGGGCACGGAGGCGATTGACAAGATCATCAACATTGACCAATCGTCCATCGGGCGCACGCCCCGCAGTAATCCGGCCACCTACACCAATCTCTTTACGCCTATCCGGGAGCTTTTTTCGAGCCTGCCCGAGTCCAAGATAAGAGGCTACAAGCCGGGGCGGTTTTCCTTCAACGTCAAGGGGGGGCGGTGTGAAGCATGCGAAGGCCAGGGCACGCTCCGCATCGAGATGCAGTTTCTGCCCGACATCTACATTCCGTGTGACGTGTGCCAGGGGCGGCGGTACAACCGCGAGACGCTGCAGGTGCGCTACAAAGGTCTCAACATTGCCGAGGTGCTGGACCTGACGATGGACGAGGCGGCCGAGTTCTTTGCCGCCATTCCCAAGATCGTCCGCAAGCTAAAGACGTTGCAGGACGTGGGATTGGGCTACATCCGGCTGGGACAGCCGGCGCCCACCCTGTCCGGGGGCGAGGCGCAGCGGGTCAAGCTGTCCCGCGAGTTGAGCAAGGTCGCCACCGGCCGTACGCTCTACGTATTGGACGAGCCCAGCGTCGGCTTGCATGCCGCCGACGTGCACAAACTGGTGGACGTGCTCAACCGGCTGGTGGATGCAGGCAATACGGTGGTCATCATCGAGCATCACCCGGATATCATCAAGGTGGCCGACTGGGTTATTGACCTGGGACCAGAGGGGGGCGACGAGGGCGGTCACATCGTTGCCGAGGGGACGCCAGAGCAGGTGGCGTGCGTCGAGGCAAGTTACACGGGGCAGCTCTTGGCCGAGATGCTGGCGCTGCCGTGCGACTGATCTTCAGACATCAGTCTGGCAGGGGATGATTTTGCATATCCTTCGCTCCGACGGATCACCAAGTTTGGACGACGCACGCTGGGACGCCTTTGTCGCGGCGCACCCGGCCGGCCATGTGCTGCAACTCTGCCCATGGGGTGCGCTCAAGGCACGCTTTGGCTGGCAAGCCGTCCGCCTGGCCGTGGAGAAGGACGGAAGGTTGCGTGCTGGCGCGCAGGTGCTCTTTCGTCGCCTGCCGCTGGGCCGTACCCTGGCCTATGTGCCCAAGGGACCGGTGCTGGATTTCACCGATGACGCAACAGCGACGCAGTTGTGGGCCGCGTTGCACGGGCTGGCTCGTTCGCGGCGAGCCGTCCTGCTCAAAGTCGAACCAGAATTGCCCGACGACCCTGCTTTGGCAGGACGCCTTCGAGACTGGGGCTTCCGGCCCAGCCTCCAAACCGTCCAGCCGCGCCGCACCCTGTGGGTCGACCTGATGGCCGACAAAGAGGCCATCCTGGCTAACATGAAGTCCAAGACACGCTACAATGTCCGGCTGGCGGCGCGCAAGGGCGTGTGGGTTCGCGAGGGCACGCGCGACGACTTTGACGCCTTTTGCGCCCTGATGCAAGCGACGGGGGCGCGGGATGGGTTCGCCGTTCACAGCCGGGCGTATTACGAGGCAGTCCACGGGCTCTTTGTGCCAGCCGATCTGGCCCGGCTCTTTCTCGCCTTCTACGGGGACGAATTGCTGGGCGGGCTGATGGCCTTTGCCTGCGGTGACAAGGCGTGGTACTTTTACGGCGCATCGTCGGACCGCCACCGCAACCGAATGCCCAGCTACCGGCTGCAATGGGAGGCCATGCAGTGGGCAAAGGCACGAGGTTGCACCGCCTACGACCTGTGGGGCATTCCCGACGAGGACGAGACGGCATTAGAAGCCCAATTCACCGAGCGCCACGACGGCCTGTGGGGCGTCTATCGTTTCAAACGCGGCTTTGGCGGCCGGGTGCACCGCTACCTGGGCGCGTACGACACTGTCTATGCGCCGCTGTGGTACAAGCTCTATGCCGCCCTCGTCGATCGCCGCCAACCGTCTAACCATCCAACGACCTAACCACCGAATGACCATGTGCATCCGCCAGGTGACCGACCCAACCGAATGGAACGCCGCCTTGCTCCGCCTCCCCACCCTTCACGTCTTGCAGACCTGGGAGTGGGGGGCGTTCAAGGGTAAACACGGCTGGACGCCGACCCGCCTTCTATTCGAGCAGAATGGCCACATTCGCGCTGCCGCACTGGCCTTGCAGCGCCGCTGGCCCAGGTTGCCACTGTCCGTCATGTACGTCCCCAAGGGGCCAACACTCGATTTCAACGATGCGGCACTCTTTGACCGCGTGCTGGCCGAACTGGAGGCGCTGGCCCGCCAGCGCCGGGCTATCTTTGTCAAGATCGACCCGGACGTAGCGTCGGACACGCCACAGGGAGAAGCGGTGGTCGCTGCGCTGCGCCGCCGGGGCTGGCGCGCCTCCGCCGAACAGATCCAGTTCCGCAACACGATGACGCTCGACTTGACGCTCAGCGAAGACGCGCTGCTGGCAGCTACAAAGTCCAAGACACGCTACAACATCCGGCTTGCCGGGCGGAAGGGCGTCGTCGCCCGACCCGTCGATCCCGACGATCTGCCCCGTATCTACGACCTGTACGCCGAAACGGCCGCCCGTGATGATTTCATCATCCGGCCCTTTGATTACTACCGCGGTGCGTGGGGCGACTTTGTCGCTGCCGGGCTGGCCCAACCGTTCGTCGCCGAGTTCGAGGGCGAGCTCCTCGCGGCGTTGATTCTGTTCCGCTTTGGACGCACGGCGTGGTACATGTATGGTGCGTCGTCGAATCGGCACCGCAACCGCATGCCCAATCACCTGCTGCAATGGGAGGCCATCCGCTGGGCCAGAACAGAGGGTTGCACCCTGTATGACTTTTGGGGCGCGCCTGATCAGGTGAATGAAGCGGACCCCATGTGGGGCGTCTATCGCTTCAAGGCCGGCTTTGGCGGTCGCTTGGTGCGCCACATCGGCGCCTACGACTATCCTGTCTTACGGCTGCTCTATTGGCTCTACACCGTCGCCATGCCCCGCTACCTGGATCGCCTGCGGGCGCGACATCGCCTCGCGCGGGCTGGCGATGCCGGGGAGATCCGTTAAGTCGCCTCGCCTCGGAAGAACCTCACGGCTGCTCTGCTTGTTCTGCCGACAGCCTTTTAGTTTACCGTCTTTACTTGTCCGCACAGGTCGCTTGTTTCGGCACCAAATAACCTTAAACTTACCGCAAGCGTATTGACTTGACAGCGATTCTATGCTATTATATAAACTGACACGTGTTACTAACGCGTATTACTGGGGAGAGTAGCTTGAGGCGACGGCGACGAGTTACCAGCAGGGACGTAGCGGAGCTGGCTAGGGTGTCGCGTACGACGGTCTCTTTGGTGCTCAATGAAGTGCAGGACGTCCACATCAGCCAGGAGACCCGCCAGCGCGTGTGGGAAGCTGCCCACGAGCTCAGCTATTACCCTAACGCTGCCGCCCGCTCTCTCGCCAGCCGACAGGCAGGCGCCATCGGCCTGATCCTGTGTCAAAGCCCAGAACATATCATTGCCGACCCGTTCTTGCCTGGGCTCATCCTGGGGTTGGGAGAAGCTGTCCGCGAAAATGGGTTTCACCTCTTGATCCAGCCAGTGGAAGATGTCACTCAGCCTGAAGCCTACGTCCACCTCGTTCACACCAAGCGCATTGATGGCGTTATTATCTCTGGCCCCCGCTCTGACGATCAACAATTATCTCGACTTCTGGAAGACGGTTTCCCGGTTGTGCTTCATGGCCGGTTGGACGGCGCGGAAGCCTATTGCGTGGACGTGGACAACGTCAAAGGCGCGCTGCTTGCCACGCGACACCTGATCGATCTGGGACACAGGCGTATTGCTTTGATCACCAATGCGCCTGTGCAGTACACTGCCAGCGCCGATCGCCATCAAGGCTATCGGATGGCCCTGGAAGAGGCGAGTCTGCCGTACGACGAACGCCTGGTACGATATGCCAGCTTTACGGCCGAAAGCGGTTACCAGGCGATGGATCGACTTCTAGCCGCTGGAACAGCGCCAGAGGCCGTCTTTGTAGCCAGTGATTTGGTGGCGATGGGGGCCATGCTGGCTCTCAGGCACAGGGGCATGAATGTCCCACAGGATATCGCGTTGGTCGGTTTCGATGACGTGCCCCTGGCTGGCTACTTTGACCCGCCGCTAACCACCATCCGTCTACCCACTTATGAACTGGGTTGGCAAACGGGTGACCTCCTGGCACGCCTGATCCGGGGAGATCCTCCGGCCAAAAAAGCTGTCCTGCTAGAAACGGAACTGGTGATCCGCGACTCCTGCGGCGCTGGCCTTGTACCCACCATGGAGAGAAATGTCGCGTCATCTGAGGTGGCGGCTGGTTTGACGACGGGACCCAGGCAGCCACCTTAATCGCCACTGCCGGACCCGAACAAGACAGCCAGTGACGAACTCGGGTTCCGTCGTGCCGAATCAAAGTAGGAAGAGATCCCACCCGCAATGAGAAGAAAGGAGGGAGGTATCGCACACAAACGCTCGGTTGATCCATCCGGTTCAATTTGGAACAGCTTTTTGTACAGCAAAGGAGGAATCCTGATGAAGAAACTGCTCAGTATCACCCTGATCGCTATCCTGCTTCTAACTCTCATACCTGCGTCGGCGATGGCGCAGGAACCCGTGACCTGCCAAGACGAGGTCACAGTCCAGAAGGACGACTGGCTGTCCAAGTACGCCGACAAGTATCTCGGCAACGCCTATGCCTGGCCGGCCATCTTTCAGTGGCACAACCAAGCAGCCGAGGCCGAGCCAGACAAGTTCCCCAACCAGATCGTCAACCCGGACCTGATCGAGGTTGGCTGGACGATCTGCATCCCGACGGCCGAGGACGCGACAGACTTTTTGGCCACCTACACCGAAGGGGTTGACTGCATGGGAGCCGCTGCGGGCGATGAGGTGTCGGTGCTGTATCAGTGGTCTGGTTCTGAGGAAGAAAAGTTGAACACCGTCGTCAAGCCTTTGGTGGACGCCTGCGGCCTTGAAATCGTGGCCACGACTACCCGCGACGCGGCCGTGCTGGACACCAAGGCCAAGAGCACCCCACCCGACGTCGTCTTTTGGCCGACCACTGCCCCCCTGACGCTCTACACCGACCTGCTGAAAGACCTCGGCGACCTAGGCGCCGACCCGGCCAACTATGCCCCCTTCTGGCAGGACATGGGTACCGTGGGCGGCCGGTGGCTGGCTGCCCCTGTCAAGGCGGACATCAAGACCATCATCTGGTACAGTCCGGCCAACTTTGACCTCTTTGGCTACGCCGTGCCCACCACGTGGGGCGAACTGGAAGCCCTGGTGGAGCAGATGGTGGCCGACGGCAACGTGCCCTGGTCTATGGGCATGGAGTCAGGCCCTGCCACCGGCTGGACCGGCTCCGACTTTATTCAGGACATTCTGCTGGTGCAGCAAGGCCCGCAGTACGTTCTGAACGTCATAGATGGCACGGTGGCCTACAACGACGCTGGCGTCATGCAAGCCTACGAGACTTACGGCAAGTGGGCCAAGGACGAGACCTACACCGTCGGCGGGGCCACCGGCACCGTCAGCACCGGCTTTCTAGACGCTATCTACAAAGTCTTCTCCGACCCGCCGGAGGCGATGATGGTCAAGCAGTCTGGCTTTGCCGGCGGCGAGGTCGCGGCAGAGTACCCAGACCTGGTGTACGGCACCGACTATGACTTCTTTGCCGTGCCCGGCGCTCGGGGGATGCAGGGCGGGGCGGACTTTATGATGGCCTTCGGCGACAGCCCGGCGGCCAAAGCCCTGGTCGCTTACCTGGCCGGCCCCAGAGGCGCGAGGGAGTGGGCTGGCGTAGGCTTTGATCTGTCGCCCAACAGGATGGCGCTTGGCAGCTACAACGACCCGGCGCTCATCAAAAAGTCTCTGGCTCTGGCCGGTGCGGCAGGCTTTACGCCCGACATCGGCGATACCATCCCTGCCCCCTTTGGCGAGGCGGAGTGGAAAGCCCTCGTGGACTATGTCAACGGCGAGGATCTGGCTACAGCCCTCGCTGCAGCCGCTGCTGCGCAGGCCGACGCATTGAAGTAGCGAACCGGCCGTTCTCTACCCGGGGCGCTCCTCCAGGAGCGCCCCGGATCCAATTACACACAACGACACGACCAGGGAAGGGAGACGCTTCTATGGTACCCAAGATCATGAAGCAAGGAGCACTGACTCCCTGGCTTTATCTGTCAGCAGCCCTGCTCATCATGCTGTTGTTCATCGTCTATCCCACGATACGCACCGTCACCCTGAGCCTCAGAGACAAGGCGGGGGCCCAACCGGCAACCGTGGATTGCGTGGCAGGAGAACCCTGCTGGGGCGTGTTGGAGAACTATCGCTATGCCTTGACCAATCCGGAAATGCTCCAGGCGTTGCGCAACAACGCCTTGTGGATTCTACTGATGGTTCCTGGCACGGTGGGCGCTGGCCTCTTGTTCGCCGTGCTGACTGACCGGGTGCGCTACGAGCGCCTGGCCAAGACGATCATCTTTTTGCCCATGGCCATCTCGTTCGTGGGAGCCGGTGTCATCTGGAGGTTCGTCTATTTCCTTGAAACCGGCGAAGGGGCTCAGATAGGCGTGTTGAACGCCATCATTGCCGGGCTGGGTGGCCAGCCGGTGGCCTGGCTCACCAACAGCAATTGGATGGTAAACAACGTCTCGCTGTGGATCGTAGGAACCTGGCTGTGGGCCGGTTTCTGCATGACCATCCTCTCGGCAGCGCTCAAGGCCGTGCCGACCGAGATACTGGAAGCCTCTCGGGTGGACGGGGCCAGCGAATGGCAAGTCTTCTGGCGCATCATGTTCCCCCTCATCCTGCCCACGGTCACCGTCGTCACCACCACCATGATCATCAACATCCTCAAGGTTTTTGACATTGTGTTTGTGATGACCAACGGCTTGAACGGTACAGAGGTGATCGCCAATCGTATGTTCAAGTTCATCGTCACCAATCAGGGGCGCTCGATGGCCATCGCTGGCTTGCTTATCGTCCTGACCATTCCGATCATGATCTTTAACGTGCGCCGCTTTCGCGAACAGGAGGAGATACGATGAGCCCCGGCCGCCTGAAACGCATCCTGGGACGGATTCCACTTCACGTGATCGTCATCTCTTTGGTTGTGCTCTGGTTGGTGCCCACGCTGGGGGTGTTTGTCACCTCCTTCCGATCGCGCCAGGCGGTGCGGACGTCGGGCTGGTGGATGGTCCTGTCCAAGCCACCCGTCCCGAGCCAGCAAGAGTACGCGACGGCGTGTGCTTCCTGCCATGGCGCGGACGGCAAGGCCCTCGCCACCGCCGACCTTTCGGATCCCGAGGTGGTGGGGGAATACACCAGGACCAATCGACTGCTGCAAATGCTACGCCAAGAGGTGGATGGCCAACCGCACGTACAAGATGCGGAATGGCAAGCACTGGTTCAGGACCAGTCGCGAACAAAAGAGGTATTGGACAAGCTCGCGCCCGTCGGCCAGCACCTGGCAGCTCTGTCTGGCGGCAGCCTGGCGGTGGACTATGGCCTGACGGCAAGCAACTGGATTGACGCTCTGGTGGGCTACAAGGGCACCACGACCTACCAGCAAGAATGTGCCACCGGTGTCAGCGAGAGCGGCAAGTTCAAGTGTGACGCCAGCGACCTGCTCAACCCGGAAGGTATGTCCCGAGCCTTTCTGAACAGCTTGTTGGTCACGGTCCCGTCTGCCATTCTGCCCATCCTCTTTGCTGCCTTTGCCGCCTACGCCTTTGCCTGGCTGGACTTTCGGGGCCGCACGTGGATGTTCGCCCTGTTGGTCGGTCTGCAGATCGTTCCGCTGCAGATGACACTGGTGCCTATTGCCCAGTTGTACAGCAGGCTGGGACTGGAAAGCAGCTTTTTCGGCATCTGGCTGTTTCACACTGGCTTTGGCCTGCCGTACGCCATCTACCTGCTGCGCAACTTTCTGGGCGGGCTGCCACGGGATCTGTTTGAATCGATCTACCTTGACGGGGCCAATCACTGGACCGCCTTCTGGCGATTGGCAATCCCGCTGTCGGTACCGGCCATCGCCTCCCTGGGGATCTTTCAGTTCCTGTGGGTGTGGAACGACCTGTTGGTGGCCATCATTCTTCTGCCGGGCAACCCGGTGTTGACGTATCAGATCACCAACCTCATTGATCCCAGGGGCGGCAACTGGCACCTGCTCACCGCAGCCGCCTTTCTGTCCATGATCGTGCCAATGCTCGTCTTTCTGGCCTTCCAGCGTTACTTTGTGCGTGGCTTGCTCGCTGGCGCGGTCAAAGGATAACAAGATCACAGCCTTGAAAGCTACCTGTTGATACCAGGTAGACCAAACATGCTGTCCAAAGACGCTTTACCTGCGCCAGCACCCCTGGGAGGCCCAGGTCGTGGGCTCAAAGGCACGTGACATCTGCACGACTACTTGGACCTGTTCACCGCTCTGAAAACATGACCCTTTGCCTGTTCTCGCTCTCGCCGTCAGCCACCGTCAACGGAAGCTGGTGCACTGCCACCGGTCGCCTATCACGATGGCCGACAGTGTGGTCGTGTTGCGCGAACAGTTGTTTGGTTTCTTGCACTGCCTTCAAGCTCAAGATTTGGCCGGCTGGCGCCCCAGCCGGCCAATTCATTCACTCGGGCGTTCTAACCGAGGTTCGTTTTTCCTCGTAATCTAGACGCATCGCTTGTCTTGGCGGCAATCGAAGCCTTGCCGATCGCCTTGTGTCTGCAGTGGCTTTCTCGTGCCAACCTTGGCGGCCCGCGGTTGGGTGCCATAGTTGTGGCGTAGAAAATCGACGTCTCGTGCCCTTTGCTCGAACGTCGCTTCGCCCTTGGCGGCCTGTGTCTGGGCGCCGCAGTTGTGGCGCAGAAAATCGACGCCTCGTGCCCTTTGCTCTAATGTCGCTTCGGCCTCGGTGCCCAAGATGGGGCCCTGGCGGCCTGTGGCTTGGTACCATAGTTGTGGCGTAGAAAATCGGTGTCCCGCGCCCGTCGCTCCAGTGTTAATTCAACCTCGGTGACCGTGTCATCGGCAGTGGCTGGCTCTACGCCAACTACACCACAGGCAGCCAGCGTTACGACCAGGACTAGTACGTTTACCAGAATCTCTAGCCTACTCATTGAACCCCTTTTCCTTTCTACGAGTGTGTCAACATACCACGCTCAGTCCCGATGTGTGTCCTGTTGTGCTGTGATAGTCTTACTCTGTACTGGTCCATCAATAACTCTAAGAACAGTATAGCAAACGATCGTCGCGAAATCGTGACGATAAACGTGACGGCAAAGTTCTGACCGCGAGATCCTATTGACTTTTCTTGTGGTCTCGAATAGACTACTTGGCTGCCATGCGCGACAACGGCACCTCTTGCTTTTACTTCATTGTTGTTGAAGTTAGATTGAGTTTCAGCGATGAACAACGTTGCCCTGATGGGAACTGCGTGGTATAATACACCCAGCGAGTTCTATTATTCACAAAGTGGGACAAGGAGATGAGATGGGCGACAAACTGGAA
>Ga0180437_10006857_pt1 | contig 15031 bp, 14 predicted proteins | sample SS_ome_4_FD_132410 | JGI IMG/M metagenome (GOLD analysis project Ga0180437, IMG submission 132410) | Hypersaline lake sediment archaeal communities from the Salton Sea, California, USA - SS_3_D_1 metaG | ecosystem: Environmental > Aquatic > Non-marine Saline and Alkaline > Hypersaline >...
CATAAACAGAGATTCCCCATAGAATTGGGTGATGATATTGTTCCGGCTTGCCCCGACAACTTTTCTCAGACCCACCTCCTTCGATCGTTTTTCCGACCGTGCCGTGCTCAGATTCATGAAGTTGATGCAGGCGATGAGCAGGACGAACAAGGCGATGACCGAGAACGCGTAGACATAGATGGCTTTGTCTTCCGTGCTTCCGTATAAGTCGATAGCGTAATCGGAGCGCAGATGGATATCAGTAAGCGGCTGGAGTATTAGCTCGGTTCCAGTCTTAGGATTTATCTTTTTCAAGTAAGGAGAGACCTTTTCGGAAACCTGCTGGAGAGAGGCGTTATCGACGAGCTGCACATATGTCGTGTAATTGTTCGTCCACCAGGAATCGGTCCAGCCGAAATCACGAAGTGTCGAGGCGAACGGAACCAGAAAATCGAATTTGATATGGGAGTTGTGCGGGACATCCTTCAGGAGGCCGGTGACCTTGAGATCGTAAACGTTATGAAACGTCAGCACTTTCCCGATGGGGTCCTCGCTCCCGAAATACCGCTCGGCGGTTTCCCTGGTGATCAGAACGGTGTGCGGCTCGGTCAGGGCAGTCGAGAGATCTCCTTTGACCAGCGGAAAAGAAAACATCTTCAAAAAGCTCGGATCGGCCGCTACAAAATCTTTTTCGTAGAATTTTTTGTCCTTGTAGCTGATGAGTCCGCCGGAGACGATTCTCAACCGGGCAGATTCGGTTATCTCGGGAAGATCGTTCTTCAGGGCTTCGGCAAGAGGCCACGGGGTCACGGCAACCGGGAAATAATCACCGCTGGAGTCGTACTGGTGCTCGGTGACGCGATATATGGCGCCCGCATTCGCGTGGAATCGGTCAAAGCTCAATTCGTCCTTGACCCAGATAAGGATGAGAATGCAGCAGGCCATACCGATGGCCAGGCCGAAAATATTGATGAAAGAATAGCCCTTGTTTTTTTTGATATTTCGGACGGTGATTTTCAAGTAATTTTTAAACATAAGGTTTCTCCAGCTGAAAATATACCTTGCATAGAACCAGACAGCGAGAAGGGTCTGCCGCCACAGCCAGGATCTGGCTTTGCCCCATCCTCGAGCCTGAGCGACAGCGAAGAATTCCTCCTCCAGATCTTCCGTTATGAGATATCTGTCGGAGTAGACACCGAGTTTCTTCACTATCCACAAAGCCACGGGGGAGGGTTTGCGCTCTCGATCGCCCATCGATCATTCCCCTTCGAATTCCAGGTCAGGGACTTCCTCCCAGACGGAGCGGTAAACAGCCTGGGCTTCCCTGAGGGCTTTTTTGCCTTCGGGTGTCAGGTAGTAGAGTTTTTTTCTCCGGCCCCCTCTCCTTGAATCCGGGGGACTCTCCCAACTGGTGACCAACCCCTTTCGAATGAGCAGATCGAGTGTGTTGTAGAGGGAACCGAAGTGAAGCGTTTTGTTGGTGGATTCCACAAAGTCTCTTCTTATGGTGACTCCATAGGCGTTGTCTTTCAATTTCCAGATGGAAAGCAGGATGAATTCCTCGTTTCTCGAAAGTCTGAACAATTTTCTCTCCTCTGATATCTGTTTATAGCAAGTACATATATAATACGTTTTCTCATTCGAAAAGGTTGCCTGGACCTGAATAATTTCTGCTTATTGTGAACAGTAATCAATGAATGAATCGGGCCTTAAATTCGGGGGTCAGGTATTCCGTCACGAAATTATATGAATTCGGGGGTCAGGTATTCCGTCACGAAATTAGAGTGAACCTTTGTTCTGTCGGTTGCGTCAATACTAATACAAGCTAATAGAGGAGAAATCGGCAATGCTCAGAAGTTATTTGAAGGTCGCCATCAGGAATCTTTTCAAACACAAGGCTTACTCTTTTCTCAACATATTCGGGCTGGCGCTCGGCATGGCCAGCACCGTCCTGATCCTGCTGTTCGTGCGCTACGAACGGAACTATGACCGCTTTCACGAAAATGCCGGCCGCATTCAGCGCGTGGCCGTGCGTGCCCTGATCGGCAACACCAAGATCCGGCAGACCAACACGCCGGCCATCCTCACGCCGACCCTGCTGACGCTTTACCCCGAGGTGGAGCGCTCGGTCCGCTTCCAGGATTCCTTCGAGGGCGTGACCGTCCAATACGGCGACCTGGTGTACAACGAATACCGGGTGTGTTCGACCGATGCCGATTTTTTCAAGGTGTTCTCATTCCCCCTGATCGACGGCGACCCGGATACCGCGCTCGAAGAACCCAACACCGTGGTGATCTCGGCAACCATGGCCCAAAAATACTTCAACGGAGAATCCGCCCTGGGCAGGATACTGAACATCGGCGCGCGGGATTTCCGCGTGTCGGGAGTGATGGCCGACTTCCCGAAAAATTCCCACTTTCATTTCGACATGCTGCGGTCGTTGAGCACCTACAAAAGCCGCATCGAAGACACCGCCTGGTTCAACAACAGCTTCCAGACCTATCTCCTGATGCGAACGGAGGCCTCGGCAGCCTCGCTCGAGGCCAAATTTCCCGACCTCGTCCGCGACTACACCACAGCCGGCCTGGATTACGACGGTTTGGTGGCCAAGGGTAACTACTGGGAGTACTACCTCCAGCCCCTGACCTCCATCCACCTCCACTCCGACCTTAACGGCGAATTCGAAGCCAACGGGAACGCGGCCTATGTGTCCGCATCCTTGCTGATCGCCCTTTTCATCCTGCTGATCGCCGCGGTCAACTACATGAACCTGGCAACGGCCCGTTCCGCCAACAGGGCGCGGGAAGTGGGCATCCGCAAAGTTGTGGGTTCTGCTCGAGGCCCGCTGCTCCGCCAGTTTCTCTCCGAGTCGCTGACCGCTTCCTTCCTGGCGCTCTTTTTCGCCTTGGCCCTCGTGCACCTGCTGCTTCCGGCCTTCCGATCCCTCACCATGCGGGCGCTCACCATGCCCTACCTGGAAGACCCGGTCGTTATTCCGGGGCTTCTGGGCCTGGCTCTCGTTCTCGGGATTTTTTCCGGCTCCTACCCGGCATTCTTTCTGGCATCGGTCCGGCCGATCACGGTGCTGCGCGGACGCTTCCAGAGCGGGTCCCGAAACTCCAGCCTGCGCAACGTGCTGGTCCTGGTCCAGTTCGCCATCTCCATTTTTCTCGTGGTGGGCACCTTCGTGGTCCAGCGGCAGACCGAATTCATGCGCAGCAAAAATCTGGGATTCGACAAGGAGCACGTCGTCGTCCTCAAGACCCCGGTTTCCCTGGAGGAAAGAAGCCGGGCGTTCAAGGACCAGCTTCTGACTCTCCCCGAGATCATCGCCGTCAGCGGCTCCAACACGACCCCCGGACGCCCGTTCAACAACTGGGGCTGCCAGCCCAGCGAGCTGAACGAAAGCGTCACCCTCAACATGTGCGTCTGCGATGAGGGCTACCTGGAAACCATGGGGCTCGAAATGGTAGAGGGACGGTTTTTTTCACGTGATTTCTCGACCGACGAAAGGGCCATCATCGTCAACGAGGCCGCCGCCAAGCTCATCGGATGGGACGATCCCATCGGCAAGACCATCGCCTTCGATAGAGATATGATCTTCACAGTGGTGGGCGTCGTCAAAGACTACCACTACGAATCCCTGCATCAATCGGTACGCCCGGGAGCCTTGATTGCCCAGCCCGGGATCTGGGGGGCTCAGGAAGATTACATCTCTGCCCGAATCCAGCCGGGCGACATCCCCCGCACCTTGAGCCGCATCCGGAATGTCTGGGATAATTTCATGAAGGGATATCCCTTCGAGTATTCCTTCCTGGATTCGGACTATGACGCGCTCTATCAAAACGAAGAACGCACCGGGCACATCTTTACCGTATTCGCGATCCTGGCCATCGGGATCGGCTGCCTGGGGCTTCTAGGGCTGGCCTCCTTTGCCGCAGAGCAAAAGACCCGGGAGATCGGGATCCGGCGCGTGCTGGGCGCCAGCGTGCCCGGAATCATGATGCTGCTGTCGCGGGACCTCATCCGCTGGGTGGCCCTGGCCAACCTGGTGGCCTGGCCGGTCGCCTATTACGCCATGCACAAATGGCTCGAAAGCTTTTCCTACCGCATCGGTCTCGACTGGTTTTTCTTCGTGCTGGCCGGCCTGATCACGCTATTTATCGCCTGGTTCAGCACAAGCTTCCAGGCCTACAAGGCCGCCAACACGGACCCGGTGACCGCCCTCAAGCACGAGTGAATATCGTTTATCTTAAGCGATATTTGACAGATTCGTCGGTTAATTGATATTCTTCCAGGCAACACAGGAAATAAAGGAGAAAACGATGTCTAGGGATTTTAAAATTCGTTTGGGCTGGCTGAGGTTCATGTACATTTTTACCATAATTTCAGCAGGAGGAACCGGCTTGGGGATGGTCTTCCTTCCGGATATCATGGAATCCGTTTTCGGGTTTCCAAGTCAGGACCCGATCGTATCCGGTGCTTATGGCTGTATGCTGATCTCGTCCGGTATTCTGGCGGCATTGGGTCTGAGATCTCCTCTCAAGTTCGTGCCCCTTCTGCTTTTCCAACTTTTTTATAAGCCGATCTGGTTCGCGGCTGTTTTGCTGCCTTTCCTGCTTGCCAACGAACTGCAGATGTATGTCATCGTATTTATCGTGATATTCGCTTTCTTTATCATAGGAGACTTGATCGCCATCCCGTTCTCTTATATTCTCTCGAAAGAATCGGCCTGATCCTTTTCATTATGCATTTTTTGACATTTGCATAAAAAAGTTTTACCTTAAAGTAAGAATTGTAATAATCGGTAAGAAAACGATTTTATCATGGCAGAATCCACGATAACCACCAAAGGCCAGTGTGTCGTGCCCAAAAAGATCAGGGACTACATGCGCCTCCATCCCGGGGATAAGATCGATTTCGTCATCCGGGAGGATGGCGAGGTGTATGTGCGGCCGGTCATCATGGATGTCCGGGAACTCAAGGGACGGTTGAAAAAGCCCGGCCGCAAACCCGTATCCCTTAAAGACATGGAAGAAGCCGTTCGGAAACGAGCAGGAAAATCCCGATGATCGGACTGGACACGAACATCCTGGTGAGATACCTCACGCAAGACGATCCTGGCCAATCCAGAAAAGCGACCCACGAAATCGAAAAAGCGAGGTCCGCCGGACAAACGTTCTTTATCGCCGATATCATCCTGTGCGAGTTGGTTTGGGTTCTGGAGACCGCTTACGGATACGACCGCAAAGAAATCGTTCCTGTTCTCGAGAACATTTTGAGAACCAAACAGTTCAAATTCGATAATAAGGACCTGCTGTGGAAAAGCCTTGCCGGATACCGAACCCAAAAAGGGGACTTTGCCGACCACCTCATCGGACAATCCAGCCATGAAGCCGGCTGCCGTGAAACGCTGACCTTCGACACCGGATTGAAGAATAATCCCGTTTTTCGCGTGTTATAGCTTCCCGCTCCATACCTGAGGTCTGAATCGACACATCAGATATCTCTCAAAGATTTTGTAGGAGAATAAAACCCGAGATTTATCATTCTGGTCAGGATAAGGTTCCCTTTCGCAAGATCGATGACTTTCTCCCTCAATGCTTTCTTGAGGATGCCCAGCGTTCCGGTGAGTTTCACATCCAACAATCCAGCCTCTCTTCTTGCCGCTCTATCATCGCAGGCGAAGATCGATCCGCTGGATTTTGCAGCGGCAATGCTGGATGCTTCGCCTAGACCCAGCGAGACAGAGATTTTTTCAAAAAGCGATTTCTTATCATTTCCGTTTAAGATAGTCTCTTTGAGCCATCCCTCCTTCAAAGCTTCTCGCACCCTCCTTAATTCTTCGTGTCCCTGCTGGATTCCTCTTAAAATCTCGGCAGCCACGAAATTCGTGATGAAAGCCGTTTTTTTATACTGGCTTTCCAAAACAAAAAGAGAATCGGAAAGCGCAAAATTGGATATGCAGCAGCAGTCGAAGACGATCTCAGGCATTCTCTGCGTCTTGGCCTAAGTCCTTCAGATCCTGTGTTTGGAGTGGGATTCCCTTTTCCTTCAGGTAATTCCTGGCACTGACCGGATCGAGGCCCAAGATTTCGGAAAGCTTCCCCAGGCTGATGAATCCTTCGCCGTAAGCGCTCATGGCAACCTGCCTCCGCTTTTCGAGCCGATCCTTTTTCCCGTAGACGACATCCAGCGCATCCCTAACCAATCCTCCCAGGGTCCGGCCTTCGCTTTTAGCATAGCGTTTCAACCTCTTATGCTGGTCGTCATTGAGCATGATATTCGTTCTTTTCATAGACTTTCTTATATGTGTAAGAATATGTGTATATTAGCGATTTTTTCTTGCGATGTCAATCTCTATTCATTCGATCCTTTAGTATCCAGGTCATACCGGGAAGCGATCACTTCAATTTCCAGACCGGGTTGATCGCCGTCACGCCAGGAGTGGAATGTGTCAAACGCCGGACATCCGTTCCATCCGTGTTCATCACATAGACTTCCCATCTAAAGGATTCATGCCTGTCCGAGCTGAAAACGAATCGCGAGCCGTCGGGCGACCATCTCGGGAGGCCGTCGGAGTGATCATTGTCCGTCAGCTGCATCACGCCGGACCCATCGGCGTCCATGGTGTATATTTCGATCGTTTTAATATTCTCTGGCGTGTTGTAATCCCCTGTGGACGCACAGAAGGCGATCCGGCTGCCGTCCGGAGAGTACACCGGGTAGGATTCATCCGCCTCTTCGGTATCGGTTAACTGCCGTTCATCCGTCCCATCGACGGCGCAGGAGTAGATATCATACCGGTCGGTTCTTTTCGACGCGTAGATCAACCGCATCCCATCCGGCGACCATTTGGGCGCAAAACCTGCGATGCCGATGAAATGCTGGTCGCTGCCGTCAGCATTCATCACCCAGAGCTCTTCCCGGCGGTCCTCTTTTGGGTATATCCTGGTAAAAGCGATCCGGCTGCTGTCCGGAGACCAGGAAGGTTCGGTATCCCAGACACCCTCTTCTGTCGTGAGGCGAACCAGGTTCGCACCGTCGGCATCGAAGGTATGGATCGACCAGGTGGAAAAACCGGCGCCAACATACCCGACAGCCACGTATTTTTTCCCATCGGCCGAGCAGTCGTGATGATTCAGCCCTATCGGAGCCTCGATCACCTTCCGGTTGCCGGTGCCGTCTTCATGGATGGTGAAGATCTGGTGAATATCGTCCCGCTGCGGCTGATGACAGTAGGCGATCACATACTCCTGAGCCTCCTCCCCTTCACCTGCGCTGCTGTCGGCTGTCCTTTCCGCACAGGCCAAAAAGAACGCCAAAAACAGGATCAAAATAGATAGGATTGCGATTCCCTTTTTCATCTTTGATTCTCCTTTTTTTACCACTTTTTATCTGTCTTTTCATTTCCTCCAAAAACAAATTGTTCCTATTTTCCTGTTTGAAACAGCAAAAATCATGCCAGCATAAATAAAATATCATCCCCATTTTCATCCGAAAGGGCGATTGATTTTGTTTTTCCAGGATGCCATAATATGAAAGAAGCAAATGGTGGCATTTCCAAGCAATGTGCTCGTTATCTCCGGTTATGACAGGCCCCACTTCAAAGAACACGTACGGCATGAGATCGATTTCGTTCTCTCCTGCGGCGATGTTCCCTTTCGCCTTTTCGAGGAGATTTACGAGCGGTTCAACAAGCCCATATTCGCTGTGAGGGGAGAGAACGATCCCCCTGCCCCTTTTCCCGATTTTGTGGAAGATATCCACCACAGAATGATCCAACACAGGCGCTGGCTCATCGGGGGCTGGCAGGGAGATATGCCGCGCAAACCTTCCGGGCATCCCGAACGGGATGACATGGGCGCGGACCTTCATCTCGGCAAATTCCCTTATGTGGACATATTCCTTTGCAATGCCCCGCTGGCCAAGATGGCTGAGGAAGAGGATTATGCCTATTCCGATTGCGAAGCCATCCTGAAATATATCGAGGAAAAACAGCCCCAGTATGTATACCACGGCCGTGATCATTCCGAGGTAGGAAGGATTATCGGAAAAACGGCAGTCATCAGCGCGCTCGGGGCACAGGTCGTTACGATAGGCTAGGAATAGCCCCGCCAGGCGGAATCTGCCTTATGTGATGAAATCCATCGTGTAACTTTTTTTTCTCTTTTCCGTTATAGACATAAAAAGGTTTTGATTTTTCCCGAAATTAGGGATTTAATTACGCAAATCAGTCTCCGGAGGCCAGAATGAAAAAGTTTCTGTATTTTTGTGCGATCCTCCTCGTTCTCACCGCGTGCGGCGAAAAGCCCGGCCAAGTGGAGCAAAACGACACGTTTTCGCTTGAGGAAGAATTTGTCATCGACTTCGAACGTAACGACCTGGCCGAACTGGGAGTTTCGGAAGTCATAGGGGTGGCTGCCGATTCCAAAGAATCGCGGAACTGGAAGAGTCCCTCATCACGGAAAATCCCTTCCGGAGCGCCCGTTTCAATCTGTTCCGCGCATCCTATAAATACCGGGCTTCCAAAGATGCCATCTATGCCTACAGCCAGCAAAATCCCGATTATGAGGTCCGGATGTACGATCTGCAGGGAAACCTCATGCGGACGATCCGAAAGGAATACCAAAAGGTCCCCATCCCCCAGGACCATAAAGACCAGCGCATGGCCGAATACCTGAACTCGACCCCCTACGAGGTTCACAAAATGCAGGGTTATTTTCCCGACAACTACCCGCCGATCGCAGATTTTTATGTCGATACGGATGGGAGGATTTTTGTCGCAACCTACGAAGAGGGCGAAAGACCGGGTACGGATATGGTGGATATTTTCGATGCGGATGGCGTTTTCTCCGGAAGGACATCTCTGCCCAAGGCCCAGTCAAGGCTTTTCGCGAACGGCCGGCTGTACACCCTGTCGGAAAAGGAGAGCGGGTATCAGAAACTGGACGTGTTCAAAACGACCTGGGAGTGATTTGGAATAACTTTAAGGAGACTCGCGATGGAAAACGACAACGGGGCATTAGAAGCCATCCGGGAACTGCACGAAAAGGATATCCAGGCCTCCAAGGCAAGGGATTTCGACACCCTGCTTTCGTTGTGGACAGATGACGGCGTTCTTCTCGAACCGGGCAAAAAACCAACGATCGGAAAAGACGCGATAAAAGCCTACATGGACAAACAGAAAGAGATCAGCAAGGCCTACACCATAACGAAGTACGAGCACCGGTGGGAAGAGATAAAAGTTATCGGCGATTGGGCATTCGAGTGGGGATATTTCGATGCAGCGGCCGAAATGATCGGAACGGGCGAAGTCATCGCACAGCGGGGAAAGCTGTTACGGCTGCTGCAAAAACAGAAGGACGGATCCTGGAAGGTTGCCCGCGTGATCGCTCACAACGATCCCTAGCGCTTGAGCTTTTCGATGAATCCGGCGTCCACCCACCAGATGTGGCTTTCGCCTCCCCGTTGGCTGAGAAAAAACAGGTATTTTCCGTCGGGGCTGACCATCGGACAGATCTCGATGCTGGGTGAGTTAATGGGGTTTCCCAGATTCACGGGTTCGGTCCATCCTCCATCCTCGTTGCGGTAGCTGATATACAGGTCATAGGTCCGGGAAAACAGCAAATAGCTTCCGTCCGGCGCGATAAAAGGCATGCCCTCTTCCTGATCGGTACTCACAGGAGAGTCCAGGTTTCGGGGCTCCTGCCACTTGCCTTCCACAAATTTCGCACAGTATATGTCCCCTTGGCCGTGCCCCTCGGGGATACTGGAGCTGAAGTAGATGGTGCGATCGGCATCCACAGAGAAATGCCAGTGATGGGGGTAGTCGTTGACCGCGGCATCGACCGGCTTGGGTGCGGACCAGCCTTCAGCGGTGCGGTCCACATACCAGATCCTTTCTTTTCCGGATTGGGGAACGCCGGGCAATTCTTGTGCAGACATGAAGTAAACGCGCTTTCCATCGGGTGCGAAAAACGGCACGTCCCCTTCCGCGTCTCCTGTAAACTCCGTGAAGCTGGGGGCTGTCCACCGACCGTTTATCCGCTCCGACATCAAAATCCCACCCGTGGAATAAAGTGCACCGGGGATCGTGATCATGGGCGCCCACATAACGGTATTCCCTTCAGGTGAAAAAGCTGCCGTGGAGTGAAGGCCCCAGATCGAGGAGACGATTCCCGGAGCAAAAAGCTCGGGTGTTTCTCCGGGAGGCTTCTGGCCCATGTAGTCCCCTTCGAGCACGGGAAACTGGATGGGCTTGTCGTCCGCTCCTTTGGCGATAAGAAGATCCCGCACCTTGCCGGACTTCCTCTCGTCGGCAACGTTCAAGGGGGACTGCCCCATAACGGTCCGTGCTTGGATGTCCGCTCCCTTTGCGATCAGGCCATCTGCGGCTTCAACCCGGCCGTCCCTTGCGGCATAATGAAGGGGCGTCCATCCGTAATTGTCCTTCAGGTTGATATCCAGTCCTTTATCGATCAGGATCGCGATGATCTCGGCCGATCCACCGGCAGCGGCTTCATGCAGAAGCGAGCCGCCGTTCTGCATCCTGAACGTGGGATCGACGCCTGTCTTGACGATCTCACCGAACAGCCTGCTCAGGCCCTGAGATGCGGCCTGGCTAAAAAGATGGAATACATGAGGGCCTTTGGAGGGGATTTTCACTCCGGCATCCAGCAGGAGATCCACGACCTCTTTTTTGCCCCGCCAGGCTGCCAGCTCGAGGGCCGTGGATCCGAATTTATCATACGCATTGATATCAGCTCCGCCTTCCAGAAAAACTTTGATCGTTTCAGGGCCTCCCCTTTCCCGGGCGCATAGGATGAGGGGTGTGCGGCCATAATCCTCCTTGATTTCCAGATCCGCGCCTTTTTTAACGAGCACGGCAGCCGCATCCGCAGCATCGGACATGCCGGCGTAATGGAGAGCCGTGTTACCCCCATAGCTTATCGCATCGACATTCGCTCCTTGGGCGATCAGGATTTCCATGGCTTCGGCACTGTTGCGGGTGGCTAGGCTGTGAAGGGGTACGACCTTGTTGGAGTCTTCGGCATTGACATCTGCGCCATTTTCCACGAGATACTTAACGGCATCGAGATGAACGCCCCGACACGCCCAGTGAAGAGGCGTGCGGCCGTCTTTGTCTTTCGCGTTGACGAGGTCCGGGTTCTGTTCGATTGCAGCCTTCAAACCTTCCAGATCACCACTCTGGGCCAGTTCATGGATATTGTCCGTAAACGAAAGAGCGGCTAACGCAAGCAGGACACCGACAAAAATCCCTATTCCGACCGCTTTGCTGTTTCGATTCATCTTACCTCCATCCATATCTCCGAATCCGGGTAACGATTAACCCAGAAATCCAGCGATTTTACTTTATACTAGCAATAAATATACCAATAGGAATTCCGGAGGCTTTAGGCACAGAGAAAATGCCAAGTGTCCGGTTTCTTAACACTTGTGTCCGTTTTCGAACAATTCATTTAATTGGGGACAGGTACCGAGCTCCAAGGGGAAATATCAGATTGCAAAGTTCGGTACCTGTCCCCAATTATCGGCTGGCATAAAATTTGCTGAATAATCTCTTATCCGAGACCAGATGAAATAAAAAAATCGGAAGGGAGAAATAACATGCTCATCATCGAGAGGCGATACTTCCTCAGCCTGATTATCATACTATTTTTATTTATTCTGTTTTTTTCCGCTTTTTCCGAATGTCTGGGACAAACCCCACCGGATAAGCAAAAAATCACGGACGAGCTTTTTGCAGCGGCAGGAAAAGGAGACTTCGAAACCGTCAAAAGCCTGCTGACAAAATACCCCGATATGAAGGATGTCCGGAGAAACGGCGGCTGGACCCTGCTCCATTTGTCCTTCGACAGCAGGGAGCTCGTCGAATATCTGATCGAAAATGGCGCAGACATCGAAGCCCGGTCCGACAGCCAGTGGACGCCTCTTCATTCCCAGGCGTACGGCGGGCACAAGGACGGCGTGGAGGTGCTTCTCGCCCATGGAGCGGACATAGATGCCAAGCATGCCTATGACATGACTCCCCTGATAAGTTCCATTCGATGGGACCGGATCGAGGTGGCAAAGCTCCTTATCGAAAAGGGAGCGAATGTCGATGTCGCTAATACCTTGGGACGGACGCCTTTGATCATAAGCGCCACAGAAGGTTACTTCGAACTGGCTAAAACCCTTCTCGACAACGGAGCGAGTATCAGCAGCAAAGACAACGATTACAAGAGAAGCGCGCTTCATTTTGCGGCTTTGAACGGCCACCTGAATATCGTCGACGCGCTTCTTAAAAAGGGCGCGGATGTCGACGAAAAGGATGCGGCCGGGAAAACGCCCCTCGATTACGCCAATAAATACGGCCACGAAAAGGTGGCGAAACGGCTCAAAGCCTCGGGGGCCGAGGGGCAGATCGATCCTCGCAACTTTGGGCTTTCGCCCTATCTCAAACAGGAGCTGAAAGAAGGGGAAGCTTATGCCTGGTACACGGGCCGCATCGGTTACGCCCTAAAAACCAAGAACCACCTCCTCCTGTTCAGTTATTGTGTCCTCGGCAATCTTCCTGAAGAACCGAGGCTGGCGAACGGGCACATAGATCTGGAGGAGATCGCGGATTGCGATACCATCGTTTTTGCCGGAAGTCCCGCCTACTGGCATCACAATCCCGAACGATACAGCCGGTGGCAGAAGACCCACAAAAACATATCGTTCATCTATAGTTTCGAAGACAAGCTCGGGAGGAGCCCCCAGTATTTCAAAGACGTGGAGGGTCCTGAATATGTCCATCTTCGCGACGGCGTGAAAAAGACCATCGACGGCGTGAAAGTGGAAACCATCCCGATTTCGGGTTTAGGCCCCCCAGGATCTGGTTTCCTGGTGGAAGTGGACGGATTGACGATCTTCTTCGGGGGAGACCACTTGCTGAGCAGCGATGCCCAGAGAGACGCCTTCCGCAAGACCATCGACTATGTGAAAAGCCGCGGAAAGCCGATCGACCTGTTGATCCTTTCCGCCAATTTCATGTACGGCCGGATATTTCCCGCCAACCTGGAAGGGATCGACTACGCTGTCAAAACTCTCGAACCCAGGGCCTACCTGGCCATGGCGGCCAGCGAGTCGACGGAATTCGTCCTTGTCGAGGCGGCCAAAGCCCTGAAAAAATACAAGGACCGGACCGCGATCTTCTGCCCCGAACACCGGGGAGACCTATTCATCCTGAAAGACTAAAATCAGGAGATAATAACCTTGAAACTCTCAAAGAAATACCTTACAATGGAAGCGATAACTTTGATAACATCAAGGAAATAAGCGAAAAAGGATCCGCCATGAAAACATTGACTCGCCCGGAAGAACAGATTTTGCTTACGATCTATCATCTAAAGGACAAGGCCTATCTCGTCAATATCCGGGACCGCCTCAAGGAAATGACGGGAAAATGCCTGGACGTAGGCACCATCTACGTTCCTTTGAAGCGGCTCGACCACAAGGGATACCTGACAACTTACTACGGGGAGCCTTCTGCGGTCAGGGGCGGCAAGGCCATCAAATTTTATAAGTTGACGGTCAAAGGTTACGGAGCCCTGGCCGAAATGAAGCGGATCCAGGACCGGCTGTGGAAAGGAGTCGTGCTGCCACACGCCAAAGCTTGAGGGAAAAGTGAAAAAAATTTCCACCGAGCTTCCGAGACCGGCAGGAGTCCTCTTCCGAATCCTCCTGCCAAAAACGGATCTGCCGAATCTTTTGGGAGATTACACGGAAATATTCAACCGCATCGCTTTCTCACAAGGAAAAAGGAAAGCCCATCTCTGGCTTCTTAGACAAATATTCCGGTCTTTCCCGCGTTATTTCGGCGACGGGATCTATTGGAGGACGATTATGCTGAAAAATTACATCCGGATCACGCTGCGCAATTTCAGACGGCACAAAGGATACACCTTCATCAATTTTGCCGGACTTGCGATCGGCCTGGCCGTAACCCTGATCATCGCCTTTTATGTGATGGACGATCTGAATTACGACAAGTTCCACCGCGACGCGGACCGGATCTACCGCATCCTGTCCGTCGGGGTGAAACGGGGCACGAAAAATTCCATCACAGCCGGTCCCCTAGTACCCGCCTTCAAAGAGGGTATCCCCGAAGTGGAATACGCCACGCGCGTGGTATTCGGGGAAAGGATGCCGCTAGGACCACCGGGAACGAACTTTCGAACGGCCGATGAAGGATCCATCATCCGAGCCGAATGCATACTCGCCGATGCGGATTTTTTCGATGTCTTCGACTTCAAGATCCTGGAAGGGGAATCCGGAGAAGCCTTAGGCAAACCGGGAGCCGTATTCCTGACGCCCGAAACGGCAGAAGCTCTTTTCGGCAGCCGGAATCCCATCGGCGAACCCATCGCCGTCGGCGCTTTTGAAGAAACATCTTTCGTTACCGGCATCGTCGCCGCCCCGCCGACCACATCCCACATCCGGTTCGGCATGGTCTGCGCACTCATCCCGGAAGATAATCCCGTCTGGTGGGACAACTTCGAAAACCTCACCCTGATGGGTTATGTCAAGCTCGCGAAAAACGCCGATCCCAAGGCCGTCGAAGCGAAAATGGTGAAACTTGCGGCAGGAACCGAATTTCCCAAGATCTTCGAGCCCCGCATCCAGCCCCTCCTGGATATCCACCTTGGCTCGGCGAACCATTCCTACGACAGACTGAACCTGGGCAAGAACGATATCGTCGTCGTGTACACCATGGCCGTGATCGGGATCCTGGTGCTTCTGGTGGCCTGCATCAATTTCATCAATCTTTCCACATCACGGGCCGGGATGCGGGCCCATGAGGTGGGGATGCGCAAAGTGGTCGGGTCGAACAAACGGCAGCTTGTTGCGCAATTTCTCGGCGAATCCGTATTGATGACCGTTTTCACATTTATCGCCGCTGTTGCCATCGCCCAGCTCAGTCTCCCCTCTCTGAGCACCATCCTGAACAAACAATTGAGGTTGAACCTCGAACAGGACTTTTTCCTTCTTATCCTGTTTTTTCTGA
>Ga0180437_10006860_pt1 | contig 15030 bp, 23 predicted proteins | sample SS_ome_4_FD_132410 | JGI IMG/M metagenome (GOLD analysis project Ga0180437, IMG submission 132410) | Hypersaline lake sediment archaeal communities from the Salton Sea, California, USA - SS_3_D_1 metaG | ecosystem: Environmental > Aquatic > Non-marine Saline and Alkaline > Hypersaline >...
AACAAGCAAATGGACTGCGAAAGTAAAAGATGTAACAAGCAAATGGACTGCGAAAGTAAAAGATGTAACAAGCAAATGGACTGCGAAAGTAAAAGATGTAACAAGCAAACGGACTGCGGAAGTAAAAGATGTAACAAGCAAATGGACTGCGGCTGGATCAGTTTGTTTGCTTACGATGGTGCAAGGCAATGTTTTCGCAATAGATGTTAATCACTGGATCACCGCGTCAAAAACCGCTACAGGCGCAACTATTATTTATTTAGTTTGTGCGTACCTACCAAAAGTCGGTAAATGGCTGGAAGGACGACTAGGCGGCGCTGTTTTAATGGGCGTAGCTACGTTTTTTGCAGACTTGGGTGTGCATCCCACGCACTTTGGTTTACCTCACATGGAAGCTGTGACTACAGCACTTGGGACGACGGTCGTGTCGTTTTTGCTTTATAAGCAACTCAAATCGGTATAAGATTAAATGCGGGAAATCTTATGAGGTTTCGATGTTACAAGCATTAATCGGCCCGGTTACCGGTCTTCTTGATAAGTTTATAGAAGATAAAGACCAAAAAGCTGCCTTAGCGCACGAGATTGCGACGATGGCAGAAAAACATGCCCATGAAGCCAACATGGGTCAATTAGAAATCAATAAAATGGAAGCCCAGCACCGATCTATTTTTGTGGCGGGCTGGCGACCCTTTTTGGGGTGGGGGCTTTCGTTTGCCATGATCTGGCACTTTGTTTTAGTTCCTATGATTACCTTTGGGTTTGCTTATGCCGGGATGGCAGCACCTGAGCTACCAGCGTTTGATATGGACAGCTTGATGACTGTCTTGCTAGGTATGCTGGGGTTAGGTGGCTTGCGCACCTTTGAAAAATCGAAAGGACTTACCAAATGACGTTTAAATTGTCGCAACGTAGCCGAGACAAGCTGGAAGGCGTAGATGCCGGGCTTATCGCGGTCGTTGATTACGCCATTGCGGTTACCAAGATTGATTTTGGAGTCATTTGTGGTCTGCGTAGTATCGAGGAACAGCGTGAGCTTGTTGCAAAAGGCGCAAGCAAGACGCTGAAATCTAAACACATTGACGGGTATGCCGTAGACCTTATGGCCTACATTGGCTCTCGTGGATCGTGGGAACTCAACATTTACGACGAGATTGCTGACGCTATGAAAGAAGGGGCGCAAGCCGCGGGCGTTGGTGTACGTTGGGGTGCTGCGTGGCACATCCCGGACATCCGGGATTGGAACGGCACCATGGAAGAAGCTATGAATGCTTACGTCGATTTGCGGCGTTCGCAGGGTCGTCGTCCATTTATTGACGCCCCGCATTTTGAATTGTCTTAGCGATATAAGACGTGCTAAGATAATATCGGACATTGTTCGATAATATGCGAGGGTTGAATGGATGAAATAGCAATAGCCGAAGCGGTATTCCGGATTATCCGAGACCGTCGCCAAGGCTGTCAGGACTTTATGATTAACGGAAACGTAAAGTCGATGGAGCATTATCGTGAGCTTATGGGCAATCTCGAATGCCTAAATCACGTGGAACAGGAACTCAAGGGCCTGCTAGATAAACAGGAGCGATCAGATGACTGAATCAGCAAAAATTGATTTGGCTGCCGCCGTAGAAGGCGTAGCCGCATTAGCACAAACTAACGAGGAAAAAAGCGACAAGCCTAACCTCGCCGACGCATACGTCGAAAAGCCAAGGCTCAATCCTGAAGCTATTGGTGCAAGTCTTCTCGAAAGAATGCCGGAGCCTACGGGCTGGCGTATTCTCATCCTACCTTACCAAGGTAAAGCTAAGACTGCTGGCGGTATTTTTATACCCAGTGAAGTCCAAGAAAAAAGCAATATCTCTACGCAGGTAGGTTATGTCCTCAAAGTCGGTCCTTTGGCATACAAAGACACCGAAAAGTTTCCGTCTGGCCCGTGGTGCGAAGAAAAGCAATGGGTCATGTTTGCGCGTTACGCAGGTTCGCGCTTTCAGATTGACGGCGGCGAGGTTCGCATTCTCAACGATGATGAGATTTTAGCGACCATTTTGGACCCAGAAGACATTCACCATTTGTAAGGAGACCGTAGTATGGCTGAAAAAGACTTAGATCAAGTCGAACTCGACTTTGACGATACCGAGGAAACTGAAGTAGAAGTTGCCGATGTTAGCAACGATTCTGATGTTAGCAACGATTCCGATGTTAGCAACGATTCTGATGATTCCGACGAGAATTTTAAAAAGGCGGAAACGGCTACGCAAAAGCGTATTGACCGCCTGACCAAGAAAATGCGCGAAGCAGAGCGGCGTGAGCAAGAAGCAATCAAGTACGCTCAAGCGGTTCAAACCGAAGCCTCTACGCTTAAACAGCGTATGCAAAACTTAGATACAAATTATGTTAACGAGTACACCACTCGTGTAACTACTCAAACACAACAAGCTGAAAATGAATTAGCCCGGGCAATTGAACTTGGTGATGCCGCAGCCACCGTAGCGGCGCAGCGCAAGTTAACGGCCTTAGCCATTCAAGCTGATCGTGCCGCGCAAGCCAAAATGCAATCTGACCGTGCCCTCCAGCAAGCTGCGGCGGCGCAACAGTATCAAGCGCAGCATCCCATGCCTGCCCAGCAGCCTAAGCGCCCTGATCCAAAAGCGGAGCAGTGGGCTTTGCGAAATAGCTGGTTTGGCTCAGATGAGGCTATGACTTACGCAGCTTTTGGGATACATAAAAAGTTAGTCGAAGATGAAGGGTTTGACCCGCAGTCAGATGATTACTATACTGAACTAGACCGTCGTATTGCTGACAAGTTTAATACAGGCGGAAACAGCAACAACAGACGACCCGCTCAGACGGTTGTTGGTGCTTCTAGAAATACTTCTGGGCGCAGTGGGAAAAAGGTTCGACTCACCCCGAGCCAAGTCGCGATAGCGAAGAAATTGGGTGTGCCGCTTGAAGAATATGCGAAATACGTGAAGGAGTAAGAAAGATGAGCGAATCAAAAAACCAAAACGGTGGTTCGACCGTCAATCGGACTTCTCGCGCCAACCAATCCCGGGAGAAACAGGCAATTCGTAAGCCTTGGGCTCCCCCGTCTATGTTAGATGCACCGCCTGCCCCTGACGGCTTTAAGCATCGTTGGATTCGTGCCGAAACGCGTGGATTTGATGATACGAAGAACGTCAGTGCCAAGATGCGTGAAGGTTGGGAACTGGTCCGTAGGGACGAGTATCCTGATTTTGAAGCGCCTGTTGTCGAATCAGGTAAATATGAAGGTGTGTTTGGAGTGGGCGGATTGCTTCTCGCTCGGATTCCCGAAGAGACTGTTGCAGAACGGACTCAATACTTCAATCAAAGAAGTGCAGATCAAATGCAAGCTGTCGATCAAGATATGATGAGAGAGAATGCACATTCAACGATGCGGATCAGCAATGCTGACCGTCAATCTCGTGTAACCTTCGGCGGTCCCAAACGATGATGTGGACTGCCCCAATAGGAGAGAACTAAAATGGCAAATTCAAACACTGCCTATGGTCTCCGTCCTATCGGGCTTGTTGGTAGCGGTGCTAACTCTACTGGTGTAACTCAGTACGAGATCGCTTCTAACAACACCAACGCTATTTACCAATACTCCATCTGCGTTCCTACGTCGGCTGGTGTTATTGACCAAGCGGGTGCTACTGATGGTGGTACTACGCAAGCACTTGGTGTACTGATGGGTGTGGAGTACGTGGACTCGGTTTCTAAGAAGCCGGTCTGGATTAACTACTGGCCCGGTTCGGGCTCTGTCAGCGTTGACACTAACTATCCGGTTAAGGCTTTCGTTGCAGACAACCCTGACCAACTATTCAAAGTGGCTTCTGACGCGTCTTTGACTAACCGCGCTACTGCTCTTGCAACTGTGTTTGCAAACGCATCGCTCGGCACGTCTGCACGTACCGGTTCTACCGATACTGGTTCGTCAAACTCTGCTTTGAGTGTCTCGTCTGTCAATACGACGGCTACTCTGCCGCTTCGTATCGTAGGCATCATGGATGACGCAGCTAACAGCGACTTCACTGCCGCTGGTATTCCGCTGATTGTTCGTCTGAACGCACACTTTAACGCTGGAAGCCGCCGGTTTGATTCTCAAACCACTGCGGACTCCACCGGCATTTAAGGGGGCTAATCAATGGCTATTTCTCGCGCACAATTAGCGAAAGAGCTAGAACCCGGCCTTAATGCCTTGTTCGGGCTCGAATACAACCGTTACGAGAATGAGCATTCTGAAATCTTCGAGGAAGAGTCTTCGGACCGTGCCTTTGAAGAGGAAGTGATGCTCGGTGGTTTTTCCACGGCACCTGTTAAGAGTGAAGGCGGCGCCATCACTTTTGACGATGCGCAGGAAACTTACACCGCTCGTTACACTCACGAAACCATTGCGCTTGCTTTCTCTATTACTGAGGAAGCTGTTGAAGACAATCTTTATGATCGTCTTGCATCGCGCTACACCAAGGCTCTGGCTCGCTCTATGGCCCAGACCAAGCAAATCAAAGCTGCTGCTATCCTGAACAACGCGTTCACGGCTGGCTCTTCCGCGATTGGCGACGGTGCAGCTCTTTGCTCCAACGCGCACCCCAGCCTTTCAGGCAACCAGTCAAACATTTTGGCAACTGCTGCGGACCTCAACGAGACTTCGCTTGAGCAGATGCTGATTGACATTGCTGGTCTGACTGATGAGCGTGGGCTTAAGATTGCTGTTCGCGGCACGAAGCTTATCATTCCGAAAGAGCTTCAGTTCATCGCAGAGCGAGTTATCAACTCCAATCTGCGTTCGGGCACTGCGGACAACGACCTTAACGCAATGAAGTCTATGGGAATGCTTCCTGACGGTGCGGTGGTTAACCACTTCCTCACTGACACCGACGCATTCTTCATCAAGACTGATGCGCCTAATGGTTTCAAATACTTCAACCGTTCGCCGATCAAGACGGCAATGGAAGGGGACTTTGACACTGGCAACATGCGCTTCAAGGCTCGCGAGCGTTACTCCTTCGGTGTATCCGACTGGCGTAGTGTTTTCGGGACTCCCGGCGCTGCCTAAAGTATGCTATGAGGGATTTACCCTCCCTGATAACTACTTTGAAGGGGCTCGAAAGAGCCCCTTTCTTTTTTTGTAAAAGCTGATATTATTTTTGCAGGGCTAAATTCAGCTTTGCAGACAGGTACATGCCCTCCTGACGTTGCACAGACTGCGAAGCAAAACCTTGTGCAAGGGGTATTAATATGGCTTTGACTACTTTTTCCGGTCCAGTACGGTCTGAACGCGGCTTTACGGCTGTTGGTTCTAACGCCGTTGTAGAGATCACTTCAGAAACAACTCTTACTTATGCAGATCACGTAGGTCGCATCATTGAAGTCAACGATGCGGACGGCGCAGTTACGCTTCCATCTGCTTCTACCGACACTATCGGCGCAAAATATGTGTTCTTTATTGGCACTACAGCGTCTGACCTAGACATCAAAACAGATGGCACTGACAAGTTTGTTGGCAATCTCGTATTGGCTGCGGCGGCTACGTCACAAGCTCGTGGCTTCGCGCCTGCTGCAACAAATGATGTGATTTCAATGAACGGAACCACGACCGGTGGTATCGCAGGTTCATACGTCGAAATCACTGCAATTGCCGCGGATGAATATCTCGTCACAGGTACTTTGCTTGGTTCTGGCACACTAGCCACTCCATTTGCAGACGCATAATAGGAGATAACTGATGGCTAATTCAGACGTAAAAACCAAGCGTCTGACCGGAACAGGGGCGGCCTCCATAGGCCGCTCACGTTTACGTCAGGTGCAGGTTTTGACAGGCGCGGGCGCGGGTCGCCTCACCCTGACTGATGGCAATGGTGGCGCTACGGTCCTCGACATTGATTTCCTAGCTTCGGATTCTCACTCGGTGAACATTCCGGACGAGGGCGTTTTGTTTACGGACGATCTATACGTCAGCGTTGCTACTAACGTAACAGCTATGACTATTTTCTATAGTTAAGAGATAAGCCATGGCCCGTGAAATAAGCTCTATTTCTCGTATAGGAACATCCGAGCCGTTTGAGCTTCAAGTTGCGCGGGGCCAAATTTCTTACCACGAGTTTGTTTACAAATTCGGAAACAATGCGCAAGTTGCTGATTCCGTTGAAACTGTTTGGCAGCAGGGAGGATTATACTCATACCTGTCTGCGGCGACCGTTTTGAAGGTTTCTAGCAGCTCTACTAACGATACGTCTGCCGGGACCGGTGCAAGAACCGTTGAATTGTTTGGTTTAGACGGCGATTACAACGAAATTTCGGAAACCGTAACCTTAAACGGTCAAACAGCAGTAAACACCACCCTGTCGTACCTGCGAATCAATAGAATGATTGTTCGTTCTGCGGGTTCGGGTGGCGCAAATGCGGGAATTATTTATGCAGGAACGGGCACTGTTACCACAGGTGTTCCTGCAAATATTTACGCTACGATTAACGGTGACGGATCAAATCAGACTTTGATGGCGTTGTGGACTGTACCCGCAGGTTATACCGGTTATTTGATGCAGTACGATGTCTCCAACGGCACCACTTCTAACACCCCTGCCGTGTGTAGGTTGTTATTGGTAGCTAGGCCGCAGGGGGAGGTGTTCCAAAGTAAAGATGTTAAGTCTCTTACCACAGGAATGCACATCGAAAACACTCTGACTGTTCCGATAAAATTTGCAGAAAAAACAGACATAGAAGTACGAGCTGTTTCTTCTTCAGCAAGCGTTACCTTTGACATATCTGCTGCTTTTGAAATCATCTATATTAAAAATGGAGATGAGTTGTAATGGCAACAACTAAGAACGTAGAAAGATTGCCGTCAGGCAGGTTGAAATATCGGGGAGAGACTTTTGCAGGCTATAACAAACCTAAACGAACTCCCGGGAAGGCTAAAAAAAGCGCTGTCCTCGCTAAAAAAGGCAACGAAGTTAAACTCGTTAGATTCGGTGATCCAAAAATGTCTATCAAAAAGGATCAACCGGGACGTCGTAAGAATTTCAGGGCGCGTCACAACTGTGACACAGCAAAAGACAAGTTCAGCGCTAGATACTGGTCTTGCAAAGCTTGGTGAGGCTAAGATGAAAGTTGAAGAGGTACTAGCCAAGCTAGAAAAACACGAAGCGGAGTGCAATCTTCGTTACCAGCGTATTGATGAAAAGTTGGATGAACATAAAACCAGCTTGAAAAACCTTGATATGAAGCTTTGGGGGTTAGCCATCTTAATTCTCATTGCACCGTTTGTTCAAAAATTTTTGGGGTAGGTTATGGGCGCACGGGTTAAAACGGGAACGAATACTAGTCCCTGCGGAGTAACGTACTACCGTAAAGGTGGCGCGGTAAAAAAGAAGTCGAAGGGGAGCAAAATTTGTCCTGAAGGCAAGGCGTGGGCCGAACGCACTTTTGACACGTATCCTAGTGCATATGCGAATTTAGCGGCCTCGAAGTATTGCAAAGACCCCAACTACGCCAAGAAGTCCAAAGGCGGGAAAAGGAAAGGCCGCTGATGGGAAAACTTCAGGAGTGGGTAGATGAGGATTGGGTCAGAATTGATAGCAGCGGTAACATCGCGGGTAAGTGCGGTACTTCAAAAAACAAGAAGAACCCTGATAGGTGCCTACCGCGGTCTAAAGCTCAAAGTCTTAGTAAGTCGGAGAGAGCTTCGACGGCACGTAAGAAGAAACGTGAAGGTGCTAAGGGAAAGCAGGTTGTTTCTAACACTGACGCGGCAAAGGTAAAGAAAATGGAGTCTGGCGGTGCGGTGCCAGACCCCAAGTCCAAGCGTAAGTTTTATGGTAAGAGTAGCCCCGGTACAGCGATAGCTAGGGGTTGCGGTGCGGTCATGTCTTCTCGTAGAAAGAGAACAAAAGGATCGGTGACGCAATCATGAACTATGCTTTTTACAGCGAACCCCTAGAGCGAGCCATCGTAACTGAGATTACGCAATGGTCCGCCGATGCGCTGGAAAAGCCGAGTCCTTTCTTTAACGGGTTACCCCCGTGTCCGTATGCTCGTCAGGCGTGGATGGATAGCCGCGTAGCTATTCTCTTCAAGTATGAAAAGAACTATCAGGTTCTTTACTCCTGCATCTCTCAGTTCGACGACAACTTTGACCTAGCCATTATTGTTGACATGAATAACGATAAGGAGCCGGATGCGTTTCATGCGTACTGGGAAGGTCTTAACAGGTTTATTGCAGAGGGCGTCTTTATTGATAAAGACATCTGGGTTATGGGGTTTCATCCCGATGACGACGCCAGCGAGTTTGTTGACGAAATAGAGTTTGAACCGGAAACTGATGCTCGGTACGCGATGATTTTTGTTCAGCGCTTGTCTAAGCTACAAGAAGCAGCAGACAAGTTGGACAAAAAGGGCTATTATGATTCATATGATAGCCAGTATAACGCCCGCGAAATCTATGAATTGCGGGAAAAATTGTATAGGAGGCTGAAAAATGGCGATGAAACCTAAGAAAATGCGCGGTGGCCGCATGGTTAAGAAAATGCGCGGTGGCGGCATGGTTAAGAAAATGCGCGGTGGCGGCATGGCAAAGAAGCCTGAAATGATGAAAAAAGGCGGCGTTTCCGTTGCTGATCTTCGTAAAATGGCCAAAGACAAAGGCTATAAACTGGTTAAAGACTAATGGCTGTTTCAGGAAGCAAAAACTTTGAGCTAGACGTCGCTGAGTATGTAGAAGAGGCGTTTGAGCGTTGTGGACTGGAAGTTCGTACTGGTTACGACCTCAAGACTGCACGTCGTTCGCTCAATCTTTTGCTTGCTGACTGGGCCAACCGCGGCCTAAACCAGTGGACGATCAAGCAGCGCTCGCTGACGATGGTCGAGAGTGATGGTGAATACGACCTTGGCGCAGACGTAATTGACGTTTTGTCTGTTGTCGTGCGGCGTAACAACACCGATTATTCGCTGGAACGATTAAGTCGTGATTCGTTTTTGACCATCCCGAACAAAACGACACAAGGCCGCCCAAATCAATTCTTTTTGGACCGCCAATTAACGCCAAATTTGAAACTTTGGCCGGTGCCGGACAATAGCACCGATGTGGTGTTGTATGACGCATTGACCCGCATGGACGATGCCGATGACTACACCAACACCATGGATTTACCGTTTCGGTTCTATCCATGCTTGGCAGCAGGGCTTGCCTACTATATCGCATTGAAGCGGGCTCCTAACCGGGTTCAGATGCTCAAAGCGGTGTATGAAGAAGAATTTGATAGGGCTGCCAGTGAGGACAGAGATCGTTCGTCTTTCAACGTGGTGCCGAAGTATGAATATTACAGGGCGGGCTAATGGCAAAGTTTGCATCTGGAAAAAACTCGTGGGCTATATCTGACCGCTCCGGTTTCGCTTACCCGTATAAGGTAATGAAACGTGAGTGGAACGGCTTGCTTGTGGGTCCGGATGAGTACGAGCCGAAACATCCGCAGTTGGGGCCGTTCCGCAAGGTTGTTGACCCCGAAGCGCTGCAAAATGCGCGTCCTGACCGTGTTGAGCCACTAGATGTATTTGTCGGTGTGCCTCTCGTTGAAGCCCCTAACCTCCGACCAGTGCTTTGTTTTGGTCAGGTTGGCACAGTTACGGTGAGTACGTCATGAGTTTCACATACGATCAGCTAAAACAGGCCATTCAGGACTACACGGAGAACGACGAGACGTCGTTTGTCAACAATTTGCCGGTTTTTATCCGTCAGGCAGAGGAGCGCATCCTCAAAAACGTCCAATTAAGCCTGTTCCGCAAGAACGTCAGCGGTGCAATGACCGTTTCTAACAAGTATTTGGCTTGTCCAAGCGATTTTTTAGCGCCTTTTTCTCTTTCTTTTGTGGATGGAAACAGCGATCACCAGTTTTTGGAGTTCAAAGACGCCGATTTTGTGCAAACCTTCAATCCAGACGCCACAACAACCGGAAATCCCCGGTTTTATGCGGTTTTTGACATTGATAACTTCATTTTAGGGCCTACTCCAGATAGTGCTTACGCAGTAGAGCTGCATTACTTCTATAGACCGGCTAGTTTGACGGCGGGATCGGGGTCGGGAACGACTTGGCTCAGTGAAAACGCAGAAATTGCAATGCTGTATGGTAGTTTGATGGAGGCTTACATCTATATGAAGGGTGAGCCAGACATGCTGGGTCAATATGAAAAACGATTCATGGAAGCGATCCAAGGCATGAAGATGCTTGGAGAGGCGAAAGAAGTAACGGATGAATACCGTACTGGTATGGTGATAAGGCCCAAGCAATGAGTATTCCAGCACTAGATTTGAACATAAATCCAGATTTTAAGGTGGAAGTACACACCACCAACAATCGTGGGTTTACTCCAGAGGAGGTTGCAGAGCGTTGCGCACAGAAAGTTATTTCTATAAGCGACACGGCACCTCCTGAAATACAGGCTCAAGCACGTGCTTTTCGTAAGCAGCTAGTTAAAGTTTTAGAATTTTACATGCGCGAAGCGATTAAAAGTGATAGAACCACTGTGTACAATGCGTTAACCGATGCAGGCCACAAGGAGCTTGTTGACTTAATAAGGAGACTGTGACATGGCTTTTTCAGGGAACTTCATGTGTACATCCTTTAAGAAAGAGCTTCTTTTTGGTGTACATGACTTTGATCTCGCCAATGGCGACACTTTTAACATCGCGCTTTATACGAATAGTGCGTCTTTTGATGCTTCGACTACAGCATATACGGCTACAAACGAAGTCTCGGGGACGGGTTATTCTGCGGGCGGGCAGGCACTAACGAATGTAGACCCCACTACGTCTGGCACGACGGCTTTTACTGATTTTGCCGACGAAACGTGGACTGCAGCCACAATTACGGCACGTGGAGCGCTTATTTACAATACCACGCCTAATACAACGTCGATTTCGGTGACGAACCCGACTGTTGTGGTGTTGGATTTCGGTAGCGATAAAACGTCCACCGCAGGCGACTTCACCGTTGTGTTTCCGACCGCTGATGCAAGTAATGCGATTATTCGGATAGCGTAATGACTGATGTTGTCGTTCCAATCGGCGGCTGGGGACGCTCTGGTTGGGGCGAAGGCCCATGGTCCCAGAGCGGATTTCCGTTTGCCACGGGCTCGGTAGGCTCTGTAACAGTAACAGCGGATGCAAATGCGCCGGTTACGGGGTTACAAGCCACGGGTAATGTTGGTAGCGTAAGGGTTGTTGCGGAAGCCAATGTAACCGTAACTGGGGTTTCTGCTACAGGGCAGGTAGGTGTTGTACAGGTACTGGGGTACTCAAAGATTGCCCCCGATCAAAATCCGGGGTATATTGAAGTTACACCAAGTCAGTCGCCTACGTGGTCGGAAGTTACACCAAGTCAGTCGCCTACATGGTCGGAAGTTACACCAAGTCAGTCGCCTACATGGTCGGAGGATACGCCAACACAAGATGCTAACTGGACGCGAATAGCAGCGTAAGGATTTAAAAAGATGCCAAGTACCTATACAGTAAACCTCGGAATTGAAAAACCCGCCACGGGGGAACAATCGGGCACTTGGGGCGATACTACGAATGTCAACTTTGACATTATAGACCAAGCTGTTAACGGTTCAGTACGTGTCACGCTGACCAGCGCGGGTACTTCCGGGTCGCCAAACGACCTTACCATTGTTGATGGCTCCACGACAAGTTCCGAGGGCCGTAACAAGTGGATCGAAATTTACAGCGCCTCCGATCTGGGGGGTAGCGCATACGTTCGTTTGGTTCCAAACGACGCCGAAAAAATTCTATTTATCAGAAACAGTCTGGCGGGTAGTCAGTCTGTTTTGCTTTTCCAAGGCACGTATAACGCCAGTAATGACCTAGAAATCCCGGCTGGGGTGGATATGGTCGTTAAGTTTGACGGCGCAGGCTCATCTGCGACCGTAACAGACGTATTTACTAAGCTTCGCGCTACCGAAATCACCACGCCTACTCTTACTGCTGGGACGGCTGACATCAATGGCGGTTCCGTAGACGGTGCTACTGTGGGCGCAGCGAGTGCTTCGACCGGCGCATTTACGACGCTAACGGCCAGCACCAGCTTGAACATTGCCAGCTCTACTACGGTAGATGGGGTGCTTGACGAAGACAACATGTCTTCAGACAGCGCCACCAAGCTTGCTACGCAGCAATCTATTAAGGCTTATGTGGATAGCCAAGTCGGCACGGTGGATACGCTGGCCGAAATTCTGGCCAATGGCAACACGTCGGGTGCAAACAACCTGATTATTAATAACGGTCAAGCTTTGACCTCAAACACGATCAACGAAACGACTCTCGCTGCCGGTGTCACTGTCGAAGGCGTGTTGTTGAAAGATAGCGCGATCAGCGGGGCGGGAATCAGCCTAACCAGCAACACGTTATCCGGTACGCTTGCAGAATTTAATACTGCGTTATCGGGCGATGACTTCGTTTCTCTGACAGGCACAGAAACGCTTACAAACAAAACGCTGACTGCGCCGACCGTCAATAGTGCAACGTTGACAGGGGTAGTTACCGCACCAACACAATCGCCCGCTGACAATTCAACCAAAGTGGCGACTACTGCATACGTTGACGCGGCGACGCCAACGACCGAAGAAGTCCAAGATATTGTTGGTGGTATGGTGACAGGTAACACCGAGTCAGGCATCACCGTAACCTACCAAGACACAGACGGAAAGCTTGATTTCACTGTAGGTGGACTCGATACATCCGCAATTACAACAGGAACATTTGCAGATGCGCGAATTTCCGAAAGCTCGGTAACGCAGCATCAAGCGGCTTTGAGTCTAACGGCTTCACAAATTTCAGATGTAACGTCAACCGCAGCAGAACTGAACCTTTTAGACGGTTCAATAGCGGGAACAATCGTAAACTCTAAAGGTGTTATTTACGGCGCGGCAGGTGAGGTCAACGCAACCACGCTTCAGATTGCGGGAACGTCAATTACCTCTACCGCAGCAGAACTAAACATCCTCGATGGCGTAACCTCTACCGCAGCAGAACTGAACCTTTTAGACGGTTCAATAGCGGGAACAATCGTAAACTCTAAAGGTGTTGTTTACGGCGCGGCAGGTGAGGTCAACGCAACCACGCTTCAGATCGCGGGAACGTCAATTACCGCTACCGCAGCAGAAATCAATCTGTTGGACGGTGTTACAGCTACGACAGCAGAGCTTAACTATCTTGACGTTACAACCCTTGGCACAACAGAAGCGTCAAAGGCGGTAACGGCAGATGCCAATGGCGTGGTTACATTTGATAACGGAATATCAGAAGAGTACACAGCGGTTACTTCAAGCTCTAACGCTACGACTGTAAACCTACAAGACGGTACTAACTTTTCTCATACACTGACTGAGAACACTACCTTTACATTTAGCAACCCAGCATCTAGCGGAAAGGTGTCGTCGTTTACTTTGAAGATTGTGCAAGACGCGAGTGCTTCTGGCTACACGGTAACGTGGCCTGCATCAGTAGATTGGCCTAGTGCTACAGCGCCAACTCTTACAGCTACCGCCAGTGCGGTTGATTACTTTGTATTTATTACCCATGACGGCGGTACAACTTGGTACGGCTTCACAGCGGGGCAAGCGTTCGGATGAGTATAGCTTCCAGAAAGTTAATTCAGGCTACTGCTGCTGATGCGGCTGACACTGGTGATGATGATTTCGCCAATGTTGTCCTGTTGTTAGACGGTGATGGTACTAGCGGTGATGACAATAATACATTTACTGACTCGTCTCCCAACGGCTTTACGGTTACTGAGAGCGGCTCTGTAGTACAGGGTAGCTTTAGTCCGTATGGAGATAATTGGTCTAATTATTTTGATGGGTCTGGAGATTACCTAACTTTTGCTGATGATGCATCGTTTAATTTGGGGGCTGGCGATTTTACAGTGGAATGTTGGGCTTATTTCAACAGTTCCGTTGACCAGTATTTTTTTGGGCAAATTCAAAACAGCGTTTCAAATAGAAGTTTTCAGTTGGCCCTAATTTCTTCAAAGCTGTATTTTGAGGTTCGGTCTGGAACCACGGCGTATACAATCACAGCGGCAAGCAATGTCGTTCTTAACCAGTGGACACATTTGGCTGCCGTCAGGAACGGCAACACAATTACGCTGTATCAGGACGGAGCCTCAATCGGAACTGTTGACGTTACGGGCGTGACCGTTAACAACTCCTCAAACTCGATGGGCGTCGGCAGCGGTGGCGGCTATGTTGCTGCACCAATGAACGGGTATCTAAGTAATGCAAGGCTTGTAGTCGGCACTGCGGTTTACACCTCAGCCTTCACCCCACCAACCGCGCCACTAACTGCAATCTCTGGCACATCTCTGCTCACCTGTCAGTCCAACACATTTGTAGACGAAAGCACAAACAATCACGCAGTAACCGTAAACGGCACACCCAAAGTAACCCCGTTCAGTCCGTTTAGGAATGACGAAGCAAGAGACATAACGGTTGATGGCGGTTCTGCAAACTTTGACTCTAATGAATATCTAACTATTGCTGATAATTCAGCGTTAGACGTATCTGGAGCCATGACTGCGGAAGCGTGGATATATGTAACTGATATGCCTGATAATAATATAGGCGTGACGGGTCAAGGGTTCGTAATTAGCCGATGGACTGCTAGTGGTAATCAACGAAGTTGGATGTTTGTACTTGGCAACAACGGAGACATTGCTTTTTACTCAAGCACAAACGGTGGAGTAAGTTACATAATCAGCACTGCTACTGGTGCGATCGGTACTTACAGGTGGATTCACGTTGCCGCTTCTTGGGATGGAACAAACCAAAGGATTTTTATTGATGGTGATTTAAAGGCTACAACAGCTAACGCCTCTGGCCCCTTTTCGACTGCAAGCTCAGGCTTTACTGTTAACGCCATTAATACAAGTCTAACGGGCACTAACATGAACATGTATGTGGGGGACGCTAGGTACTTCCCAGATGTTGCCATATACACTTCTTCATTTACGCCACCTACAG
>Ga0180437_10006862_pt1 | contig 15028 bp, 11 predicted proteins | sample SS_ome_4_FD_132410 | JGI IMG/M metagenome (GOLD analysis project Ga0180437, IMG submission 132410) | Hypersaline lake sediment archaeal communities from the Salton Sea, California, USA - SS_3_D_1 metaG | ecosystem: Environmental > Aquatic > Non-marine Saline and Alkaline > Hypersaline >...
GGTTTCGTCGTGCCCCGGGTCGTGCTGGCCGACTTTGATCTGATGCAAAGCGCGCCCCCGCACCTGAACCGAGCGGGCTTGGGAGACATCCTGTCCATTCACACCGCGTTGTGGGACTGGAAAGCAGCGGCGGACCAGGGGCTCATCGCGTACGATGATGAGGTAGCCCAGCGGGTGGCGGCGCTGGTAGATGGGCTGGAGGAGCGTGCCGACGATCTCCGCGCCGTGACCGAGGGTGCGCTCCGGTGGCTGATCGAAGCGTACGTGGCCGAGAACGCGCTGTGCCTGCAGGTGGGCCACAGCAGGCCTGAGGAGGGCTCGGAGCACTTTTTCGCCTACAACGTCGAGCATTGCACGGGGGAGGGATTCGTCCACGGCGAACTGGTGAGCCTCGGCATCTTGCTCATGGCGCGGCTCCAGGGGAACGAGCCCGTGCGTGTTGAGAGGATCCTGGAGACGACGGGCGTCCGCTTCCAGCCCCGCGACCTCAACCTGTCACCGGCCGAGATCGAAGGGGCTCTGCTCACCTTGTTGGCCTATGTGGTGGACGAGGGGCTGCCCCACAGCGTCATCAACGAGCGGGCGCTGGATGCGGCCGCGGTGGAGAAAATCTGTCGCGGGTTGCTGTTCTGACAGGTGAGCGACGAGGGACGAACGACGGAAGACGGAAACTACCAACGAGGAGGTATGTCGATGAAAACGGCTATGGTCATCAGTCCCCTTTGCGCCTATCCTCGTGTCCGCGCTTTTTGCCGCTTTCTTCCTGGATTGGACGCGGCGCGGCGTGAAGCAACCCCTGGTCCAGAACGTGATCCGTCCCGAGCAGGAGAGGCGGGAGATCATCGTTGGTGAGGGGACATAGAGAGAGTGAAGGAAAGGAGGTGCTCCGGAACAGACAGGAATCACACAAGTTCTGAATCTGGTGCCTTTGGAGAATGCTAGTTACCTGTAAGGAGGAAAACGATGAATCGCAAGTCTATCGGATTGGTCATTAGCCTGCTGATGCTGGTGAGCATACTGCTGCCGGCCTGTGGTCCCGCGGCGACCGAGGCTCCTGCGGAAGCCCCCGCCGAGCCCGCTGAACCTGCCGAGAAGGCCAAGGTCGTGATCTTTATCGGGGTGGGCACCGGCACCGACCCGGATCAGATCGCGGCCCAGGAGGCGCTGCAGGAGGAGTATAACTCGACCCACGACGACATCGAGGTCGAGTTCCTCATCGTGCCCCACGAGGAGTCTACCGAGCGCTACCTGGCCATGGTGGCCGGAGGCAACGCTCCCCAACTGGTGGGTCCCAACGGTATCTCGACCATCGCCGAGTTCTTTGACACCTGGGCTGACATCACGCCCTTTATCGAGGCCGAGAAGTACGATATGAGTGACTTTTACGGGCCAGCGGTGTCGCTGAACGAGTACCCGGAAAAGAACACTGGCCTGCCGCTTGGCCTCTACCCCTCGTTCATCTTCTACAACAAGGACCTGTTCGATGCTGCCGGACTGGACTACCCCACCCACGACTATGGCGACACGTCGTGGACGATGGACGCGCTGCGCGAGATGGCGATGAAGCTGACGTTGGACACCAACGGCAACGACGCCACCTCGCCGGACTTTGACCCGGAAGACATCGCTCAATGGGGCTTTGACGACTCGTGGACCGATGGCCGCGGCGCGCTCACCATGTGGGACGCGCCGAACGTGGGGCGGCCCACCACGGATGACTACCGGACCGCCACGGCCAACTCGGAGGAGTGGGTCTACGGCATGCAGTGGCTCAGCGACGGCATATGGAAAGATCACTTCATTCCCGACTATGGTGGCCAGGAGGCCTACTACGCCGTCGGCGGCGACCCCTTCGGCGGCGGCATGGTGGCCATGTTCTACAGCCACACCTGGTTCATGCCCGAGGGCCTGGTCGATCTGACGTTCGAGCACGACCTGGCGCCGCTGCCCTACAACAACAAGGGCACCCGGGTGGCCCGCATCCACGCCGACAACTTTACCATTCCTGATGCAGCCGAGAACAAAGAGGCAGCCTGGGAGGTGATGAAGTGGCTGGCGAGCCCCGAGCATGTCGTGGACGTCTGCCTGATCTACGGCTGCCTGCCGGCCCGCAAGTCGGTGGAGGATGAATTCCGAAGTGTGCTGGCCGAGCGCTGGCCGGGCCTGGACTATGACGTGATCTACGAGGCAATCGAGTACCTGGACGACCCGAACCACGAGTCCTGGGTGCCGGCGTGGGGGCGCGTCGCCGATGCGATGAACAACGCCCTGGATCTTGTCTACTCGGGCCAGAACACTGACGCACAGGCGGTCCTGGAGGAGGCCAACGACTCGATCCAGGGGATCCTGGACGAATATTGGGCGAATCAGTAGTGGTAGGCTGGTGGATTGATTGTATCCGGTTTTGCTCGGTCTGGATCGCCGGATCCAGACCTGGACTGGGGATCTGGCGATCCCCTTGGAGCAATTTCGGGTTTCCAGCTGCCGGATAGAATGTATGGCGGGCGGCGGTCTCTGACTTGCCGCCCGCCTCAAAGGAGGACGTGCTATGGCAACAAAGTCGGGGGCGAGCTCATATCGCAAGCCCTTCTGGACGATGTCACGACGGGAGGCTGCGTGGGCCTATTTTTTCATCAGCCCCTGGATTATCGGCTTTGTCGTGTTGACGGCTGGTCCGATGCTGTCCTCGCTATACTTCTCATTCACAAAGTACAACATCCTTGATTCCCCTGGGTGGCTGGGTCTGGCGAACTACCGCAACCTGTTCAGGGATCCCCTCTTCTGGACGTCGCTCAAGGTCACCGTCTACTTTGCCTCGCTGGCCCTGCCCTTGGGGCTGATCGTCGGTTTCTTTCTGGCCCTGCTGCTTAACCAAAAGATCCCCGGCGTCAACCTGTGGCGGACGCTCTACTACCTCCCCTCCGTGATCGCTGGCGTGGCCGTCGCGTTGATGTGGATGCGCATCTTTAACGCCAGGATCGGGCTCCTGAATCCGATGTTGGACAAGCTGTTCGGCATCAAGGGCCCCGGCTGGCTGCAGGATCCGGACTGGGCGATGCCGGCGCTGGTGATCATGAGCCTGTGGGGTGTTGGGGGGAACATGATCATCTACCTGGCCGGGCTGCAGGGAGTGCCGACGGCCCTCTACGATGCCGCGAAGGTGGATGGAGCGAGTCTGTGGCAGCGCTTTCGGCACGTCACACTCCCCATGGTGACGCCCGTGATCTTTTACAACCTGGTGATGGGACTGATTTGGGCGTTCCAGTATTTCACCGAGGTATACGTCATCGGCAGCGCCAACGCCAACGTCGGGGGACCGGCCCGGGCAACGCTGTTCTACAATCTCTACCTCTATCAGAACGCCTTCAAGTTCTTCGATATGGGCTACGCCTCCGCTATGGCCTGGATTCTGCTGCTCATTGTGTTGGTTCTCACCACGGTAGTCTTCCGTTCCTCGGAGTTTTGGGTGTACTACGAGGGTGAGTTAAGGGGGAGGGGTTAGCATGACAGCTCCAACTCGCAGACCACAGATGACAGGCCGGCAGTCGCAAGTCGCAGTTCGCAGGTCGCGATTCGCAAGCATCAAGGTTCAAGAGTTGCTGGGCAAGGCCATCACCACGCTGATCCTGGCGGCAGGTGCCGTGATCATTCTAGTCCCGTTGGTATTCATGGTCTCTACCTCCCTCAAGGATCGGAACCAGCTGCGCCGCAGTCCACCACCCTTGATCCCCATCGAGTACACCATGGTGGAGGTCAATGGCAAGGAAGAGCCATTGTACGAGGTGACGGTCGAGGGAGCAACCCGTCAGATGGCCTTGATCAAGAACCTCCCCGAGGGTAGAGGCGTATTCGTGGAGCCGGCCAACCCGGATCAAACTTATGAACTGGTCATCGCTGATCAGAAGCAGATGGAGCATTGGGAGGCGCACTGGGAAAACTATCCTGAAGCCCTGACCAGCGTGCCGTTCGACAAGTATTTGATCAATACCTGCATCGTCACCTTCGTCGGCATGGCGGGGATGCTGCTATCCTGTACTATGGTGGCTTACGGGTTCTCGCGCTTTCGCGCCCCATGGTTGAACGTCCTGTTCATGGTCTTGCTCTCGACCATTATGCTGCCCGGCCAGGTGCGGCTGATCCCGATGTATGTCCTTTTCAACAAGATCGGCTGGGTGGATACCCTGTTGCCGCTCATCGTGCCAGCGTTCTTTGCCAACGCCTACGACGTCTTTTTCCTGCGCCAGTTCATCATGACCATCCCGCTCGAGATGGACGATGCGGCGCGCATCGATGGCGCCAACCCGATACAGACCTTCCTATACGTCATTCTCCCTCAGGCGCGCCCGGCCATCGTCGCCGTCGCCATCCTCCACTTTATCTGGGCCTGGAACGATTTCTACGAGCCCCTCATATACTTGCACAGCCGCGAGAAGTGGACGGTAGCCGTCGGTTTGCAGACGTTCAGCGCGTTGTATTCGGTGAACACGCATCTCATCATGGCCGCCTCCACTGTCATGGTCATACCATGCATCATCGTATTCTTCTTTAGCCAGCGTGTCTTTACGCAGGGCATAGTAATGACGGGAATAAAGGGGTAGTTCTCATGCACAAGAAAGTGGTTTTAAGTGTTGCGGCTCACGGCGACGACGCCGAGTTCCGCGCTGGTGGTACGTTGGCCCGGATGGCTGTCGAGGGGCACGATGTCTACCTATGCATCGCTACCGACAACGACCGGGGTTCGTTTCGCATGTCTGGCGAGGAATTGCACAGAGTCGCCAGATCGGAGGCCGAGGGCTCGGCCGCTGCCCTGGGGGCCAAAGGCGTGTTTCTGCTGGGGTACACGGATGGTGACCTGTGTGACGTGAGACCCTCGGTACTGCGTGGCCAGGTGATGCGCCTGATCCGGCAGCTCAGGGCCGACGTGATCTTTTCGTGGGACCCGTTCGCCCCCTTTGAGGGCCATCCTGATCACCGCGCCATCGCCTGGGCGGCCTCCGACGCAGCAGCCTTCGCTCACTTCAATCTCTACCATCCTGAGCACTTGGAGGAGGGTCTGAAACCGCATCGCGTGAGCGAGTGGTATTGGTACTCCAAGGCCGACTGGCAGACGAACAAGCTGGTGGATACCACTGACTATATCGAGCGCAAGCTGCAGGCCTTGTATGCCTACGAATCCCAGATGGTCCTCACTATCGATGAGTTCTTGGGGGAGGCCCGAGCCGCCGGGGTGGGGGAGGCGAAACTGGCCGGAATCGATCCCACGGGGTACGAGCCCTTGATTGAGATGGGGGTACGTGCCGTCGATGGCAAAACAGGCGCGGAGTTGGGCACGGCCTATGCTGAGGGCTTTCGTTACGAGCGCTTGGAACCTCCCTTTGTCTTCACAGAGGCCCTCACGGAACAGGGATAACGCGATGCTACCTACCAAAGTTGTGATCATTGGCGCGGGCAGCGCCATCTTTGGACTTAACACCCTCGCCGCGCTTGTGGGCAGCGAGCGCTTGCGTGGCAGCCACATGGCGCTGGTGGATCGGAACCCCGAGACACTGGCCCTGATGACCCGGCTGACCCAGCGGCTCAACCGGGAGTGGGATGCCCAGATGACGATCACGTCCCACACCCATCACGCCGAGGCGCTGGATGGCGCCGAGTTCGTCGTCTCGGCCATCGAGGTGGGACCTCGGGAGAGGCTATGGAAGTCGGATTACGAGATCACGCTGAAATACGGCGTGCGTCAACCCTACGCCGAGAACGGCGGCCCGGGGGGCTTTGCCCACGCTGCCCGCAACATCGGCCCGGTGATGGAGATCGTGCGCGATATGGAGCAGGCCTGCCCCGATGCCTGGTTCATCAACTACACCAACCCGATGATGCGCGTCTGCGACGCCATCGCCCGCTACAGCACCATCAACGTCGTCGGCCTCTGCCACCAGATCCACGCGGGCTATGGCATGGTGGGATTGGTGCTGGCGGACTACCTGGACGTCGAGGTGCCGGAGGGAGAGATCAGCACGCATGCCCATCCGGCTATCTGGCCGCTCCTATCGCGGGTGGCGCATCAAGCGTTGGAGCGTGTTGACATCAAGGCCGCCGGGCTCAACCATTTCACCTGGATGCTCGACCTGCGCGACAAGCGGACTGGCGAGGACCTCTACCCTCTCTTCGCCGAGCGGTGGGCCTCCTTCGAGCCGACCTTTGAGCCGCTGACTCGCCGCGTGTACGATGCTTTTGGCTGTTTCCCCGTGCCGGGCGACGAGCACCTGTGTGAGTATCTGCCGTGGGTTAGCGACCCCCTCACCAAACCATGGGAGAAGTACGAGGTCAGTCTCTACGATTGGGATCTGATGGAGCATTTCCGCGAGTTCGGCCACGACAACATCGCCAACATGGCCGAGGGGCGGATGACCATAGACCACCTGCGCGAGGCCGACAGCGAGGGCGCGCTGGAGATGATCGAGAACATCGCCGCCGCAGGGAACCACTACCACCTGGCGGTGAACCTGCCGAACCTGGGCTATATCACCAACCTGCCGGAGGGAGCCATCGTGGAGGTGCCGGGTCTGGTCAGTGGGGCCGGGATACAGGGGGTCGGCGTTGGCGCCCTGCCGGAGGGCATTGCGGAACTGTGTCGGCGGGAGATCACAGTCACCCGCCTTTGCGTGGATGCGGCTGTCCACGGCGACCGCCAGGCCGCGCTCCAGTGCCTGCTGTTGGATCCGGTAGTCACCGATCTGGACGTGGCGCGGCAGATCCTTGATGACTACCTGGAGACATATCGCGAGCACCTGCCGCAGTTCTGGGTGTGAGAAGGAGTGCGCTGATACTAGCCCCAATCACGCTGTCTGGAAACTACTTGGCGGCCGGGTGGGATAGGCAACGCGCTTCTCTGTTTGGCGCGGCTTGGCGTTGAGGTGTCGGCGATTGCCAATAGTGACAGATCTAATCGATAATCTGGAGGAGACAAGAGAATGAAAGTCACCGTTATCGGCGGCGGATCGTCCTATACGCCTGAATTGCTCAATGGTTTTTTGGAGCGCGTCGATTCGTTTCCTCTCACCGAGCTCTGGCTGATGGACATCTCTGAGGCACGGCTGGACGTGGTGGGCGGGTTCGCCCAGCGTATGGTGCAGGCCAAGGGCGCTCCCTTCGCCGTCCACCTGACGACCGACCAGCGCGAGGCGGTGCGTGGTGCCCGCTACGTGATCACGCAGCTTAGAGTAGGGGGGATGCAGGCCCGCCGTGAGGACGAATACCTGGGCCGGCGCCACGGCCTGATCGGCCAGGAGACCACCGGGGTCGGGGGCATGGCGAAGGCGCTGCGCACCATCCCGGTCGTGCTAAGCATCGCACGTGATATGCGGGAGCTGGCCCCCGACGCGCTGTTGGTCAACTTCACCAATCCGTCCGGCCTGGTCACCGAGGCCCTCAGCCGGCACGCGCCGGACGTACTGTCGGTTGGCGTCTGCAACTCTCCGATCACTACCCGGATGGGAATCCTGCAGGCGCTGGAAAAGCACCAGGGGGCTCGGATCGCTCCGGAGCGGGCCCGACTGGATGCCCTTGGCCTGAACCATCTCACCTGGCACCGGGGCTTTACACTGGACGGCCAGGACATATGGCCGACGATCTTGGAGGGCTATCTGGAGGAGCTCAGGGCCAGTCCAGACCCCGAGTGGGACCCGTGCACCATTGAGACACTCGGTATGATCCCCAACTATTACCTCCAATACTACTACCATACAGAGCGCAGGCTGGCGGCTCAAGAGCAATGGCCGCCCTCTCGGGCTGAGGAGGTCATGGAGATCGAGGCTGGGCTGCTGGAGCAATACGCCGAGCCAGATCGGTCGGAGCCACCGGAGAACCTCATGAAGCGCGGTGGGGCGTATTACTCTACCGTCGCCACCCAACTGCTCAACGCGCACTCTAATGATTTGGGGGAGGTGCACGTCGTCAACGTGCCGCACGGCGGTGCGGTGCCGGGTTGGCCAGAGGACTGGGTGCTAGAGATGCCCTGTCGCGTGGATGGGAAGGGGGTCCATCCGCTGCCAGCCAAGCCGTTGCCTCCCGTCTGCTTCGGTCTGCTGGTGCACGTCAAGATGTACGAACTGCTCACCGTCGAAGCCGCCATACATGGCGACGTCGATGCGGCTTACCAGGCACTACTCGTCCATCCACTAGGACCCTCGGAAGACAATGTCCAAATCGTGTTGGACGATCTGTTGGAGACCCATCGAGCCTACCTGCCCCAGTTCTGGGCACGTTAGTGGCGACCAATCCGTGGAGGGAAGTATGGGCCAATACTTTCTCGGCATTGACGTCGGCGGCACCAAGAGCCACGCGCTCATTGCCGACCTGTCTGGACAGGCCCTGGGCTTCGGGGAAGGTGGTCCCGGCAATCCTGAAGGTGTCGGCTACGACGGGATGGCTGGCGTGCTCCAGGCTGTCGTCCAGGAGGCTTTGACCGATGCCGGGATTGCCAGGGATGAGATCGCGGGTGCGGGTTTTGGCATCGGCGGATACGATTGGCCTTCCTCTCAGCGGGAACCCACGATACAGGCTATCCGCACGCTGGGGCTGAGCGCGCCATTGGAGGTCGTCAATGACTCGATCATCGGCCTGCTGGCGGGGGCCGCGGAGGGATGGGGCGTCGCCGTCGTGGCGGGTACGAGCTGCAATTGTTGGGGCTGGGATCGGGATCGGCGCGAAGGACGTATGACGGGCTTCTCCTGGCTGGGTGAGGCAGCGGGTGGCTGGGAATTGGCCCTCAAAGCGATCCAGGCGGTAGCCCTTGAGTGGACGTGGCGTGGCCCCTCCACTCGGTTGACTCAGGCATTCGTCGAGTTGTTCGAGGCTCGGGACGTCGTGGATCTGCTTGAGGGCCTGACCATGGGTCGCTACCATCTGCACGCATCGGCGGCTCCCATTGTCTTTCAGGTTGCCGCCGAGGGAGACGCCGTCGCCCGGGATCTGATCCTATGGGCGGGGCGGGAGTTGGGAAGTATGGCGAACGGGGTCATCCGCCAACTGGGCTTTGAAACGTGCTCCTTTGACGTCGTGTTGGCTGGTTCCTTGTTCGACGGCAGTTTACTGTTGGCCGAGGCTATGCGTGAAACCATCCATCCTATAGCACCTAGGGCGCGGCTCGTGCGCCTCGATGCTCCGCCGGTCGTGGGGGGTGTGCTGTTGGGCGTTGAGCAGGCGAGGCAGGATCCTCTGGCCATGCGGGAGGCTCTGATAGCTTCTACACGTGACATGCTTAGCGGGAGGTAGCCGTTTCTCTGTGTTTCAGATGGCGATGGAGGCTGGCTTATTGCCCGACATCCTTGACGCCGATGGGGCGGTGATCACGGAGGCCAACCTGTTGAAAATCGGTCCGGCTTGGTTCGCCGCTGTCCCCGGTGAACTGCTGCCCAAGCTGGGGTTGACCCTGAAGGCCGACCTTCGGCGGGCTGGCGCGCAGGTGACTGGGATCATCGGGTTGGCTAACGATGAGCTGGGTTACATCCTACCGCGGGAGGTTTACGCCTACCCCAAGGACCCTTTTGAGCCTGGTGATCACTACGAGGAGACAATGTCGATCGGGCCTGAGGCTGGGCCGCGTCTGCTTCAGGCTGTGCGCTCAATACTCTTTCATCAATGAACTGACTGACCAATCAATCAACCAAGGAGGTTTGTTCTATGTCCAAACTGGCTATTCTCGGTGGCACTCCCACTCGGACCGAGCCGTATCCCGCGTGGCCTGTCCAAGATGAGCGTGACGTGGCCGCTGTCACTGCCGTCATAAGGTCCGGCCGGTGGGGCGGTTACCCGTATCCCGGGCCTCAGACCGCCGAGTTCGTCCGGCGTTTCGCAGACATGCAGGGCGGTGGTCACGCTGTAGCTATGGCCAACGGCACCGTCACGATGGAGGTTGCGCTGCGTGCGGCGAACATTGGCTGGGGCGACGAGGTGATCGTGCCGGCCTATACCTTCCAGGCCACCGCCGCCGCTCCCATGGCTGCCGGGGCCATCCCGGTGATCGTGGACATCGACCCGGATAGTTACTGCATTGATCCGCAGGCGGTCGAAGCGGCGATAACGGATCGGACAAAGGCCCTCATCCCCGTCCACCTGGGTGCGCAGATGGCCGATATGGATGCCCTTGTGGAGATTGCCGAGCGACACGACCTGGTCGTGGTCGAAGACTGCGCGCACGCGCATGGGGCCAAGTGGCGCGGTCAGGGCGCTGGGACGATCGGCCATTTCGGTTCATTCAGCATGCAATCGTCCAAGATCCTCACCGCGGGCGAGGGCGGCGTGTTGCTATGCCGCACGCCGGAGTTGGCGGCGCGTGCGGCCAGCATCATCGACTGTGGCCGTGCCCACGTCGAGGCCGCGCCGCACGGTGAGGGTGGAGAAGCAGTTACCATGGGCGCCAACTACCGACTGCCCGAATTGCAGGCTGCCTTGGGCAACGTAGCCCTGGAGCGGTTTCCTGAACAGGCCCGTCAACGCGAGGAGATGGCGGCCTATCTGGAGGAGAGCCTCAGTGAGATCGCCGGCGTCCGCCTGCTAAGACGGGACCCGCGTCACACGACCCGGTCGTTCTATCGCTATATATTCGCCGTCCAGCCGGATGAGTTTGGGGCCGAACACGACGTGGTTTGTTTTGCGTTAGCAGCCGAAGGTGTTCCGTGCTGGGTGGGCTACAAAGCCATGCACCGGTATGAGCTCTTCCAGCCAGGTCTTTCCAGACTGCCCGTGCCCAGTGCTTTCCCGGAGAGGTTCGAATTTGGTAACATGGACCTCCCAGAGGCCGAGCGGGCCTGTGAGCACGAGGCCGTTTGGCTCGACGAGTGCATTTTCCGGGCGGGACGCCAGGGGGTAGATGATGCCGTGGCCGCCATCGCCAAGGTGCAGCGTCAGGCATCGGAGCTTGAGCGTCTGAAGGAGACGATGGCAGCGGTGGAGTAGGTGGATTAGAGGCCCATATCCCTTCGTGGAATCCCACATGCGGGTGAGAAAACGACGGGCAGGCGCTGGTACGCAGTGGCTGCCTGTTGCCCTGTAGCGCCGAGGCATAGTGACGACGGTTGCAGGATGTGCCAATCGTGATATACTCGCCCTGTTGCACGGGGTAGGTCTTGGAGACTGGCGAAGAACTGCTGAACCGACAAGGGTGTATCACCAAAACGTGGCACGACGTATGGCCGCTGGCGACCCTGGCCGTATTGTGCGTCGTGTTCTTTTGGGATGTGCTGTGGCTCCCCGCCGACCAGATCATTGCGGGCAACGATTTGGTCAACATGTTTCTCCATTGGTTACGCTTCGCCGTCTCGTCAGTTCAGCAGGGTCAGCTCCCCCTGTGGAATCCATATCTCTTTTCAGGCATTCCCTTCATTGCTAACCCGCAGCCCGCGTTGTTCTATCCCCCGACTTGGTTGGCACTGTTGATGCCCATTACCAGGGCATTTGGCTGGATCATTGTGCTACACCTGTGGATCGCCGGTGCGGGGATGTACGTCTGGCTACGCTCGGAGGGGGCGTCAACGGTGGGGGCATTGATGGGCGGGGTCATCTTTGCCTTCAGCGGCTATGCCTTCGTCCGGGTCTACGCGGGACATATCGGGGTCATCACCACGGGCGCGTGGCTGCCATTGCTTGTATGGGTGTACCGGCGAGCTGTGGTGAAGCGCTCGTGGAACATTGCCGTCGTGGGCGGACTACCGGTCGGCCTTTCGATCCTGGCAGGGCACACAGCCACGTTCATCTACGTCGTGTTGGGGTTGGTCGCCTACGTTGCCTTCTGTGCCTGGGAGAGCTGGCGACAGACGCGGACGGCGCAAGCTGTGGTGTCTCTGGTGGCACGCGCGGGCGTGATGTTGCTCGTTGGATTGGCCCTGTCGGCGGTCCAACTGCTCCCTATGGCTGAGTTGGTGATGCACTCGACCCGACAGGCTGCGCCCAGCTATGATTTCGCTTCTCGCTTCTCGTGGCCACCGGGCTACCTGCTGACGTTGCTAGTGCCCGACTTTTTCGGCGAGCCGGTCAACACGGGCTACTGGGGCGACGGCCTCTACGACGAGTTCATCTTTTACGTCGGTGTCCTGCCGCTGCTACTGGTGTTCTTGGGACGACGTCTTCGGCACCGGCTGACCCCGTTTCTGCTTGTGCTGGGCCTGGGTGCGCTGCTCCTGGCCTTTGGGCAGTACGGGAGCCTGCATCCGCTGTTCTATCGCCTCGTGCCGCTCTTCAAGGCGACGCGTGCTCCGGCCCGGGCTGGGTTTCTCTTCACCCTGGCCGCAGCCGCCCTTTCTGGCCTTACGCTGACGGCGCTCCAGTCCTCCGCTGAGGAGAAGGGCGGGGAGAGGGCGCGGTTGCTGGCGCCGGTGACGCGTCCTCTTGTGCTGGCTGTGGCCGGTGGCGCGTTCGCGTGGATCGTGGTTGGGTTTGCGGCCTTTGCGTGGGGCCGCGAGTCGAACCCTGGTGCGGGTCGACTGTGGCACCAGGCGAATCAGGTAGCGCTGTTTCTGGTCTTTTTCCTCCTTTCGGCCGGCCTGTTGATGGCCTGGCGTAACACTCTGGTCCGTCGCGCCAGTTTGGGGCTGCTAGCGTTGGGTCTGGTCCTGCTAGATCTGTGGACCTTCGGGGATGTGGTGACCCCAAACCCTGTGCCGCAGAGCGCCTATTGGCGCAAAGTATCGGGGGTAGTGGCTGATCCCCAGGCCGCGCGAGTGCTGCCCTGGGACCTGAACGACTATTACCAGAATGGAGGGATGGCGTTTGGGTTGTACAGCGTGTTCGGATACGACCCGCTGGTCCTGCAGCGTTACGAGGAATTCGTTGCCTCGTGGCCTGATTATCACGCTGGCACCTACGATCTCCTAAACACCCGCTATGTGATGACCACAGCCCCGCTGGACTTGTCCGATGATCCGAACGAACCCCACCTGGTGCTTGATGAGCCAGATGTCTACGTCTACGAGCGGCCCAATGCGTTGCCACGTGCGTGGGTTGTATCGCAGATCGAGGTGGTGGAAGATGCGGTGATGTTGGCCCGCGTCCACGCACCGGATTTCGATCCACGCACGACGGCACTGCTCGACTCAGCGCTGGAATGTGAGGGCATAACGGCGAATCCAGCGTCGCCTGTTCAGGCGGGTCAGGGCCAGGTCGAGATCCTGCGTTACGACGGAAACCGCATCGAGGCGCGGACCCAGGGCAGCGGTGGTTTGCTCGTCTTTAGCGAAGTATACTATCCGGGCTGGCGAGCCATAGTGGATGGCGACCCCACACCTTTGGTGCGCGCCGACTATGTGCTGCGTGCTCTCTGTGTGCCGGGGGGTGAACATCGGGTTGTGCTAGTCTATGATCCGCCGCTCCTGAAACGTGGATTAGCGATTACGAGTCTTACGCTGCTGCTGATTCTCTGGAGTGGCATCGGGATTGCAGGACAACGTGGAGTACGTGATGAGTATCGAAAGGAAGCTTGACCCAGTTGCGCTGAAGGCCGATTTCCCTGCCCTGGCGCGCGAGGTACATGGCAAACCCTTGGTCTATCTCGATAACGCCGCCTCGACCCAGAAGCCGCTGGCGGTGATTGAGAGCGTGAGTGAATTCTATCGTGCCCACTATGCCAACATCCACCGGGGAGTGCACACCCTGAGCGAAGAGGCTACCACCGCCTACGAGGAGGCACGAGACAAGGTCTGTGCATTTATCCGCGCTCCAGACCGGCGGGGCGTGATCTTTACCCGGAATGCGACCGAGGCCATCAATTTGGTGGCGTATGCTTGGGGGCGGAGTAACGTGGGGCCGGGCGACCGCGTCGTCATCACCGAGATGGAGCACCACAGCAACCTGATACCGTGGCAGTTGCTCGTGCGAGACGTCGGGGCCGAACTGACCTACGTCCGTGTGACCGAGGAGGGGCGGCTTGATCTGGAGTCCCTCGGCCAGGTGCTGGACGGGCCGGTCAAGTTGGTCGCCTTCTCGCACCTGTCCAACGTGTTGGGCACGGTTAACCCGGCGCAAAAGATCATCGCGCAGGTCCGCGCGCAGGCTCCCCAGGCACGGGTGTTGGTGGACGCGGCCCAGAGCGTGCCCCATCTGCCGATGAACGCTGAGGCGCTCGATTGCGACTTTCTCGCCCTTTCCGGTCATAAGATGTGCGGGCCGACAGGCATTGGCGCGCTCTATGGCCGTCCAGAGGTATTGGACGACATGCCGCCTTTCCTTGCCGGTGGCGGCATGATCAACCGGGTGGGGCGTATGGAGGCGACTTGGGCCGACCTGCCCGGCAAGTTCGAGGCCGGTACACCAGCCATCGCCGAGGCGGTAGGGTTGGGTGCAGCGGTGGACTACTTGGACGGAGTGGGGATGGAAGCAGTGTGGACGCACGAGCAGCAACTGGCGGCCTATGCCTTGGAGCGGATGGCCGAGATGCCGGGTGTATCTGTGATCGGACCTCCAGCCCAGGAGCGGGGTGGGGTGGTCTCCTTCACCGTCGAGTCAATCCATCCCCACGACTTGGCCCAGATGCTTGATTGGGACGGGGTCGCGATTCGCGCCGGTCACCACTGCGCACGCCTGCTCCACGACCAGCTTGGGCTGAGGGCAACGGCACGGGCCAGTTTTTACCTCTACAACACCCGCGAGGACGTGGATCGGCTGGTAGAGGGGATTCAGAGGGCGCAGGGTTTTTTCGGGTAGTTGGTGAGCAATAGGGAGGCCAGGTGGACGATTTGTATCGTGAGCACATCCTCGATCACTATGCTAATCCCCGCAACCAGGGAACGCTGGAGGATGCGGATATTGTCTGTGAATGGGATAACCCGGTCTGCGGGGATACGGTGAGGCTCTACCTTTGTCTCAGTGAAGGGCGAGTGGGAGATGTGCGGTTTGAAGGACAGGGCTGCGTGATCAGCATGGCGTCGGCTTCGATGTTCACCGAGGAGATCCAGGGCAAGACGCTGGAGGAACTCGCGGCGCTGGAGGAAGGGGACGTATTCAGGATGCTAGGGATCACGCTGGGGCCGGCGCGAGCCAA
>Ga0180437_10006865_pt1 | contig 15026 bp, 11 predicted proteins | sample SS_ome_4_FD_132410 | JGI IMG/M metagenome (GOLD analysis project Ga0180437, IMG submission 132410) | Hypersaline lake sediment archaeal communities from the Salton Sea, California, USA - SS_3_D_1 metaG | ecosystem: Environmental > Aquatic > Non-marine Saline and Alkaline > Hypersaline >...
AGTACGACGAAAACAAAAGATATTGCCGGGAGGACGGAACGGAGCTTGTCCGGCCTCAACCGACGGTGGCGGAGGCCGTCGCCCAGTCATGCGCGGCCCGACGCCGCCAGAAGCGTCTCAAGACCCTTGTCGTGGTGGTCATCACGGGCGCGGTCTGCGTTGGCTTCGGGTATGGCGTTTTTAAGTACGCCACCGCTCCCCCGCCCCGCGCGGCCGACCTTCCTGGCAGCACTGAAGGAGAGGCCTCTCTGGTGGTGACGCTGGAGGAGTTGGCGGAAGCGATTCCCGAGAGCGCCTTACGGGCTGCAGCTATGACACAGGTAGCCGTCGCATCGGCTAAGGCGGGACGTCACGGCGCCTATGAGAGACTCCGGGACCGGGCTCTCTACGAGGCACGGTCTCTCGAGGACGCGCAGCAGAAGGCGGCCTGTCTGCGGTATGTGATGTGCGCGTTGGCGAAAGGTGGTCAATTTGCGGACGCAGAAGATCTCATGCCGCTCTTTCGTGAAGTACCGCCAACGGCGTGGGCGCGGGATGTCGAAGAAGCTCTGATCTACGCCGTGGCACAAGGGGGCCACTATGAAGAGACGATGCGGCGAATTGAGGCATTGGAAGACCGCCAGATAACGAGGCGCGGTAAAGAAGCCGGGAAGACGGCCAGTGAAACGATCACGGTGACGGCCTCGCAACGGAGAAACGCAGCACGTCGCAACGCCGGTCGGGACCTGGCGCAAGCAGGACACTTTTCCGAGGCACGGAGGGTCGCCGAGGGAATCACTGAGGAAGAATGGCGATGCGAAGCCTTGACTGTTATTGCGGGTTTCGTGGGGCGAGGCGGCGACTATGAGGAAGTCGCGCGGATCGAAGCGTTAGTGCCCGATGGTGTCTGTAGCCCGGTTTTCAGTGTGTACTACAAGACGCAGGTTCGGTCATATTATGGGCATGCGCTGGTTCGTGCGGGCCAATTGGACAGGGCCATGGCAGTGCTGGATGAGTTGGAGGATGGTTATTTCCGTACTTTGGTCATCAACGAGATCGTGACCGCCCTCGTGGAGAGAGGAGAGCACATCCGGGCTCGGGAATTGGCAGTTTCGCCGAAGGAGCAAGAGGACCGCGACCGCGCGCTTTATGCTTTGACGTTCGCGACGGCCAGATTAGGCAACGCCGAGCGCGTGGACCGTTTGCTCAGAGAGGTACGCGACACAAAAAGAAAGAATTGGGTGCTTGTGGCTCTGGTGGGGGGACTGGCACAGAACGGCCGCGTTGACGATGCGGCAAAACGTATGCAATCACTCCGTGACCATGAGGCGCGGTGCGAAGCCGCGGCCATGATCGTACTGAATTGGCCGGACAGCCAGCCCGCTCCAGGGCTCTTTGGCGCCTTGTTCGATCTCGACCAGTGTCTGAGGGACTTCCCTTAGAGTGAGCGCGATCGTGCCACCAAACGGATCTGCAAATTGTTCATAAAGGACGAGGAAAAGGACGAGGAGTATGGCTGGGCCGTTAGTCTTGCAAAGGGAATTAAAGACCCCCGGATCCTGTCCGAAACGCTGGTGGACATTATCGAGGCCGCGGCGACCTATATCGGCACGGAGCGGGAACCTGGATTAGCCCAACAGGTCAAGGCTGCTTGGGAAGAAACGGTGCAGCAACAGTCGTAGGCGGGACGGGAGCGATTCGCCACGAGGCCGTGGCGCGCCGAGATAAGGCGTAAATGGTGACGTAGCAGGACACGGGGAAGGAATAGGCGACGGCTCCAGCCGAAGTGCTTGTCCATGGCAAAACACATGTACGGAAAACGGGCATGAAAGTCTGTCCTTCTTGTTACAGGAAATATGCGGATTCGAAGCACTTCTGCGGCGAGGACGGGATGAAACTCGTGCCGGAGCAGGCAGTAGCGCCCGAGGTACTGGCCAAGCGGCAATCCTTTGAGTCCAGGACCGCACGGGAGCCTGGGAACATCGCGCTCCTGCTCGAGTACGGCGAATACCTTGCATCGGTTGGCCTCCACGATGCGGCGCTGGAGCAGCTGCACAATGCCCTTGAGCTTGATCCCACCTGCGAGGACGCACATGAACGAGCCGTTGCCGTCTATCGATCCCGGAAAGAGTGGGATAACATGGCTGCCCAGTTGCTACTACTTCTGGAGCGACGGCCTGGAGACGTCGATCTTCGGCGGCGCCTCGTAGAAGCCTATGTCTCCGGCGGCAGGAAGCGCGAGGCGGTCAAAGTGCTCGCCGAGATCTCGGCACAAGTCCCGGAGGATATCGAGCTTCTTATCCGCCGTCGGGACCTCCTGAGTGAGCTGGCGGACAACGAGGAACTCGTAGACGTATGCAAGGCCATTTTGCGCCTCGACCCGCAGGACTTGCCCTCCTGGGAACGGCTCTCCAACGCGCTCCTGGCGATGGACCGCGAACCGCAAGCCGTCGAGGCCTTCAGGCATCTGCTGCGGCTCGACCCTAAACACCCGCGCGCCAATCTCTACGTGGGAAAGGCTTACCACAACGCGGCGCTGCAAGGGCCGTCCCATGATTGGACCCAGGCGATAACACTCCTCCAAAGGGCTGTCGCGAGAGACCCTGGAGATGCCCTTATTTCCGCTACGGAGACTCAGCTCGCCACGCTCTACTGGTGCAGCGCCCAGATGCGGTCGGCTCCGGAAGGTAAGGGCTGGCTCGGGGATTTGAAAAGGATTGGCGCCGACTGTCTGGATGGGAAGGCAACAGTCCTCTTGGCGCAGTGCCTGGCCATGGCCGGGAACCAGGCACGGAAGGCGGACCGTCTTGACGAAGCGCTGGAAGCCTGTGCTCTGGCGCTAAAACACCAGGACAGTGCTTCGACACGAGAAGCCCTCGCACGCATCCACGAGGCATGCGGCGACACGCTCCTCCTGCGAAGGAAGCTTGGACCGGCTGAAGAGGAGTACAGGCGGGGCCTGGATTATCTTGGAAAGGATCCGGGACTGACGGCGAAAGCCCATGAGGCCCGACGCAAACGGCGTCAGCGGCTGACACGACGGGCGGCATGCGGCGCTGTGCTGGCGGCCGTACTGTGTCTGGCCGGTGCCTTCCTTTACTACAGTCAGCAGATGTTCGAGATACGTGTGGAGCCGGCGGCGATGATCCAGTTCTCGAGGGGGAAACAAGTTCTTTTCCAAACAGATGGCTCGGAGCTGCGGACGGGCTTGCTTCGGTTTGGACCATGGACCGTCCACATCGAGAAGCCCGGTTACGAAACCGTGGAGACCCGTCTTTGGGCTCTCTTCGGCCGGGGCATCCGTCGGCACAAGGTCGCACTTGCGCCCGTCTATGGTACGCTGAGGGTAAACACCGATCCGCCCGCAGCCCACGTCACCGTACGCAACGAATACGAGAAACGGACTGGCGTCACGCCGTGCGAGATCGCGGAATTGTTTGCGTTGCCTTCTACCATAGAGATCCGCCACCCGAAGAAGGCACCAGTCTTCATTCAAGAAGCGATTCCGGCCAACGGCGTCCTCGACCTAGGCACCATAGCCCTGGAGGTTGACCTTACGACAACGGCGGCCGCACCGCCGCCATCCTCACCAGCTTCATCATCACCTGCAAACGGCTTCGGATTGACCCCTTCGCATATCTGCGCGACATCTTCGCCCGGATCAGCGCCCACAAACAGACCCACCTCGACGAACTTCTCCCCGACAAATGGCACGCGGCCCAGTCAGCCCCTTCCTCCTGAACCTCCTCCCGAACCGCGCCCCAACGCTCCCATCCCGCTGCCGTTATCATCCGCCGACATGAACATGGATTCGCCGGACGTTCACGACGTTACGCCCGGCATGGAGCGCGAGGTAAAGGACATCTCGGGGCATTGGGATCTGAGGCGTAGAGGCAACCCCAAGGGACCGCCGACGTCGTCGCTGAAACTCGAATTGCGAGATAGTAATCTGTCTGCATCAGGGAAGGATTGGTCAGGTAAGGGCACATTCGACGGACATTTCGGCCTCTATACATGGGAATTCGCGGATGGCAGGAAGGGAACGACAAAATTTACCCTGACTGACGCCGGAGAGCTTCTCGGTGAAGTGCGCGGGGGGGGAATCGACTGGGATTTCGTGGCGACGCGCCGGTAAGCTCACTTGCCTTGGCCATGAGAATGAGGGCAACGACTGTGATACCTAGTTGAGTAGCCCAGTCGTATACCCAGATGGGCTCCGACGCAGAAGCGCCAAATCGTCTGCGCGTTTCAAGCGATTCTCGTGGTGCGATCATGGCAACTTCCATCACATGCACCATTGATCGCTTCCCTTACTCCGTAGTGTTCTCAGGAGCTTCAGCACTCTATCCTAAATCGCCAGTCGTCAATCCACGAGATCCGGCTGAGCCGAGCGTGTACCACGTGATGGAAGCTGGCCCCGTCCCGCCGCGTCGTGCCCATCGGCCAACCGAAAACGATTCCCACCGACGACCAAGAGCGCCAGTATCGGGTTCCGGGTGTTTCTCGAATCACCTGAGTATGAGGAGCAGAAGGTGGCGGCGGACGAGTGAAGTGCGCCTGAGTTCCTGGTGCCGGTTCGTTCATCCCAGAAAATGAATTCAAAAGAAAGACAGTGAACGTCAGAAGAACCTCGAGCGTGAAAACGAGATCATAAGAAGCCCGGAACCGCAACGCGAAAGACGGATTGAACGATAAGGATTGTTTAGCTGTTCCGGGATAAATCCCCGTTGCCCGAAGAAGAACCGAACAAACGCCCCAGAGCATCTCATTGACCTCCCAGAAAGACAAATCACGGTTTGAATGCTCTAAGCGCTGGGACTAAGCTGCTTCAAGGAGGAGGAAGAAATGAAAGCGCGCAACACAGTGCTCGTCTCTATTCTGTTTGCTTATGCGGCTTTGCCCGTTTGGGGCGAGTCCGATGTTTCCGGAGGATGGCGCGGAAATGTTCGGCTAACAAACGACCCGGGTAACTCGCGACTGTCCTTCAACTTTGCGCACTGCGTTGCTGCGGACAACGCCGGCCGCGTCCACGTGGTCTGGTTTGCCGATCGTGACGGCGGCAACCAGATTTACCACAAGCGGTCGTTGGATGGCAGGAGGAGTTGGGGCGCCGACACGGGCCTCACGAACTCGGCGGGAACTCGATTCACCCGATGGTGGCCGTATCGGAAGAGGCCGTGCACGTGATCTGGTGCGACGACCGCGACGGAAACAACGAGATCTACTACAAGAATCGGAATCGATAGGAATACCCGGCGCGGCAGCGTTGCTCAGCGCATAGTGAGCTCACTCTCTAACTCCAAGCTTCAATGGGGCCGCCGATTTTCATCGGCGGAAATTCCGCCAACACGTAGTACACCGCGTCCGTGTTTACGCTTCAATGGGGCCGCCGATTTTCATCGGCGGAAATACGAACATGACCCACGACAAGATTAATGAAGAACTGGCTTCAATGGGGCCGCCGATTTTCATCGGCGGAAATGGCACACCAGTGAACGGCATCACCGCTGGTTGTATGGCTTCAATGGGGCCGCCGATTTTCATCGGCGGAAATCCGAGACACACGGCCGTGTTCGAGACCGAGCAGGAAGGCTTCAATGGGGCCGCCGATTTTCATCGGCGGAAATGGTCGAGGCCGCGTCTGCCGCTCACCACGCGCGCGTAGCTTCAATGGGGCCGCCGATTTTCATCGGCGGAAATAATATCCAATAGACGCCTTTTTCATTAACAGGACGGGGCTTCAATGGGGCCGCCGATTTTCATCGGCGGAAATAGGTTACCTGTCCAAAATGTTTTCAGACCTGGTATCCGCTTCAATGGGGCCGCCGATTTTCATCGGCGGAAATAGCGTGCTCTCGAAGTTCCGACGTAGCTGGGGCTTACAAGCCCGTTTTCGAGCGGTCCTTCGCAGCCGGTTCTTCGTTCGCTTACTGGACGCATGATACGCTGTATGTGGTTGGTATGCAAGGATCGAGCGGTCCCTGGGTTTTGCGCGTCACTGGGGTGCTCGCGCGGTTGTGAAAGGCTTCAATTCCCAAAGATCTCAGGGGGATCGCATTGAGCCCCGGAAGGGACAGACACGTCGCGCCACGCGTTCGTTTGAACGCGCACTCGCTTGCGTCAGTCCCTTTAGTGCTATTCTACACGACGACGGCGTGCCGTTCGACGAATACGTAGGGTTTGCCGATGGCCAAAGTGGCGCCGGCATTGTAGCTTTCGGCTTGGCCGAGGGTAAAGATCAGCATCTGGTCCTCCCGGTGATTGATGAGCGGGTTGAGTTCGGCCACCATCTGGACGCGTTCTTTGTCGGACAATTCGCACTGGAACACGGAGTACTGCAAGTGTTCGCCGTATCCGTTCATTTTCTTGAACACTCTCCTGAGCCGCTTATCGTCGGCGATGTCGTATGTCACGAGATAGATCCGGCGCATGGGTTACCTCGTCAGAAAATCGAGCAGCCGGGGGATCTCGCCGGCGAGCGTGCGGGCGAGAAGCCGGGCCTGGACCTCGAGTACGCGGCGATAGGAGATGCGGTAGTTGAACACGGGATGCGTGACGAGGTCGTCCATGCGTTTTTCGTACGCGAGGATGAACTTGCGCCGCGCTTCGTTCTTGAGGGCCACGGCCCCGCCGCGCCGCAGGAAATCGGCGGGTCCGACCACGCCGTTGTTCACGCTCCAAAGCACAACGGAGTCGGGCACGAGCGGCCGGAAGGGCTCCATCATGTCGAGGGCGAGGGCAGGCCGACCGTACCGCGGCTGGTGGTAGAAGCCAAGATAGGGGTCGAAGCCGACGGCGGCCAGCGTGATGGCCCAGTCTTTGGTGAATAGGGCATAGGCGAAGGACAGCATGGCGTTGACGGGGTCGCCGGGTGGCCGCCGGTTGCGATGGTTGAAGGCGAAATCGAGCCCCGGCGCCTCCGACGCGTGGTCGGGCGGCGGCGCGGGTTTGAGAAGACCACCGAAATGGGCGAAGTAAGTTTTCGCGGCCATGCCTTCGATCCCGAGCAACGATTCGAGGGACTCGGCGGCGGTTGCGCGTTCGGCGAGGTTCTTGAGCGCATCGAGCGCGGCGCGCGGCGGGTCGGGGTGGTTGCGTCGCAGTAACGTGTGAGCGTTGAGAATCTTGACGTTGACGAGGTCGCGGGCGAGTTGGCGGCAGCGTTCGGGATCGTCGTCGGCGCGGTACTGCGCCTGGCGCAATCCCACGTTCTTATGGCCTAGCCCTTGGGTCATGCCGTAGAACCAACCGCCGTGGGAGAAATAGAGGACCGGGATGCTGCGGGCAAGGCATTGTTGGATAGCGGGCGTCGTGAGTTGTGCGCCGCCGAACAGGCATACCTGCGAGGTCTCGATGAGGCGGGTTTTCTGGAGCGTCTTGCCGCGCACCTTGACCGCAAGCTGGTCGCCGCTCTTTCCCACCCTCGCCCCGTTTTTCTGGACGTACAGCGGGAGCGCGTCGTCGCGGGCACCCGTGTTCAGGCTCAGGATAACCATAGGTTCCAAATGGCCGGCAAAAGTCGCTTCAGGCAAATCCGGGAATTCATCGTATTCCGGTTCCCGCCGCCACACGTTGGCGCTTTCCCGTTCTTGGCGCAAGCATTCTTCCCGTGCGTCGAGCGCTTGCATGAGTCGGGCGTGTTCCTCGGGAGTCAAGTACCTAACCTTGGCGCTTTTGTCTTGCAGTGTGAGTTTTACCCGCCGCAGGGGATTCTCGGGCAGGAGATTCCAATCAACGGCCCGGGCCAACGCGGCCTTCAAGGCGGACATGTCCCGGTTCACCGTTGCGGACGTGCGTCCTTTGTTCAGCTTATTGGCCCGCCATTTCTCGATTGTCCAGGCGTCTATTTCGTCAAGGCGCTTGTCCAGTAGGCCAGGGAAGGCTGCACGGATGCGGGCCACCTGTCCAGCGCCGCTTCGCCATCGCGACACCATGTGTGGGGCATAGCGTTCCTTGAGAAACGAGTCGAGTGTGCAGGCGCGTGCCCGTCTCGTTTCCACTTCTCCGCGCCTTTCAGCCGCCGGAGGTCGCGAGTTCGAGTCCCGTTGCTCCCGCCATATAGAGCACTAAGGCCAAGGGCTTGCAAGATCGCCCTTGGGCCTTTTCTTCTTTCCCACACAGGCGCAACTTCTCTGCAATGGAATCCCCCGGAGAGGAAATGGCCAGTTTGCACAAGCGACATGGCGTTTACGCGCGCGTTTGGGTGTGGTCAAACAGGCTTGACTAACGCGGGCCGTCTCTGAATACTTGCAGCGGATAGAGAATGGGGGAGCAGCGGGCGGCCGCGAGAGGAGGGAAGCTTGGCAACGCTAGGTCCTCTTACGGCTGTGGCTTGCTTTGGGAGGTCGCACTTGGGCGCGGTAAAGTGAGACGTCGCGCGTCGGATCGGACAGCGGAGAGGAGAAACGGTCATGGAACACGTTATCGCGGCCTTGTTGGGGATGAGTGCCGTGTTCGCCGTATCGACGGCCGTTGCGGAGGAGGAAGACGCTCTGGCGAAACATGCGAAAGCTACAGCCGAGTTGGCGGCGCTGCAACAACGCGCGTCCGGCGGCGCCGAGGCGTACAAGACGAGTCCCTATCGCGTCCTTATGGCTGACTATTTCGCGCGGTTCAACCGGAATCCGGACGCGGAGGCGGCGAAAAACGAAGTCGTCGTCGATTCGTCTTGGTCGATCACTCTTCCCGAGGACGCGGCGCCTCTGGTCGCGCGCATGGCGGGTCATCTTGCGGATTTCTTCAAGGAGCGGATGGACGTCACACCGGCGATTGCGCAGCGGCCACGCGCGGAATTCGAAACGGCAATCGACAACGCGATTGTATTGCTCGATTCGGGCGGCGGCGCTCCGGAGGTCGCCGAGAGTTTTACCATCAGCGTGCGGCGCGGCGAGGTGCGGGTGACTGGTCGCGATGCCGCCGGACTTCGGGACGGCGTGGTGAAGTTGGTTGACGAGATAGGTTTCCGCGAAGCGCCGATCCTTGCCTTGGGCGAGCAGACGTACAGGCCGCGCCTGGCCGTGCGGGTGGTCACAGGCGGGTCGCTGCGCGATGCGATCTTCCTCGGAAGCAACGGCGTCGGGGTGGCCACGCCGACTCTGTATCCGTCGCAGGCCATTCCCGAACTGGCCGTCGAGCCGAACGAGGCGTCCGTTAGCCGGTGTCAAGAGGCGTATGACGAAGCGCGGCTTTACGCACTCAAGACCTTTGATTCTCTTTCCGTGGCGCGCAAGCTTCCCAAGGATCATCCCGTTTTTGTCGCGCATCCGGATATGCGCGGAGCCCTCACGTGGCAGGCCGACGGTGAATACGTCCTCTGTCCCGAGCATCCATTGGTCAAACGCTACCTGGCCGAGAGCGTCGAGGGCCTGTTCCGGACGTACCCCGAGTTGAACGGATTCCTCATCATCATCGGCGGCGAGAACTTCTACCATTGTTTCATGCGCCCCTACGGCGTCGAGAAGAAACACACCAACTGTGCGCGATGCGAGCCCCTCGGTCCCGATACCGCCGTGGCCAATCTGTGTAATCTTCTGGGCGAAGCCGCCCGAAAGGTCAATCCGAAGGCGGAGGTCTTGGCATGGCCGTATTCGGCGGTCCATGTATGGTCGGATGACGAGGCGCAGGCGGACTTCATCCGGAAACTGAAACCGGGTACGGCTATCTATTCCTGCGTCGTCAAAGACGCGATAGTCGAGAAGCCCGGCGGGATTCGCAAGCTGCTGTGGGATTACAGCATCGACATGATCGGCCCGAGCGACCGTGTGAAACGGCAACTCGAGGCATGTACCGAGGCCGGTATCCCGCTGTACCTCGCGAGTCTCACCGAGATAGGGCTCGACATGGGCGGCCGGACGGCGCATGTACCTTGTATGGATCGCTGGGTGGATCGTGCAGACGCGTTGGCGTCGTGCGGGGCCGCGGGGGCGTGGGTTCGGACGTCGTTCCGGCCGTTCTACGGCTCGAGTGCGGGCGAGGTGAGCAAGTTCATGATGTGGGAGCCCGTCCCGGACAAGGAGGAACTGCTCGAACGGTTCGCGGCGCGTATTGCGGGCAAGGCAGCCGGGCCGCACCTGCGCAAGGCATGGAAACACGTGTCGGACGCCATCGAGTTCACGCCGTCGATTCCGTCGTACTATCACGGCCCGCAGTACCTTGGCCCCGCGCAACCGATGTGCGCCGACCCCGACGCCGAGGTCCCGCCGGTTTTCTATGGTTATTACCTCTTTCTTGCGGAAATGACGGCCGCAAGCGGCGTGCAGGCGTTGCCTACGTTTGACACGGCGCCTCCGGCGCCCGAAGGGTACGCCGTGATCTACGCCGGTTACTATCGCATAATGCGCGATTTGATGCAGTGCGCCGTGGATGAGATGGACAAAGCCAGGCCGCTCGTCCCCGAACGCTGCCGGTTGATGTTCGACGCGGAGGATTCGTCGCTTCGGTGGCTGTATCACACGGCCCGCTCGACGGACAACTTCTTCCAGTCGTGTCTATTGCGGGACAAGCTGCTGGCGTTCGCCGCCAAGGAATCCAAGACGGGCGAGGAAACCGACGAAGCCCAAGGGTGGTGCGACCGGTGGCGCGCCGTGCTGCTCGATGAGCGGGCCAACGCCGTCGAGGGGCTGCCCGTGATGGAGAACGACGTGCGGCTCGACTGGTACTACGGCAGCGACCATACCTTCGAGCACGGCGCCGACATGATTCGCGCGAAAATCAAGTTGATCGACCATGAGATCGGCGACTTTCTGCCGGCCCTGGCCGCCAGGTGTGGCCTGAAATTTAGTCCGGTGCCGTGAGGAGGGCCGCTCGCCGGATATCTCGAGCTTAGAGCGAAATGAGAAGGTTTGGTCAGACGTCATAGGGAGTCATCGTGCAACTGCACTTGATTGATTGGGTTTTCATCGTAGGCTATTGCGTTGTCGCGTTCGGCATCGGCGTCTACTTCTCGAAACGGGCCGGTAAGAACATCGGGGAGTTCTTTGTGGCCGGGCGCAACCTGCCGTGGTGGCTGGCCGGCACGTCGATAGTCGCCACGACCTTCGCTTCGGACACGCCGCTTGTCGTGTCGGCATTCGTCCGCCAAGGCGGAATCTATAAGAACTGGTTCTGGTGGAGCTTGTTGATGGGGGGTATGCTCACCGTGTTTTTCTACGCGCGGCTATGGCGCCGCGCCGGAGTGATAACGGATGTCGAGTTGATCGAATTGCGCTATGAGGGCCGATCCGCCTCGGTGCTGCGGGGGTTGATGGCGGTGTACGGCGGCGTGCTCCAGAACAGCGTGGTGATGGGTTGGGTCATCTTGGCGATGATCAAGATCAGCACGGTTATGCTGGGCTTGCCGGATACCGCAGGAAGCAAAGTTGCTGTATTGGCCGTATTGCTGGCAATAGCCGTAGGTTATACCACGTTGTCCGGGTTCTGGGGCGTCGTGATGACGGACTTCATCCAATTCATCATGGCGATGAGCGGCTCGGTTGCTCTTGCTGGAATTGTGTTATGGAAGCTCGGCGGTCCTGGGGGCATGGTTGAAGAAGTTTCGGCGGCCGCAGGATCTGAGTCCGGAGTTTTCCGCTTCATTCCCGATTTCAGCACGTGGGACGCAGGGATGGCCGCAAAGCTTCTACTAATCACCTTCGTGCTGCAAGTAACGGTGCAATGGTGGGGGGGAGGCCAAGGCGGCGGGTATCTGGCCCAGCGCCTGTTTGCTACCCGCAGTGAAAGGGACTCTGTGCTGGCGGCCCTATGGTTCAATTTCGCGCACTACGTCTTGCGTTCGTGGCCGTGGCTTGTTGTTGGGCTGGCGTCGCTCGTCTATTTCCCATTGACAGAAGGCGAAGATCCCGAGATGGCGTATCCGAAAATGATCGCCGAATTCTTGCCTATCGGCCTTCGCGGGCTCATGGTGGCGTCCATGCTGGCCGCGTTTATGAGCACGATCGATACGCAGATTAACTGGGGGGCTTCCTACTTGGTCAACGACTTGTACAAGAGATTCATCAAGCGAGAAGCATCGGATGCACACTACGTTAAGGTGTCGCGCGTGATGATGATTGTCATCATGGCTTTTGGGGCGTTTGCGGCGTGGCAGTCCGAGAGCATCGAAAAAGTATGGATCTACCTCGCGACGCTCACGGCAGGCGCGGGATTCGTCGGGCTTCTACGATGGTACTGGTGGCGGGTCAACGCCTGGGCCGAGATCAGCGCGCTTGCCGGCTCGTTTGTCATTGCCAACGGGAACCACTGGTGCAAATGGCTCGTGTATTTCCGAGTGCTGCCCTCCTCCGTCATGGACAAAGTCAACTGGCTCTATTCAACGGAAACGTACAGTATCCGGCTTCTGTTTATTATCGTCGTGTGCACCGCCGTCTGGGTCAGCGTGATGTATATTACCCGACCTGTGGGCGACGCACACCTCGAACGGTTCTACCGGCGCGTACGCCCCGGCGGTTGGTGGCGGCGCATCGCGGAGCGATGTCCGGACGTTAGGGCCGATCGCGCCGCTGCCGGGTGGATCGGTTGGTTTGCGGGCGTGGCCTGCGTGTATCTCGGCCTTTTCGGTGTCGGGCATCTATGTCTTGCTCGCCCGCTTTCAGGCGTCGCGTTGCTTGCGGCGTCGGCCGGCGCCGGGTGGCTGGCGCTATCGCAGGTCTCCTCAGGGTGCAGCAACAGCGACTAATGGCCGCGCAGAACAACGCTTTTCTGCGCTATGATGGCTATAGGCCTTGCAGTAGCGTGGTCCGCCAAGCGACGGGTGTCATGGAGTGGCAGACGGGTCAGATCCACGGTCTCAGCGCCTCCGCTGGACGAGGCGCCTGAACGAAGGAACTGGAAGAAGGGAGGCCACCACAAGTTTCTACAACGATTTCTTGACACACGTATTCCTGGGGCATCATTATTCGTTTCGCTCAAAATGACCAGTGGCGTCGAGGCATTGGACGACATTCCTTCGTGTACTATGTATCTTTGTGGTGAATCTTCATCGGGACAAAGAGGAGGACCAACCATGCACATCGCCGCCTTCATCGCGCTGAACCTGACTGCGGCCGACGGCCTCTGGAGCGACGCTGTCCCTGGGCCGGGCGATCTGCCTATGGTGACGGAGCTGCCCGACGTGCTCGCAGGCCGCACGTACGCCCCCGGCGAGGAATGGGAGGCCCGCCGCAGGGACATGCTGCGCCCCGCGCTCGACTACGAATACGGCCACCCGCCGGAAGCGGTCGAGGTGACGGCGACCGACACCACCACCGAGCCGGTGTTCGATGGCCTCGGCACGCTTCATCGCGCCACGCTGCATCTGGGCGACGCCGTGTCAACCCCTTTCGCCGTCTACTTGCCGGCCGGCGAAGGGCCGCACCCAATTCTGTTCGTCATTACACCGGTATGGATCGATGAGCTGCGCGGGGCGGCCGAGGCCATGCTGCGCCGCGGTTACGGCTGGGCCGGATTCGGCCACGAAGAAATCGCTCCCGATAGACACGACCGCACCATCGGCCTCCACGCCGCCTACCCCGAGGACGAATTCGGCACGCTCGCGGCATGGGCGTGGGGCTTCAGCCGCTGCGCCGACTACCTGCTCACGCTTCCGGGCGTCGACCCAAACCGCATCGCCATCACGGGCCACTCCCGCGGCGGGAAGACAGCCCTCCTCGCGGGCGCGCTCGACACGCGCTTCGCGCTCGTCATCCCCCATTGCTCGGGCACGGGGGGCGCCGCAGCCAGCCGCTTTCGCGGTTTCAAAGCTGAGAGCGTCGCCCTGATCACCGATCCAAAACGCTTTGACTACTGGTTCCATCCTCGGTTCGCCGCCTTCGGGCACAAGGAATTCCTTCTGCCCTTCGACCAGCATTTTCTTATGGCGGCCGTGGCGCCCCGGGCGCTGCTCGTGCAGGAAGCGCGTGACGACTTCTGGGCGAATCCTACGGCTTCCCAAGCCACGTGGCGGGCGGCGTTGCCGGCCTTCCGCATGCTCGACGTGGAGGAACATACGGCATGGACCATCCGCGACGGCGAACACAGCATGCCGCTCGAGGACTACCTCGGCATGCTCGACTTTGCCGACCGTCTTTGGGGCGCCCCATCGCCCCGCGCTACGGATTGATTCCCACGAGGGCTAGCACACAGGAATACTCAGAACGAAGACCGTGATGAAGATTGCCATGGGTATCAGCGATGCGACGCCAAGCGCGATCACGCGCTGCACTACAGAGGGCTTCATAAACTGCAGGACTATCGCGGCAATGGCCTGCAACCCGCCAAAAAGCATGCCCCCAATCAGAAGCGTTCCCACGGTAATATCCCACGCCAAAGCAGCGCCACGGATGGGGCCGCTTGGGCTAACCACCCAGAGAATCAAGCACAAGGCGCAGTTTACCACGGCAATTCCCGACATGCGCAACTGAAGGGCAAACAGCCTCGTGGCGGCTGACCGCTGCGTCCAATGCCGTGCGAATGCGCGTGCACTACTGGCGGTGAGGTCCGCCATCTGTTCGAGCGCGTCCCCGTTCTCAATGACATCGCGCGATTCAACAACGCAGTCTATAACGCGAATTCTTCGGCAAAGTGTGCGGTCGCATCTGCCGACCTCGAAGAAGCTGCCCCCGTCCTCTTCCTGTCTCCAGAAGTACCGATACGCGAAGCTTCTCCAACGGTAGGGCGGGATGAGTACGCACACAACGGCGGTCAACCAAAGGGCAAGGCCGGACAGCACGAGCAGGGAAGTGCCATGCCCTTGGAGAATCGCTACCACGATGCCCAGAACCGCCCCAACAAGTAAGACGATCACCGTCGCCCTGATTATGGCTTTTCTGTACACCTTTGCTCCCGAGTTCCCCTGCAATATGACTCCTTGGCCGCCAGCGCGTGCCAAGAGCGCAGGAAGACGAAACCAAGGACGAGCAGAATCCCAAAATGGCAACCGCCCTGCAATCATCTTATGGCTCTTGAATAGCCAGGTCAAATCGTGGTTCGCCGAAATGACCCCTCGCCGAGGTCCCCAGAGTGCATCAAGGAGCATAATCGCAGCGACCAAAGCCTGATTCTTCTTTGGGTAA
>Ga0180437_10006866_pt1 | contig 15026 bp, 9 predicted proteins | sample SS_ome_4_FD_132410 | JGI IMG/M metagenome (GOLD analysis project Ga0180437, IMG submission 132410) | Hypersaline lake sediment archaeal communities from the Salton Sea, California, USA - SS_3_D_1 metaG | ecosystem: Environmental > Aquatic > Non-marine Saline and Alkaline > Hypersaline > Sediment...
AACCAATGCCTTGGGCGGGGTGACGTCGGTGAAACCGGCAGACTGAGGGCGACCCAAACGGCCGCAAGGAATCAGCATGGAAGAAATTCAAGCATTTGCCGGGCCGGTCATGGATAACGTGGCGCGTGTCATCGTCGGTAAGCAGGCGACGATTGAGTTGTTGATGGTGGCTCTATTGAGTGCCGGGCACGTGCTCATCGAGGACGTGCCCGGTGTGGGCAAGACGATGCTGGCCCGCGCCATCGCGATCAGTCTCGGCTGCTCCTTCAAACGGCTGCAGTGCACGCCCGACCTACTGCCCAACGACGTGACCGGTGTGTCGGTGTTCAATCAAAAGACTGCTCAGTTCGAGTTTCGCCCTGGGCCAGTTTTTGTCAATGTGCTGCTGACCGACGAGATCAACCGCGCCACACCTCGCACCCAGTCCGCACTGCTGGAGTGTATGGGCGAGGGCCAAGTCAGCGTGGACGGCGTCACCCATATTCTGCCGCGCCCCTTTCTCGTTCTGGCCACCCAGAATCCCATCGAGTACGAGGGCACTTTTCCATTACCGGAGGCGCAACTCGACCGCTTTCTACTTCGCCTGTCGGTGGGCTACCCCTCGGCGGGCGATGAGCGTCAAATGCTACTCAATCTGCAGCGCGAGCACCCCATCGAGACCCTGGAACGGGTGGTGGATGGGACGCGGTTGCCAGAGCTTCAGCATCGGGTGTGGGAAGTCCATGTGGACGACACAGTGCGTGACTATGTCGTCCGGCTGGTCCAGGCCACGCGAGAGCATCCCGACCTGGCGCTGGGGGGCAGTCCCCGCGGCAGTCTGGCGTTGTTCAGGACGGCGCAAGCATTGGCTGCCCTGCGGGGACGCGATTACGTCCTGCCCGACGACGTCAAGCCTCTCGTCCGCCCTGCGCTGGCCCACCGGCTCATCGTCCGCCCAGAGAGTGCGCTACGGGGTCGCACGGCAGAGCAAGTGCTCGACGATCTGTTGGACAAGGTACCCCTCGACCTGGGCAACCTGGCCTGAGGGGCTCCGACGAGAAGGGGCAATCCTGATGACGAATCTACTTCCCTTCATCATCGTCCTCTTTTTCGTTGCTGCCTTTATGCGCCTGGATTTCCTGCTGTACATCCTGTACATTTTCTTTGGCCTCTATTTGCTGTCCCGTTGGTGGATGCAGCGAGCCATGGGGCAACTGCATTTCAGGCGTACCCTAGCCACAGAGCGTGCCTTCCTCGGCGAGAGGGTGCCGGTCGAGGTAGAGGTGCGGAATCCAGGGCTCTTGCCTCTGCCCTGGATCCATCTGCGGGAGAATCTCCCGCTTGACCTGCACGTACCGAGTTCTGTGCAGCGCGTCGTCTCGTTACTGCCCCATGACCGAGAGAGAATCCACTATGAACTGCACGGTAGGCGACGGGGGTACTACTCCATTGGCCCGCTCTTCTGTCGGGCTGGCGATCCATTTGGCGTCACCGAGTTGACCCGGCAAAGCAAGATCGAGGATCACTTGACCGTTTATCCCCGCATCATCCCGCTGCCTGGTCTCGCTCTGCCATCCCTTTTTCCTTTTGGCACGCTACCCAGTCAGCAACGATTGTTCGAGGATCCCACCCGCGTCATGGGCGTCCGCGATTACCAGCCGGGCGACTCGCCACGTCGCATAGATTGGAAGACCAGCGCCTCTCTGGGGCAGCTTCAGGTCCGGCGCTATCAACCAGCCACCTCGATAGAAGCCTTCATCATGCTCAACCTCAACACCACCGAGTATTCCGGGCGATGGCGTTTTGTCGCCCCCGAATTGGCTATCACCGTGGCCGCGTCGGTGGCGAACCAACTGATCGAACAGAGGCAGGCAGTGGGATTGGCTACCAACGGGGCTGATCCGCTGGCAGCGTCGTCGAAGCACTTGAGGCTGTCGCCGCGTAAGGGGCGGGGTCAACTGATGAACTGCCTGGACTTGCTGGCACGCATCCAAGCTAGCGATGCTGCCGAAGCACTTCCCTTCATCGCGCTGCTGCGGCAGGCCAGCCTGGGTCTCTCTTGGGGGACCACACTGGTCATCATCACCAGCCAGGAGGACAAAGCACTCATACCCGCCCTCCTCCACCTACGGCGGCGGGGTCTCTTGGCCGTGCTGATGCTGGTGGATCGCGACGCCAACTTTCACCGGTCGAAGGCGCGTGCCCAGCAGATTGGCGTTCCGGCGTATCGTATCTTTCGGGAGCAAGACCTGGATGTCTGGAAATAATCCCCTGACCAGAACGTCACAGACACGACAAGCCCCGGCCGGCGCCGCCTGGGTCGAGAACTGGTTTCGCCCCACTGTCACGGCAGCCCTGCTGACCTGCATCGTCGTGGCCTTTGTCGAACTGATTGGGCGAATGGTGCCGGGTTGGCGCGGCCTGCACTATGTGTTCCTTGCCTTTCTGGTGAGCTGGGTGGGTATTCAGTCGGAGCGTCTGTTGCGGGGTCGAGGCCCTGACTACCCGGTTTTTCGCTACCGCGCTGTCGAGGCCGTCGTCATCCTGGCACTTTTCAAGCTGATCCGCTATGCCCCCCTGGGTTGGGATGTCCTGTGGGGCGATATCCGCCGTTGGGTGGGAGAGCCCGAGAATTTTCTGGACTATGGCTTTGTCGTGGGTGGGATGAGCATCATTCTCCTGTGGATGGTGGCTATCACCATCACCAAAAAGCTCTACCTGCTGGAGGTCCACCCCAGCGAGATTCCTCCTGATCCCACCTCGCCTAGCTATGACCGGTGGACCTCGGCTCCCAGCCAGCGCGTGGACCGCCAGGCGGTGCTGCGCGACATCGCAAGCTATTTTTTCTGGGGTGGGCTGGTGCTGTTGTTGTTCACGGGTCTGGCACGCTTTGACATACCCAGCCTCCACCCATACAGGCCACCACCGCTGTCGGGGCTGGTGGTCAATACTCTGATCTACTTCGTCTTGGGTCTGGCGCTCATCAGCCAGGCACATTTCAGCATCCTGCAAGTTTCGTGGCGGATCGGGCGAATAGACGTGTCGCCGCATCTGAGCACGCGCTGGGTCTGGCAGGCTATTGCCTTCCTGACTCTGCTTACGCTCATTGCCTTGGCCCTGCCGACCGGCTATTCGGTGGGACTGCCCCAAGCGATTTCCTCCCTTGTGGCAACGATCGTCGGTGCCTTTTCCTTTATCGCTTACCTTCTGATCTCCGTGGTCAGCCTGCTGCTCGGCCTCCTGCTTAGCGTCCTGGGGTTGCAAGCGGAACCAATCGCTGCCCGGAGACCGTCGCAACAATCGCCTTTCCAGCCAAGCTTCCCAGGCACCACGCCAGCAGGCCATCCCTGGTTCGAACTGCTTAAATCGGTTCTATTCTGGGGAATATTCCTGACCATCCTGGGCTACTCGACTTACCATTTCCTCAGGGAGCGTGGGGGACTGCTCCCCGGTCTCAAGGGTGGTCTGCTGGGGCGATTGATCGCCTGGCTGTGCACGCTGTGGCAGGGCACTCAAAGTTGGTCAGTTCGGGCACGAAAGGCGATAGCCAGCCGTTTGAGTCGGCGGCTCGATCCTGAGGGGGCGATGGGTCGGTGGCGGCCTATCCGGCTCTCGCGACTCTCGCCGAGGCAGCGGGTGCGCTACTTCTACCTCTCCATTCTCCGGCGAGCCGCCAGAGCCGGTCACGCCCGGCGATCTCACCAAACACCTTACGAGTATGGCCAGGACCTGGCAGACGATCTTCCGGAGGTAGCCTCGGAGGTGACAAATTTGACTCAGGCTTTCGTGGAGGCCCGTTACAGCCAGCGTGTTCAGGACGAACAAGAGGCAAACGTCATCAAAGAAGTCTGGCAGCGCGTCCGGGCGACCCTCACGCGCAGGAGGCATTCTCTGAAGATGTAATTAGCAGATTAGTATATTATCAAATTCTCATAACTGAACTAGCAGAGGAGGAAGGGTATGAAACGAACAATGAATCTTGTGTTGGGGCTGTTCTTCGGCGCGTTGGTGGGTGTGATAGTGGCGTTGCTGTTCACGCCGCAATCGGGCGGCGAGTTGAAGCAGAGGCTCCGCGAGCGGCTGCAGGCCATCGCGGAAGAGGCTCGCCAGGCGGGAGCAAACCGACGGGCAGAGATGGCGGCGCGATATTCCATCACTCAGCCGTCTCCGCCAGAGACGACGGCATGAAGCGGGCCAAAGATCTGACAACCAGAACAAAGAGACAGACAAAGGAGCGAGACAAAATCTCGCTCCTTTGTGGTTACACTATTTATCCGCTTGGGGCTACCGCCGGGCCGCTGGCATCAATTGTTCAAACAGATCGTTAACCAAAGCAACTTCGCCATCGAAAACGGCAGCCCGATCTCGATAGGCCTGGGCCAGCAGTTGCAGACTGTGGTCCAGGTCTTCTTCGGGCAGGGTCATCTCTTTCGCCACTGCCAGGCCCCCCAGGATCAAGGGCAGGTAGAGAAACTCTGGCGGCAACGTGCCCTGTCCCCGGCAAACGGTGCTAGACAGCAAATCTGTGACACCTCGCTGCTCCTCGTTGCTCCACACTTCACGACCCATAGCCCGGTCTATCAACCCGAAACTGATGGCCGTGCTCAACCGCAAAAGATGTTCGTAACCCACCTGAACCATGACCCAAAGCGGGTCACCAGTGGGCAAATCATTGCGCAGGGCTTCCATCCATATGGGCACCAGCAGAGCATCGGCCCAATCTCCTGTGTTGAGAAACGTCCTGGCCGTATAAGCGAGAATTCTGGCCAGAAAGAGAGATTCGCCCACGCGCAGCGACACGCCTGCCCCTTCGAACAACGACTGGCTTTCCTGCCAGAACGCTGCGTAAAGGACATCGGCCGTCAGTTTGTGCAGAATGTGCATGCGCCGATCCGACACCTCATGTTGCGCTTTACGCTGGAGCGGCAGCTGATCTGTCGTCCACAGAGACTCAAAGTCAAGGGCGAGGTCACCTTCCGGCGTTACTGGCTCCCCTGCCACCTCCAGTTGGAGGATCTGACGCGTCTGCGGTTCGGCCACAAAACCCACACCGATGATTGGCGCTATCCCCAGACCTACCGGATCGCGGATCAGCGACCTGCCCAGCCGTCCCTGGCTGCGGAGCGGGCGGATGCGCCCACCAGGCCCACTGGCCGTGGCCTTGAACGTCACTTTGATGCCATATCTACCGTGCAGCGTGTCAGGCCCACACTTGAAAGGGACGCGCAGCAAGCCCACTTCGCCAGCGGCCACGTTGATGCCCAGCTCTGGTTGGTCCGTTTCGAATTGCACGGATCGTCCCAATCGACCAGTGCGAGCCGGAAACGATATTTGAAGGGCGACTTCCAGTGGCACATCCATCGATGACTGCATCAAGAAAAGAAGTTCCGTCAGTCCACCCGGCGCAATAGAGGCTGGCTCCAGGGAGCAGATGTAGTGCAGTCCGCCGGCATCGAACCGCTGCCGGGCATCTATGTAGTCACCCATAATGTCAGGATACTCAATAGTCATGCTGTCTGTCCTCCCTAGTTGTGGCCTAACAGTGCCTCTCTCAGGGTGTGGTGGTCGCTTCTGTCGGTGTAGGCGTTTCAGTGGGCGTTGGTCTCGCTGTGTTCGTCGGCGTCGCAGTGGGCGTGTCTGATGGTGTTGCAGTCGCCATGTCACTTGGCGTTGCCGTTGGCGTGAGCGTAGCGGTTGGCGGGCCAGTAGGTGTGTCCGTGGAAGTTGCCGTCGGCGTCGGCCTGGGTGTATCAATTGGCTGAGTGGTCGGTGTGAGTGTAGGCGTCGGCGTAGCTGACGGCGTAAGGGTAGGACGAGGCGAACCGGTAGGCGTTGACGTGGGTGCCTCAGTTGGTGTAAGAGTAGGCGTTACAGTGACAGTAGGCGTGATGGTAGACGTCGCCGTAGGCATCGGTGTGCCGGTATCGGTGGGGATCGCGGTCATCGTTGGCGTCGAGGTGGCGGGCAACCATGGCAACCACAGTTTTTGCCCTGCGAGGATGATGTTGCTGGCCAGACAGTTGGCCTGCTTGATCGCCAGGACAGTGGTGCGATGGCGCTGTGCCAGGGAGTAGAGCGTGTCCCCTGACCGAACGGTGTACCGCTGCCAGCTGGAAGGCGGCACGCACGAGGTAGGCACCATGGTATGGGTCGGCGTCACATGGCGGGGCGGCACCCAGATAACCTGACCAGGCAAAACCGTCTGACTAGGCAGGCAGTTCGCTTGCACCAACAAATAAACGGAAATACCGTGCTGCAGAGCCAAGCTTTGCAAGGTATCGCCTTCGTGCACGGTGTAAGCCTGCCAGCCGGTTGGGGGGATGCATAATTCGGTTGGCGTCGCCGTAGGCCAGAGTGTCAGCGTGGCGGTGGGGGAGAACGGGGTCAGCGTCGCGGTAGAAGTAGGTGCAGAACTGACTGACGGAGGACGAGTGAGTGTGTAGACGACCACAGCAGTCGGTGAAGGCTGATCGAGATAGGTGAGTATGGAGGCAGCCAATACCGTGACGACCACGACCAGGACAATCAAGATCGTCCCAAAAGCATAGCGGGGGGCGCTGTTTCGCGGGGCCTGAGGACCATTGGCATTGGACATAGCTGTACCTCCTGCTACCCCCCCAGCGATGGCAACAAGTTATTCTCCGATGACACTGTTTGTTGGGCCACGGTGACGGGGAGGGCAAAGGCAAAGACACTGCCCCGACCCATCTCACTCTCTACCCAGACTTGCCCGTTATGTGCTTCCACCAAGGCTTTGACGATGGAGAGACCCACGCCGGTCTCGCCCAGCCCGGCGATCAAGGCCTGCTCTGCTCGATAGAACCGATCGAAAACGCGTGGCTGATCCTGTGGCGTAATGCCACCACCCGAATCGGTCACTGAAATCACCAGGCGCGCAGGGCCAGGGGCCTGATCGTCGGTCACATGACTGGCCTTGATGCCGATCTCAGCGCCGACAGGTGAAACTTTGCAGGCATTGCTGATCAGGTTGCTCACGATCTGCTGGAAGGCATTGGGATCCGCCTCGATGGTCCCCATGTCCGGCTCCAGTTCCAGATCCAAAGAGAGGCCTTTTTCGTCCAACTGGGCCCGGGCACCGGCAATAGCTTCCTGGATGGCTGTCCCCACGTCAATGGATTCCAACTCCAGGTAAAGTTCCCCGCTGTCAATGGCGGTCACACCGATGAGGTCACTGAGCATGCTGCCCATACGCTCAATGTTGGCCTTGATGCGCTGCAGGAACTTGCGTTGCATCTCGCCTATGATGCCCACAGATTCGCTCAGCAACAGGTCGGTATAACCGGTAATGGAAGTCATGGGCGTGCGAAGCTCCTGCGCCAATGCACCCAGAAACCTATCTCTGGCTTGCTGGGCCTCTACAGCTTCTACCGCCTCGCCCAGCACAGCCATAACGGCGGCAACTTTATCACCTTTGTCTCGCAAGATGCCCATTTCCACCATCAAGGGGTTGCCCCGCTGGTCAATGCTAAGGGAGATGCCCGGCCACGACGCGGAAGCGGCCGTCCGGCCGTCGAGAAGCCGGTCGATCCCCTCTTGCCAGCGAACATCGTCGCACACTTTTCCAATGGGCTTACCCAGCAATCGGTCTATCGGTTGTGCCAGGAGCTTTTCGGCGGCAGCGTTAACCAGATCCACCCGGCCGTTTTCGTCGGCGATCACGAGCCCGATAGAGAGCACGTCGAGTACCGCATCGCTCAGGGAGGTGCGGCTTTGCCGCTGGCGTAGCCTGAGCGTCATCTGAGAGATCTGATCGCGGGTTTGGGCAAGTTGGGCTTCCAGTGCCGCACGCGCACTCGAAGCCTGGGCAGCCTGTTCTTGTAAGGACTGAATTTTCGGGCGAGCTTGGTTTACTTCCGCTTCAAGCTGGGCACGTTTCTCTTGGGCTTCTTCAAATTGTTTCGCCAGGCTCACCGAGTTCTGCTGCTCCCGCTTGATGAAAGCGGTCGCCTCGTCCAGCCGGCGGGCAAACAGTGTGGCATCATCCTGGCTCTGCTGAAGTTGTGCCTTCAATGCCGCCTGAATTCGACGAGTCTCTTTTTGACGTTCCTGGAATTGTGCCGTCAAAGCACCCCGTTCAGCCACGCTGACCTGGTAGCGGCGCGCATTTTCGATGGCCACCGCCACCTGGCGGCTCAGAGCCTGGCACAGCTTCTGCTGGCTGGTGGTGAACCGCTGTTGAGAGGTGTTATTGCCCAGTAACAGCGCTCCAACGACTCTACTGTCGTATAATAGCGGCTGGATCAGCAGCGGGCCGACGCCGATGCTGCCCATGAGGACGTATAGCCCTTTGAGTTGAGCGTTGTCGGCCGCCACATCCAGCACGACTTTCTTCTTGCGCTTGAGGGCATGCTCCAAGGCTGGATGCTCCGCCAGGCTGAACGGGACAACGTCGACCATACCCTGGCTGTGCGGGCTGTAAGCGGCTGCCAGGCTGGCTTTGCCCTGCGTCATGTCTACCGGGAAGACCAACGCGCAAATGTCCACCTTGAGAAGGCGCACCACCTCTCGCACGGCTCGGGCCATGACTTGTTCTATGTCCAGCGAGGCCACCGTCCGCTGGCCGCTTTCGATCAAAGAGATCAAGCCGGCAATCTGGCTCAGAGAGTCCTGGCTGACTGCCTCCAATTCGTCGGTCCGCGAGCTAAGATTGACGACCACCCGACGATACAGCACGACAGCCAACAGGGGAAAGGCAATCAACTGAGCCAGCCGCTCCCACCCAGCCACGTGAATGTCGAGATCTGGCATCAGCAATTGCACCACGTGACCAGTCGTCAGGACCAGCAGCACGGACAGCAGCAAGCCCCACTCCCGACCCCTACGCCAAAACACACCCACCATGCCCAGCCCCAACAAGACCAGTTGTGCCGCTATCCAGACGATCTCCTGCAAGCTACCATTGTAAACCAGCGACGGATCGGCGGCCAGATCGCTCTGCCAGGCCGAGAATACCAGTGCGAAAACAATGGCTGTGATCAGCAGGCCAAAGGCTGGAAAGAACCACGACAGGTTTTGGCGTTGTCCCCATGGCAGCAGGGCCCACACCAGCAGCAGGGTGCTGGCGGTGCTCAGCGCTCGCTCCAAAGGCGGAACCACCACCTCGAGGGAGGACGTTTCCGAAAGACCGGTCAGCGCCACAGCGATCAGAACCAGCCGGGTCAGCAACATCCCTGCCGCAGCTACAACAAAGATGCTGCCAACTTCCTCTGGCTCCCCAGCACGGCGACGCCCCCACGCCCCCACGGCTATGCCCAGAATCGCTTCCAAGGAGAAAAGGACCAGCAGGTGATAAACCAGTCCGCCGGGAGGTGCCAGCAACAATTTCACTGTCTCGTGTACGAGGGTCATTGCTCTTTTGTCACCGTGTTGGCAAGCAAACCAGATAAGTAATTGACGATAACATTATATCACTTTTGATAGGTTTCCGCAATAGGATAGCCCACCCATTTACCTTGGAGTCGGTTTCTCTTCGGATACAGTTCCGCAACTTATCCACCCGGCTGGTAGATGTGGCGATAGAGGGCGTGATGCTGGTAAACCAACTGGACGTAATGCCACGTCTGCGAGTACTCAATTGTCTCTACAAAAATGTCTGGATCGTCACCGGAGACATCCAGCCACCGGCCAGGTGCACCGATGCCACTGTTGTAAGCAGCCAGGGCAGCAAAGACGTTCCCCTGGAAGGCGTTGAGTCCTTGTATCAGGTACCACGTCCCAAAGCGCAGGTTGACATAGGGGCGCGTCAGGTGATCCGCCGCAAAGTCTTCCCAGCCCAAGCGGAGGGCGATCCAGTCGCCGGTGGCGGGAATGACCTGCATCAGGCCGATAGCTTGAGCGTAGGACAGGGCACCAGATTCAAACAGACTCTCCTGCCGGATCAGGGCAAAGACCAGAAGCGGGTCGAGGCCATGAGCCGCTGCCTCAGCCAGCACCAGGTCGTCAAAGTAGATGGGATAAGCCAGGTGCTGGAGGAAGCGAGGCGCGTCGCTGAGGCTGTGCACAGGGGACAGATTCATTACCTGGAGCGCACAACGGATGGAGGTCTTGTAGGCACCCAGTTCCTGGCTCGCCACCGCCAGCCCGTACATGATCAGCGGCTCGTCCCGACGGGCCACCCGCATGATCTCAAACTCGTCCAGCGCGTCCTGCTGAAGTCCCACCGCCAGGTATTCCAAGGCCCGCTGGTACCGGCGGTCCTGGGCCAGCGCATCCATCAGCACGCTGAGATCGCCAACCTCGCCCTCCGGGTCGGCCCAATCCAGCATCCAGGCTTCAGCCTCGGCCCGCGCCGTCACCTCGTCGAAATCCAGCAGGAGGCTCGGTCGAGCGAGCGGCCAGCTTTCGACAAGAGCGTCTGAACTCACTCCTGCCTTCAGACTCGCCAGACGGTGGCCGGCACGAAGGGTGTAGTAATCAGGCAGGAAAGAAGAGGATTTTGCCGCCAGCGCCAGCCATCTATTTGCTTCGGCGGCGTCGTCCAAGGCACCGTACGCTCTGCCCAACCAGTACCGTGTGGCAGAAAGTCGATCCGCATCCGGATAGCCTGTGACGAACTGTCGCCAGACCTCGACGGCGGCCTCGTAATCGGACAGGCGGAAGTGACTCAGGCCGGCGCGGAACAGCGATTCGGCGGCGCGCTCGCTGGTCGGATAGTTCTGCTGCAGGCGCCGGTAGGCAGATGCTGCCTCGGCCCAGGCCGCCGAGTTCTCGTGCTGGCGCGCCATTCGCCACAAGGCTTCGGGGGCCAATTCGTGATCGGGGTATGCCTCGACGAATGCCGCCAGCACCTCACCTGCATCGTCGGTGCGACCCTGTGCTGCCAGCGAGCGGGCTTTCTCCAGCCAGGCACCGCCGGCCAGAGGGCTGTCGGGGTAGGCAGCGATGAGGGCGTCGTACTCATTTATGGCCAGGCTATAACTGCCGGAGAGGTGATAGGCCCGCCCGACGTAGTAACGGGCTTCATCACGGCGCTCGGTGACGTCCGATTCCAGGTAGCGGTACAAGGCCTGCACCGCCGCACCGTACACACCGGCGTAATAGTCTACCATGCCTCTCTGAAGCTCGTCCACCTCAACACCCGCGTTAACCAGTTCGACCAGCGACAGGTAGGCATGATGAGCCTTGGGGTAAAGCGCTACGGCCGTGCTCCAGTGGAGGTAAGCAGCGTCAGCGTCGTCAGCCAGGAGATAGGCATGCCCCAGCAGATACTCTACCTGGGCGCGATAGGTTTCCGACTGGGCCGCCTCGAGGATGTCTTCGTATTGAGCAATGGCCAAGTCATAGCCCGCATTGCGGAGGTGGAGATCGGCGATTTTTTCCCGCAGGGCAAAGACCTGGTCGAGATAAGATGCGCTCTCCAGCGCTGCCTTGTAGCTCTCCAGGGCTCGCTCGTCGTCCCGGAGTTTCACGTAGGCATCGCCGATTCGCTCATGGACGGCACTGGCGATGGCATCACGTTCAGCCAGGTAGGTCTGATAACCTTCAACGGCGGCTTCCCATTCCTCCAGGGCGACGTACGCTTCGGCCAGTTGAAAATAGGCTGCCAGGCGGTGCGGATCGTCGGGATGGGCATCCAGAAAATCCTGGAAAGCGGCCGTTGCGGACGACGGGTTACCGTCGAGTGCATAACATTGTCCCAGCCGGTAGCGCGCCTCGGCTGCCTCGTCGAGTTCTGCCGCCGGATCGGCTAGCAGGCCCTGGAACTGGCCGATGGCCGCTTCATAGTTCCCCTGTTCCTGGAAGGTTCGGCCCAACCGTAATCGCGCGTCAGGCAGAGGGGTAGGGGTGGGCGTGGGCGTCGGGGATGGGGTCGCTGTAGGCGTCGGGGATGGGGTGGGTGTGTCAGTGGCCGTCGGGGATGGGGTGAGTGTGTCAGTGGCCGTCGGAGTGAACGTGGCTGTCTGCGTGGCGGTGGCGGACGGCGTCACAGTCCCTGCGGAATCCTTCGACACCGACCTGGGCGTCGCCGCATCGGTAACCTGGGCCGCAACCGTTGTGGGAGTCGTTGATGTCAGCGCCGGCGTGTCCGGCGCGCCGTTGGCGCAACCCGCTGCCAAGAACATGATCAGCACCAGGCCCCCCAGCCACATCCTGGAATTTTGAGAGAATCTCATCGCCTACCTTTCTACTGCCTGCCATCTTGGCCGAATGGCCTTGATTATACCACCATTCTGTCGCCATGTGAAAATCGGGAGGTTGTCAACCGGGACATTCTGTGCTATCATCGTGGACAGGGTGACTGCCGTGTGGGCAAACCTGAGGATGATACTCCAAGGAGAAAACGAGGATAGAGATGCCTGAGCCAAGGTCCACGATCCGCGTCGAAAAGCTGCGTCGGGAGTTCAACGGACTGGTGGCTGTGCGCGACCTCACCTTTAACGTGGAGGAGGGGGAAGTATTTGGCTTTCTCGGCCCCAACGGTGCGGGAAAGACGACGACCATCAACATGCTCATTGGTCAACTGCGGCCTACTCTGGGGCGGGGGTGGATCGCCGGTTTTGACATCACCACACAACGCGACCGGATCAAACCCCTCATTGGCGTTGTCTTTGAAGAACCGGCCCTCTACGATCGCATGTCGGGCCAGGCCAACCTGGCCTTCTTTTGCGAACTGCAAGGGGTGAGCAAACGTCGTGTGCCAGAATTGCTGGCGCTGGTGGGTCTGAGCGACCGGGCTCGCGACAAGGTACAGAATTACTCGCAAGGCATGAAGCAACGGTTGGCCATCGCCCGGGCACTGATCAACCGGCCGCGCGTGCTCTTTCTCGACGAGCCCACCCGGGGCCTGGACCCAGCCACCGCCCGCGCCATTCGCGAGCACGTCGCTGCTCTGGGCCGGGCAGGCACCACCGTCTTTCTCACCACCCACTACATGGAAGAGGCAGATTATCTCTGTCACCGTGTGGCCTTTATCAATGAGGGCCAAATCGTCGCCTGCGACTCGCCACAGTCGCTAAAGATCATGATGGGGCAGCGCTTGTTGCGGGTCGTCCTCAGGGACCATAGCGAGCATTTGCTCAGTCTGGAAGCGCCAAATGATGCCGCTCGCCTGCAGGCGTTTATTGCCGCCGGACAGGTGCTCACGCTACATTCACAGGAAGCGTCTCTGGAAGATGTCTACCTCAAGCTCACTGGCCGGCGGCTGGCCGCAACTCCGCACCCGATGGACAACGAAAGATCTGATGACAGTACGCTTACGCTTCAGAGACAAGTTGACACATAAATACTCTTGTGATACACTTTAAGGACTTTTCCGAGTGCCACAAGGTGGTGAGCAGGGGGGTATCTCCGGCCACCACTTTTGTCATCGTACAGGTGTCACATTCATTCATGGGTCGGGAAATGTCTCGACCTGGAAGGAGGCTGCTGCTCAACCCGACACGGCGATCAGTGCCCAGTCGTCCCGTTCAATCTCCCTTACAACCTGACTCAACAAGGAGGACATCATGAAACCCAGATTCCGTCATCTCGTGACATCGCTACTTCTCTTGACCCTGGTTCTGTCATTGCCAGCCTGTGGCAAAAAAGAACCGACACCTACGCCTGTGCCGCCCGTGCCGACACCCGTGCCGCCTACGTTTACCCCCATCCCGCCGACGGCCACACCGACGCCTGTGCCTCCGACCGCAACACCCACGCCCGTGCCTCCTACGGCAACACCCACACCCGTCCCGCCGGTGCCTACCCCGACGCCAGCGACCTTGCGTCTGACAACCGAATACATTGATGAGCAAGCAGGGCTCAGCCTGCTACTCCCTGAAGGCTGGGCGGCGATCTCGTTCTTTGGTACGACCCTGATTGGCGAGAGCGAGGATGCGCTAGGCAATGCCATGACCGACGAGATGCCCGACCTGGTGGCCATCGTCGTCACCGGTTCTCCGGAGGATCTGGACGTTGACCTCACCGACATGGAAAGTCCGGCTGATCTGTTCAAAGAAGCAGAAGCGTTATCCTTGGGTGAGGACGTGGAAATTGGCGAGGTCAAAGAGCTCGAGGTTGATGGCTACCCGGCTGCTGCCGCCGAGATCACGAACGTTGCCCTGGACGGCAACAGCGAAGAACCGATGAACGGCTACTTTATGGCCGTTATCCTGACAGACCAGGACCGCATCGCCATGTTCGTCGGCGTCACCACGCCCGAACGGTGGGAAAAAGAGCTCCCCACGTTCAAGGCCATCGCCGCAAGCCTGACCTTTGTCGAGCCCAAGGCTGCTGAACTACCCACCGTCGATGTGAAGCTGACTGACGAACCCTTTGTGAACGAGGCGAAGGGCTATCGCATTGCCTATCCCGACGGCTGGGAGGTCATGGACCTCAGCACGATGATAGACATGGGCACAAATTCTGTCACGGCCTTTTTGCCGGATCTCATGAGCATGACCACCGGGACGCCGACAGCCGTGGTCGTCATGGCGGACACCCTCGAGAGCTTTCTCGACGGAGCCCTGGTGGGCATCACTGAAGATATGCTGGCATCTGTCATGGCACAGGCCGCCGAGTCCATGGGAGACCAGGAGTTGGGCGAGGTAGAAAACCTGTTCGTTGACGATAGGCCGGCTGTTGGAGCGGCACTCACCGGCAACACCGATGACGGCACGCCCATGTCTGGCTACATAGCCCTCGTTCTCGGTGACACGCACGCCGCCATCGTCATGGCCATGATGCCGACCGATCAATGGGAGGACTTTCAACCCACTTTCTCTGCGATGCTGGACACCTTCGCCTTCACCGGTGGAACCGCCGGCCCCATCGGGCCCACCGGGCCGGCAGCCAGCGAAGAAGCAGGACAGACCAGGGCCAACCCTGACCCCCTGGGTCAGGTGGTCAGCGCCGACCAGTGGGACTTTCAAGTGTTGGAGGTGTTTCGCGGAGATGAAGCCTGGGACGCACTGCTCACCGCCAGCGAATGGAACGATCCGCCGCCCGATGGCTTTGAGTACGTGTTGGTCAAGATTGCCGCTGAGCGCACTGGCGACACAGAGGCCGAAAGCATCGGCATGTCCTACTTTGACATCACCGGCTCCAAA
>Ga0180437_10006867_pt1 | contig 15023 bp, 18 predicted proteins | sample SS_ome_4_FD_132410 | JGI IMG/M metagenome (GOLD analysis project Ga0180437, IMG submission 132410) | Hypersaline lake sediment archaeal communities from the Salton Sea, California, USA - SS_3_D_1 metaG | ecosystem: Environmental > Aquatic > Non-marine Saline and Alkaline > Hypersaline >...
ATCCAGGGTATCGAGCCGGAGTGTTCTTTGAAAGGAGGTGATCCAGCCGCACGTTCCCGTACGGCTACCTTGTTACGACTTAGCCCCAGTCATCCACCCTACCTTAGGCCCTCTAAAGAGAGACTTTAGGTATTGTGAACTTCCATGGCTTGACGGGCGGTGTGTACAAGACCCGAGAACGTATTCACCGCAGCATGCTGATCTGCGATTACTAGCGATTCCGCCTTCATGAGGGCGAATTGCAGCCCTCAATCCGAACCATGCCTATCTTTGAAGGATTTGCTCCACCTTGCGGTATTGCTTCCCGCTGTAATAGGCACTGTAGGACGTGTGTAGCCCTGGACATAAAGACCATGATGACTTGACATCATCCCCACCTTCCTCCACATTATCTGCGGCAGTCCCCTTAGAGTGCCTTCAACCGAAGTCAAACTGGCAACTAAGGGAAGGGGTTGCGCTCGTTGCAGGACTTAACCTAACACCTCACGGCACGAGCTGACGACAGCCATGCAGCACCTGTGCTAGCTTTCCACCAGAGGTGGAATCCATCACCTTTCGGTTCAGTACTACTAGCATGTCAAGCCCAGGTAAGGTTCTTCGCGTTGCCTCGAATTAAACCACATCCTCCACCGCTTGTGCGGGTCCCCGTCAATTCCTTTGAGTTTCACCCTTGCGAGCATACTCCCCAGGCGGTACACTTAACAGGTTACCTACGGCACGCATCTATGACACATGCCAAGTGTACATCGTTTACGGCTGGGACTACCGGGGTATCTAATCCCGTTCGCTCCCCCAGCTTTCGTGTTTCAGTGTCAGGATCGGCCAATCGTAACCCGAAGATTATAATTAACCGACTCTGCATAAGCAGAACATACCAGAGAGCCGCCTTCGCCATCGGCATTCCTCGCGATATCCACGCATTCTACCGCTACACCGCGAGTTCCACTCTCCCCTCATGTCCTCGATCCCGATAGTTTCAGATGCAGTTCAACAGTTAAGCTGTTGGATTTCACACCTGACCCATCAGGACACCTACACACCCTTTACGCCCAGTGATTCCGGACAACGCTTGCCTCCTCCGTATTACCGCGGCTGCTGGCACGGAGTTAGCCGAGGCTTCCTCGAGGGGTACCGTCATTATCGTTCCCCTCAACAGAGGTTTACATTCCGAAGAACGTCATCCCTCACGCGGCGTCGCTGCGTCAAGCTTGCGCTCATTGCGCAAATTTCTAGACTGCTGCCTCCCGTAGGAGTTGGGACCGTGTCGCAGTTCCCATGTGGGGGATCATGCTCTCACACCCCCTAGCCGTCATCGCCTTGGTGAGCCGTTACCTCACCAACAAACTGATAGCCCAAAGGACCATCTCAGAGTGACCGAAGCCTTTCCTCCATTAACTTATGTCAAAGGAGAATATGGGGAATTAGCGCCGATTTCTCGGAGTTATGCCCCTCTCTAAGGTAGGTTCCCTTTGTATTACTCACCCGTTCGCCACTCGCCAGCACCGCCCGAAAGCGGTCTGCTGCCGTTCGACTTGCATGTCTAAGACACGCCGCCAGCGTTAGTCCTGAGCCAGGATCAAACCCTCCAGAAGTAACTTCGTTACTTCGATTACGGAGATGAACAAAAAGATGGCAGAGATATAATCTCTGTAATCTTTCCACTATCTCTGTAATCATGGACTCAATACCCTGGACAAATAATAAATGGGTTGGCTTGCATGTATTGGTTTTCAAAGATCAAAAAATTGAAGCATCAATATTATAATCAAAAACTGAAACCTGTCAAGAGGGAACTTGATGACTGTAGAACTTGCCGATATCCTACACGGTTGTTCCTGACCGACAGTTTTTCTCGACCACAGCATCCGGGGTGATAATGCAGTGTTTACCGATCCTCAGATTCTTTTTTATTCGAGCCCTTTTACCGATGATCGTGATCCCCTGGGTCATGTGCTTGGGGTATCGCCGGTTTCGGGCAGGCGATCCTTCCCCGATAGAAGTGGCCTGTTCAATACAGGCATTCTTATCAATAATGCATTTATCGATCCGGCAATTGTCAGCGATATGCGCATCATGGAATATGATCGAATTGATGATACGTGCTCCGCGGGCAATATGTACACCCGGGCTGAGAATGGAATTTTCCACACTACCTTTGATCACACACCCCTTGCTGATGAGCGAATTGACAATATGTGCTTGTTTGTCAATGTATGCTGATGGACTGTCACCGATTTTGCCTTTCACATGATTATTGGTTTTAACGTTCCATGTTCGCAATTTCAGTCCTGATCCGGGAACAATGATATCCATATTCGCACGCCAGTATGCGTCAAGTGTGCCGACATCCCGCCAGTAACCATCGAAGACATAACCGAATACCTGTTTTCTGCGGATCAGAATGGGAATAATGTCACGGGCAAAATCTGTTCCCTTCCGTTTAGCTGTCCTGAGCAGGGCTTTTTTCAAAACACTGGCATTGAACACGTATACACCCATTGATGCGAGGTTATTTTCAGGCACCGGGGGTTTTTCTATCCAACTCCTTATCCGGTTTCGCCTTCCAATTGTAGCAAGACCGAATTGATGTGCCTGGTCGAGCGGGACCCGGACAAGACAGACCGTGACATCCGCATTGTTTGCATGGTGTTGTGCGATCACAGATTGATAATCCATGTTGTAGATATGATCACCCGATACGATCAGGACGGTGCTCGGTGCATAATCCTCGAGAAAATCGATGTTCTGATAAACCGCGTCGGATGTTCCTTTGTACCAGTCCGAACCTGCTTCTCCGGTTTTTGGTGGAAGGATCTCGACTAAACGAGTACGACCGAAAAGGTCCCATGGCCGACCATGATCGATATGTTCCATAAGGGATAATGGTTTGTACTGGGTCAATACACCGACGACTTCAATACCGCAATTAGCGATATTACTCAGGGTAAAATCGATGATTCGAAAGGTGCCGGCAAAAACGATCGCAGGTTTTGCCCGGTGGCGCGCGAGAATATTGAGGCGTGAACCCACCCCACCGGCAAGAAGCAGGGCAACGATATTTTTTGTCATCGCAGCGTTTCTCCGGCTTTTATCATTGGATCTGATATGCGAACACCGGGGTATACTACAGTATTTGCCCCGATCGATGTATTGTGCGGGACCTGAACAGTACGACCAATAACCGAGATCCCCGACGCCAGGAGTCCCTTGAATTTCCGGGAGGGCACCTGCTCACCATCATGTCCGATGGACACATCATCACCAATGACCGCGTCCTTATCGCAAATAACCTTTTGGAGTTTCGAGTTTTTTCCGATACAAGTGTCGTGAAAGATAATACAATCGAGCAGTTGTCCACCGGGTGCGACATGTACTCCTGGTGAGAGGATAGAATTAATTACGGAACCTTCTATGATACATCCATCACTGATCACCGAATTCCTGGCTAGCCCGTTGATATACGCTGGTAACCGGTCTTTCTTCTTTGAACGCTCTATAAGATTCGTCCGGATCTGCCAGTCCACGATATTTATCTTCTCTTCCAGCAGATCCATGTTTGTACGGTAATAGGAATCGATCGTTCGTGCATATGCCCAGTATCCACGATATTGATAAGCGGCGACCGAAGAGTGCTTTACAATATAGGGAAGAATATCTTTGCCGAACTCGTGAGACGATTCCCCGGCGTTCGTTTTAAGTATTTCGAGAAGAAAACTTCTTTTGAATGCATATAATGTCATTGAGATCATTTTCGAAGGCGGGGTATCGGGTTTTTCAATATATCCGACCAGACGATCATGTTCAATGATCCCGTAGCCGAAACGCTTGCTCTGGACCTTTTGCGGTGTGAAACATACTGTTGCATCTGCCTTATGATCAATATGGAATTGTAGCAAAGGGCGATAATCCATACGATATACATGATCTGCCGAAGCGATCAAGACATGATCTGCCTGACATTCTTCGATAAAAGCAATATTCTGGTAAACCGCATCAGCAGTACCTCTGTACCAGTCAGCGCGATGCAGACCACGATATGGAGGAAGAATACGGATTTCCCGCTGGCGACCAACATAATCCCAGTGTTCCCCGGTATCGATATGGCTGACAAGATCATGAGGACGGTACTGGGAGAGGATACCGACCTTCTCGATACCTGCGTGCATGAGATTGCTTAATACGAAATCAATGATACGATAGATTCCAAAAACCGGGAGGGCGGATTTTGCTCGCCGCTCAGTTAGACAGAGTAATTCTTCAACGTGACCACCGGCAAGAACAAGCGCGAGCACGTTAGTCATGAAGTGATTATAAAAGGATTGTGGGAACTGTCAATGATACTGATCTTCTGGTATCCTGATACGCTTCTGTTTGGAATTTGGAACATTCGAAATTTGTTTAGTATTCAGGATTTCGGATTTAGAAATTGGGCTAGCTATCCGATCGTTTCTTTCGCGATGATCTCCTTGTGCATAGCCGGAGTACCACCGATGACATTGACAACCTGGGCATCCCGGAAGAATCGTTCAACCGGATAATCTCTTATGTAACCGTAACCACCGAATATCTGTATCGCCTGATTCGTTGTTTCTATTGCAGTCTGTCCTGCTAAATGCTTTGCCATTGCTGCAGCCCGATGGAAATTCTTCCCGGTGTCATACAACATAGCGGCTTCGTAGACAAGCTGACGGCTTGCTTCGATGTGGGTTGCCATGTACGCGACCTTTTCTCTGACCATGCCGAAGTTAATGATCGGCTGATTGAACTGGATCCGTTCTTTACCGTATTTGATCGCTTCATCAAGTGCACCCTGAGCAATACCGACGAGGATCGCGGCGAAACATATGATCGCACAATCGTGCGTATCATTGAGAACTGTAATGCCTTTTTCGGGTGAACCGATCAGACTATCAGACCCAATGGTGGTATCGCGGTACACGATGCGCCGTATTCCAGCTGATTTGAGACCAAGCGAAGCGTTTGTGTCCTCGCGTTCGAGTGCGGATCCTCCATCGACCACACATGCGAGAATGTTACTGTCAGTCCCGGAGATAGGGACGAATGCGGTGAACGGTCCATCCGATACTGCATTGAATACAAGCGGATTTGCTCCAGTGATAACATAGTTTTCACCATTGCTCGCCGCTTTTGCCTCATTCGTTCCGATACAGGCAAAACCTCCAACGACCTCGCCGGTTACCGCGGGGGGCAGATATTTTTTTTTGAGTTCTTCTGAACCATGTTTGAATATCGGATAAATGAAAAATGCATTATGGGTCGCTACGATAGATGCTGTGGAGGCACACACTTTGCTCATCTCTTCAAGAGAAACCACAAAACCGATAAGATCAAGGCCAGCGCCATCATACGTTTCAGGTACCAGAGCGCCGAGTATTCCCATATCCGCAAGTTTCTGGATATTATCGGTGGGAAAGGAACAGGTTTTTTCGAATTCATCAACCTTGTCGAGAATAACCTGTTGGGTGAATTTTTTCAATTCACTCTTCAACATAACACATTCTTGATTCAGGTTCATGATGAAACCTCCTTGTTCTTTGCTCTGCTGCTCGCTTCTTTGGTTAATTCGAGTGCAATGACAGTACGCTGTATTTCATTGGTCCCCTCGTATATCTGGGTGATTTTAGCGTCTCGTAACCGTTTTTCAATGTAATTCTCACGCAGAACACCGTATGGCCCCATGAGTTTGATCGCCTCGAGCGCTACTTTCATCGCGACGTCGGATGGGTATACCTTTGAGAATGATGATTCTTTTGAACAACCCTTTACTCCGGCATCGATCATACGGGCGGTTGCATAGGTTAGTGCACGTGCTGCTTCCACCTCGACTGCCATGTCGGCGATTATTCTCTGTACATACTGATCTTCAAGAAGGCTGTGTTGATAGGCAAAATCAAGTGTGTCTTCAAACGCTCCCTGGGCGATACCAAGTGCGATCGCGCCAACACCTGGACGTGCCCGGTCAAAGTTACGCATTGTATAGATGAATCCAAGACCTTCTTTACCCATGAGATTCTCTTTTGGGACCTTGCAGTTTTCAAAAACCAATTCAGTTGTTACTGAAGCTCTGATACCGAGTTTATTTTCTTCTTTGCCATAGGAGAGTCCGGGATAGTCCTTTTCTACGATAAAAGCAGATATACCACGCGCGCCGCGAGACTTATCAGTTGAAGCGAGTACAGTAAAAACGTCCGAAACACAGGAGTTGGAGATGAATTGTTTGACACCATTCAATATATAAAAATCTCCCTGTTTTTGCGCCGTGGTCTGGATATTTGCTGCATCGCTTCCTGCCTGTGCCTCGGTAAGACCAAAAGCACATAGTTTCTCACCGGTTGCGATCGATGGCAAGTATTTTTTCTTTTGCTCTTCGCTGGCAAAGAATGATATTGGACCGCTCCCAAGTGCACCAACTGCATAGGCCGTTGCCGCACCACCACAAACACGGGCAACCTCTTCCACCGCAATGCACATATCCATTATCCGGGCACCGGTACCGCCATATTCAGCCGGTATGAATATCTTTAACATACCCTGTTTTCCCATCTCTTTAACGAGATCCATAGGAAACTCGCCTTTAATATCGAATTCATCGCGGACAGGGCGCACTAGTGTCTCTGCGATCGTTCTCGCTTTGTTTTTAAGTTCCTTTTCTGCATCAGTTAAAAAATATTCCATCAAACCTCCTTATAAGATAGGATAGCATCAGAATATACGTCTTAGTGTATGAATTTTATACACACTGTCAAGGTAACACAAAGGGGCAAGTGTAAAATCCTTCCTAATAATATGGCGATAATATTCTTGACATCCATATCAATGTGTATATCATTATTCGATATGTTCCTGATTTTCTTGATACTTGTGAAGGGGATTAGTGTCAATGCATATGACACTCCAAATGACGATGGGTCAAGCGTGACCGTATCCTGGGAAAGTGATATTCCGTACTCATCGATCCTGATCCTGCGAAGCGAACAGAAGGATGGAGTTTTTGAACCGATCTGTGAGGCGCGGGTAGGAAGAAATGATTACCAGGACACCTTGATCGTGAGGGGGACGTTCTATTATTATCAGATCAAAGCAATGACCGATGAAGGTGAGATCATATCGGCCATTACCGGTCCGACCGTTGCTTCAGTGCAGGTATTCAATACAGGCCGCCTGAACATTTTTGTCGCGATCATCATTCTGTTCGCGGCGATACTCTTTTATATCAGCCGTGCAAAACGCGAAAAGTTATTCATCCGGAAGATCCCGGCATTAGCCGCGATGGATGAGGCGATCGGAAGAGCGACTGAAATGGGTAAGCCGGTGCTTTATGTTCCCGGCATCATGGATATCGACGATCCGCAGACGATCGCATCAATGAGTATTCTGGCAAAGGTTGCTGAGAAAACCGCTGCCTACGGAACAACACTGTATGTACCAACAGCACGGGCAATGGCCATGAGTATGGCCCAGCAGGTGGTCAAAGAGGCGGCAACAAAAGTGGGCCGTCCTGACTGGTATATCGCCGACAATATCCGTTACCTGACGGACGATCAATTCGGTTATGTTTCGGGTGTCGATGGAATTATGTTGCGGGAAAAACCAGCAACGAATTTTTATCTCGGGGTATTCTATGCCGAATCATTGATCCTGGCGGAAACAGGACATTCCACCGGCGCGATACAGATCGCGGGGACTGCAATGCCTGACCAGCTTCCGTTCTTTGTCGCGGCGTGTGACTACACCCTTCTCGGTGAGGAATTGTATGCAGCAAGCGCTTATCTCTCTCAGGAGCCTGTGCAACTAGGATCACTAAAAGGGCAGGATCTTGGAAAACTGATATTCATTTTCGTTATCCTCGCCGGAGTTATCGCCGGCATCGTTGGTTTTCAAGGTTTCTATAATCTGTTCATATCGGTGCACTGATGAAAAGAACATTGCCTTTGACCATTGTTCTCGGGTGCGGTATTTTCATGCTGATCGCTTTTTTTGTTCCCGTGCGATGGTTCCAGGATGCCTCGCAAACCCTGCAAACGTGGTATCTCGGAGTGATCGCCTTTTTTGTTTTCATCGGAATTTTCAACCTGGTTCGGATCAATGTTCTTAAGATCCAGCATAAAAGACGTGACTGGCAGTTCAGCATATTTCTTTTAATCTTTCTTGCCGGGATGCTTCTGGCTGGCTTTATCGGAGGACCGGACGGCACAGTTTTTCTTTATCTGTTTCAGCACTTTCAGATCCCATTAAGCGCGACGATGTTTTCTCTTCTGGCATTTTTTGTTGCTTCTGCTGCATTCCGAGCCTTTCGTGCACGTAATCCGGAAGCAACCCTCCTGTTGATCGCTGCGGTTCTCGTGATGATCGGAAGGGTACCGATCGGAGTCTGGATCTGGAAGGGATTTCCCAGTCTGGTTGAATGGATCATGAGTGTCCCTAACACGGCGGCAAAGCGCGGCATTATATTCGGTATCGATCTTGGTTTGATCTCAATGGCCTTGCGTGTTATTCTTGGCATCGAGCGAAGTTACATGGGAGGGAAAGATTGATGACTGATTGTCGATCCCGTATAATACCTAAAAGGGTCAGGGAGCAGGGGTAGATGCATTTTTTCGATCGTATCGCGAAGATTGATCGGCGTATCATTTTTTTATTGATCGGACTGGCAGTGATCATTCCTTTGATCGCACCACTGGGTTTGCCGGTGGATATCACCGCTCCAGTCAAAAGCGTTTACGACAGGATCGAAGCCATGCCAGAGGGTTCGATAGTCGTTGTTTCAATAGACTATGATCCGGGCAGTGAAGCGGAACTGTACCCTGCGACACTCGCGTTTCTCGATCATTGTTTTCGGAAGAACCATAAGGTGTATATGATGGGTCTGTGGGCACCAGGCATTACACTGGGGAATATTGCTTTTCAGGAAATCGCCCCGAAATATAATAAGGAATACGGCATTGACTACATAAATGTAGGTTATAAACCGGGTGGTGCGGTGATGCTTCTTACCCTCGGACGCAATGTGGCCGATGTTGTTGCGACTGATTATCAGGGTTTACCGATCGATTCTTTCCCCCTGGGCCGGATGGTCAAGAATTCACGGGACATGGATCTTGTTATGACCTTCTCAGCCGGTGATCCGGGGATTCTACACTGGATCATTTATTTCAATGCACGTTTTGGCACGCCCATTGCTGGTGCAACAACCGCGATCTCTGCACCCCGTCAATATCCGTACCTGAGTTCTGGACAGTTACTCGGACTATTAGGGGGATTAAAGGGTGCGGCAGAATATGAAACTCTCGTCGGCAGGGTAGACCGGGCAACTGCGGGGATGGACTCTCAGTCGATCGCCCACGTTGTAATCGTATTGTTTATAATAATGGGCAATATCATACTTGTCTGGGAACACAGGCGGAAGAAATAATGTTGACGACGATCGGGATTTGGATCGCTGCTTTTCTTACACTGTCGATATATTCTTTCCTTTATAAGGACAATCCTTTTTACAAGGCTGCTGAGCATATTTTTGTCGGTGTTTCGGCAGGATATTGGACTGTTTATTTGTGGTTCAATTATGCTCTGCCCAATTTGTTTTTACCGTTGTTCCGGGACGGCAATCTATGGTATATAATACCGGTCGTGGTTGGCTTTATGATGTTCGCCCCGCTGATACCAAAAGTCAGCTGGTTAGTAAGGATCCCGCTGACCTTCACAATGGGTATTTCTATGTCGTTATTCATTCTTCAGATCGTACAGGGAGATCTGCTGCCACAATTGCAGGCGACTTTTCTCCCATTGACCGGCATCCCCCCGTTCCAGGTTTTTTCCAATATATTGATCATTCTCGGGGTGATATTCACCCTGATCTATTTTTACTTTTCTAAACCACATAAAGGTGCTCTTGGTGTGGCAGCAAAGATCGGAATATGGTTCATGATGGTATCGTTCGGTGCGCATTTCGGTTATACAGTAATGGCGCGCATATCCCTTCTTATCGGTAGGGTATTTTTTCTCCTCCATGACTGGCTGAGGATCATCTGATGTTCGGGTTTGAGATCAATCTAAAAGAATTTACGATCGGAGATATTCTGCAGTTTCTCACCCACATCAAGAAAACCGGCGTACTCAAGGTTGAAGGCAGCATATCCGGGGAAGTGTATGTTAAAGATGGATTAGTCATTCATGCTTCGGACGGAGTGGAAAAAGGCCTGGAAGCATTGTTGAATTTTTCGTTTATGGAACTGGAAAAAGGACGGTTTGAGATCGGCGCCGATGCACCGGAGAGGACAATATCAGATAATCTCGGGAAACTGACTGAGAGCATTGAGAAACGGCGTATTGAGTATGAAGAAATACGCCAGAAATTGCCTTCAATGAATACGGTATTGGCTAAATCGACACGGGATCTGGAATCCGCGGTCGCTTTGCGGCGGACCGACTGGCAAATACTTGCCCTGATCGATGGCAAGCGATCGCTCGATAAAGTGATATCCGAATCAAAGATCGGAGGTTATGAAGCAACCAAGACGATCACCTGGTTAAAGGATAAAGGATTGATCTATGATCCTGATGAAGCCGTCCGGGTGATGGAAAAACTGGCCACTTTTCTGCGAATTGTTTTCAAGGATTTCGGCAATAACGGGCTGGAATTTTTGAAACGGTGGGGAGAAGCCGATGCCAAGAACCGGCGTATTGTGGATTCGGTGGACGTGAACGAGGAAACCTTCAGCATAGAGCCTTTAGCCGAGCTGCCGGCAAACGAGATCTTTGAAGGGATCAAAGGTTTAAGAACGTTCATCGAGAAGGAAGGTATCAAACTCTACGGAAAGGTTTTGTTCAGAAAGAAATGGCAATCGTTTGCTAAAAAAGTAGAAGGTATGTAGGAATAAAAAAGATTATGGAAGCTCTGGATAAAGTTCCGGGAATTATTGGTTATGCTCTGATAAAAGAAGAGGACGGTTCGATCGAAGAGGTCAAGGGTTCATCGACAGTTGCACTCGGTGATCTGACCGCATTCTTTTCATCGGCAAGTGAAGTGATACGGGATAGTCTGGAGATTGGAAAGATCCAGACTATTGCTCTTTGTTACGGATCACGACAGCTTGTTATTTTTCCGTTTGAAGAAAAATATCTGGGCGTTGAAGTCGAACGTGACATCGAACCTGCAGCAATTATCGAGAAGATACAAGCATCCCTAACCAAGGAAGAAAAACCTGAGATTGAACTTCCCCGCAGTATCAGTTCTAAGATACTGCAGATCAACTATCTCGTTGCGGAATTCGGCGGGGACGAACAGCGAGAGCATTGGCTAGAACTCTTGAATCAGGGTATTAGTATCCTGGGTGGAGATATTATTCCGTTTATCGGCGTGATCGATAATGAATTAGCATTTAAAGATCAACCTCCGGAGGACAAGGAAGATGATTTTGTACAGGGATTGCGTTCGATCATTGATTTTCTGGTGAAAAAGGCGGTTGAAGAGATGGGATCATCCCAGGCGCGTGCAAAGGTTCAGGCGGTGATCGAGAGGATGAAATAATATGGACCGGAAGATCTTAAATACATTCGAAGAAAAAGGTCTGCCCTGTCCGTTTATCGCATCGAAAAAAGGCGATGTTGAGATCGCGCAAAGCGGTGCTGCACTGGCGAAACAGGTATCCCAGATGGCAACGGTGATATTCGAGACTATCGGTGCGGTTGGTGATATCAAGGTCGATCAGTTTGAAATGAGCGGCGCTGACAAGAAACTCGTTATCGCATTTATGGATGATCGACTTGTTGGCGCTATCTTCCCGAAAACTGAAGACCATGATCTTAAAAAGATGTTAAAACTTATGGAGGAATTACAGGCACAGGCTTCTGGAGTCGTAAAACCTGTTGAACCCGTTGGTGAACAACCTGAGGAAATCGTTGAAGAAAAACAAGTTGAGGAAGCGGTTCCGGCGGTTGAGAAAGAAGTCGAGGAAAAGATTGTTGAAGAACCAGAGCCCGAGGAAGAACCGGAAGTGGAGGTTGAGGAAAAGATTAAAGAACCCCCGGTGGAAGAAACCAGGGTCAAACTCGGGTCAGATGTGCTTGATACAATGAAATCCACCATGAATAATTATCTCGGTGATTTTACCGAGCGTATCTTCAAGAACCAGGTTAAGGCACAGAGAATAAATATCGATGAGCTCGTTGATGAAGATGCGCGTCGGTTGATCTTTGCTCTTGGAAAGGCTGCAGGTATGATAATTGGTCCATCCAAGGGTCGTGAAATGACGAATAAATTATTGGAACTGCTTAAATGATAAATTCTAAACATGAAAATCGAATATTCCAAATTCCAGACAAAAGCGTATCAGGATACCAGAATATCAATAGGAAGACATCAGGATCCTTCGGAATCTTCTGATGCGCGCTTTGTCAGAATTGTTCAGTATTTCGATATCAGGATTTAGTATCTGTTTTATTGGGGAGGAGTTATGATTCATTATTTTCTTGTTATGGCACCGTTCGGGATCGATCCAGGTACGTACCAATCCCTTGCCGTTATACCCAATTACCTGCTTGTTCTTGGTGCGGTGTTGTTATGGTTAGCATTCATTGTACTGGGGATTATTGCCCGGCGGTATGAGATCGTCCTGGGCGAAAAGACCAACTGGCAATTCATAGTATTTGCGCCAACGGGAATTTTATTTTTTGCTCTGATCCAGCTCTACTTCTGCGGGTTGGAGGGGAAAATGATGTTACCAAAGGATGGCATGAACTACCTCGCATACGGACTGTTTCTTATTTCCGGTATTCTTTCGCTGTTTGCCAATTTACGTTTCTATAGTGTTACCAAAGGAGGTTAGATATGAGACCGGATATCCCCGCTGAAATACTTTTTATCATCGCGATTATACTGACGATCATATCATTGATCGTTTATGGTCTAATTTTAAAGCGTTTGCTCGTGTTGATAAAGAAGAAGGGTATATGGGTATTTCTGATCATGGCAAGCATATTTTTAATCGTTCTTGCAGTCGTTCATATCTACCGTATGCTTTTCTACTTTCCGCTTTTAGGAACTGCTGGACCCGCAGACCTGTTCGAACTTATTGTAGGGTCCCTGAGTCTTGCAAGGATCGAAAGTATTTTGCTGTTAGTATCCGGGATCTTTGCGCTACTCGGAGGAATTCTCTATTACTCTGCCAGTTCAAAGTAGTGTTAAGGGCAATTGATACGGAAACTGGTTGAGCAATATGCGTGAACTTGACATTGTTTTCCGTATATATATAATATATGCCACTAAGAAAGGAGGACCTCTATGATACGGGAATTTCAGCTTGGTGCTGAAGGTGGCGGTGGATTTGTTATGTGGTTTTTGCTGGTGTGTGCAGTGCTTGGTATTGGTTTGATCCTTGAAAGGCTTTATAGTCTATATATCCGTGCGCGGTTGAATCCGCGTAGTTTCCTGGAGAAACTTACTTCAACTATCGACTCCCAGGGTATCGATGCTGGTATATCACTCTGCGATCAAACAGCAGCGCCGGTTGCGAAGATCCTTAGATCCGTGTTGGAAAAGGCCCATCAAGGCAAGGATGCTATGGAAGAGATGGTCACGAGGAGTGCTGCGATCGAGTTAGCGTTTCTTGATCGGGGCATGGCTTTACTCGGTGGGTTAACGACCGTTGCACCCTTTCTTGGATTCTTGGGAACAGTTATGGGTATGATAACCGCATTCGCCTCGATCGCACGCGCCGGTGAAGTGGAACCTACGATCGTCGCCAGTGGTATTTCAACCGCATTGATCACGACAAAGTGGGGTCTTATTATTGCTACGCCATTGGCAATCATCCGGATCCTGCTCAGCGGGAAGGTAGATGGTTATACCAGGGATATGGAAGAGGCTGCAAGCAGTCTTATCGATTATTTGATTGAACAGTATCCAAAGAGGAAAAAGTAATGTTGCTGCGGGAGAAGAAAGACCAAGAATCTGAGATCCCGACTGCGTCAATGGGTGATGTAGCGTTTTTAATCTTGATCTTCTTTCTCACGACGACAGTATTCACTAAAGACAAGGGCTTGAAAATGCTTTTGCCTGAAAAAACGTCGACTGAAGAAAGGGTGGTTGTCGTTAAAGAGAACATTGTGACGATCGCGATCAATCCTTCGGGCGAAGCGAATGTAAAGGCGGTCGGATACAATGAATTCCTGTCTCGTGGTGAGTTCAGCAAGATCACCGAGATCGTTGAAGAAAAACTACTCGAACGCGATACCCTGCTTGTTGTATCATTACGGACCAGCAAGGAGGCACCATACAGCAGTATGGTGGAAGCCCTTGATCAGATCAAGCTGGCAAGAGTCACCAGTGAAGATGGTCGCGAGCTCAGAGCAAATAAAATAAGTCTTATACCAACAAGTGAGGAATAAATGAGAAAAAGTATCATTCGGAGAGCGGACAAAAAAACAGACATTCCAACCGCATCAACCGCGGATATCGCATTTCTTCTCATTCTATTCTTTATGGTGACCACAGTATTTCGTGCAACCACATTGCCCATAGATTATACACTTCCTAAGGCCGAGTCGACTGAACGAATACTTATGAGACGGAATGTGACCTATATCTTTGTTGATGTGAATAGCAAGGTGTATATGGACGATAATCTCATTCGCGAAGATATGGTTGCGTCGCGGATCACTCCCAAAGTATGGGAAAACCCGGATCTCATTACTATCCTCAATGTGGATGAATCGGTGAATTACGGGACGGTCGATGTAATTCTCGATCAACTCAAGGAAGCCAAGGCTTTTAGAATAACGTTCGCAACTGAGAGGAAAACATGAAACGGGATCATAAGCAACTCTATGGAGTCTATTTGCGGACCGGAATCTTCGCCAGTCTAGTTTTCTTTATTCTGGCATTTTCATTCGTGCCGTATGAGGAGCCGGAGCCATATCAGTTAAGGAAGGAGATCGTGACGATGGTGGAGGAGATATCGTCGCAGATGGACAAGTATGAGGAGCCGCCGCCGATGGAGCGTCCG
>Ga0180437_10006870_pt1 | contig 15021 bp, 10 predicted proteins | sample SS_ome_4_FD_132410 | JGI IMG/M metagenome (GOLD analysis project Ga0180437, IMG submission 132410) | Hypersaline lake sediment archaeal communities from the Salton Sea, California, USA - SS_3_D_1 metaG | ecosystem: Environmental > Aquatic > Non-marine Saline and Alkaline > Hypersaline >...
GATGGCCGCCAACGCCCGTCGCTCCCAGGGGTCCGAGGCGTTCGCCGGATTCAGCGGCCTCGAACTGGTGATGTGGGCACTGATGTCACTCTGTTCGGCCCCCAGCTGATGAACCTGCCGGGTCATGTACGCCGGATTAATGACGGTGAGCTGCCTGCCCGAGGGAGTCGTGATCTCCCGCTCCGGAATCTGCAAATACGGATTCGGTGGATTGTCCTTGGTGACCGGCACGTAGACGCCCCCGTGAAAAGCGTTCCACCGCCGGTAGATCACGTCCTTTTCATGGGCGGCTCTGGCATAGGTGCGGGCCATTTCGATGCTGTTGCCTCGTTGGCTGGTCACGTACCAGGCCGAGAGTCCGACAATCATCGCCGACCAGAGTAACGCGGCCAGCCACGCGTGTCTTGCCTGCCAAAACCGCCCATACGTCGAGCCTGCCATCACGGTCACCTGCCGATCAGTTCGCGACGTGCGCCTGCGGCGCCGTATGCAGAGCCGAGTTGCAAAAACACGCTCCCACCCAACGCCCGTATCAATCGGCCGAGGATTCCGACCCGGCCTGGACGGCGTCGCGCATATGTTGGCCTAGAAAGAATATAGGTTTCTCGATCTCACGGAGACGGACGGATCGCCATTGGGTGTGCCGGCTATGTCGGTCGTAATCTTCTGCGCCCCTTGCGTGTCCAAAAATGACCTTGAATTCTGGGCGCAAGATGTTATGATAACAGGCGTTACGTCTGTCGCCGCGGCTTTGTTCCACACCGGGCGGCCGGCCCACGAAAGCACGAATTACGATGCGTAAAGTGTTGTCGAGAAACAAATTACGTCCTGGCGAGTTTTTCCCGGGTGCCAAAATCGGCCCGTCTTTTCACCGAAGTCATTGTATAGCAACGACTTGCGATTCTCGATCGTCGGCCTGGCGCCGTTTTTCGGCCGAAACCGGCAGGGGATGTGGCCGCTGACCACGAGGGACGTACCTCGTAACCCCATGATGCCTTCCCTTAAAACCCCAAGGTACGTCCCCTGACGGTAACTGAGCGAGCACGGGCGGCCAGGTGGCGGGGTGGAAACGTGTCACGCCCCGAGAACCTCCGTAGCCGAAGTCGCCAGAATTTGGCCGCCTTCGTGGCGCTGCCAAAGTCTGGCGACTTCGGCTACGAAACGGTGCGTGCTTGCACACGCGCAAAGACAGCTTTCCGCGTGGGTGCAAGCACCCACCCTACGTTGCCGACATGGCGAGGTCTTGCCGGGATGCATATTCGGCGACCAGCGGAATCAGCTTCTCGCGGTCGATCGGCTTGGCCATGTAGTCGTCGCAGCCGGCGCTGAGACATTTGTCCCGGTCCGTGCTGATGGCGTGGGCGGTCAATGCGATAATCGGATGGTTGTACCCTGCCGCGCGGAGTCTGCCGGTGGCTTCGTAGCCGTCCATGACCGGCATCTGCATATCCATCAGGATCACATCGAAGGGGGTCCCCGCGTCGTGTGCCGCCAGGGCCAGATCGTGCGCGCTTTGCCCGTTCCGGGCCAGGGTGACCTCGGCGCCGGCTTTTTCGAGGAGGAACGCGATCAGCCGTTGATTGTCCGGGCCGTCTTCGGCCAGCAGCACGCGGCAGTCGAGTCTGGGGTGCGAGGAAGCGCGTGGTTCGTCGGACTCGCTGAGGAGTTGAGCTTCGGTGGGGTGCTCGAGCAACGGCACGCCGTCCGGGGATCCGACGGCCATGGTAAAGGTGAACGTGCTGCCCTGGCCGGGATTGCTGCGCACGGTGATGTCGCCGCCGAGCCGCTCCGCCAGGCGCTTGCTGATCGTCAGGCCCAATCCGGTGCCGCCGAACCTGCGGGTGGTCGACGTGTCGGCCTGCTGGAACGGCTTGAAGAGCCTGGCTATCTGCTCTTCGGTCATGCCGATGCCCGAATCGGCCACCTCGAATTGCATCCTCGCCTCGTGGCCGTCGGCGTCCAGCAGGCGGGCCACCAGGCGCACGTTGCCCACTTCGGTGAACTTGATGGCGTTGCTGATGAGATTGATGAGGATTTGCCGCATGCGGGTCGGGTCGGTTCGAATACTCTGGGGAATGGGGCCGTCGTACTCGAGTTCCAGCGGCAGGTTTTTCGCGCTGGCCGGAACGCGCATCAGCGAGACCACGTCGGAGAGGATCTGGCACGGGGAACACGGGACCTGCTCGACCTCCAGCTTTCCCGCCTCGATTTTCGACAGGTCGAGGATACCATTGATGATTTCGACGAGATACTCACCGTTTTTCTTGATGGTGGTGACCGCGTCGAGCTGCCCTGGGTCCGTCACGCTTCCCATCAGAATGTCCGTGAACCCGAGGATGGCCGTCATGGGAGTGCGAATCTCGTGGCTCATGTTGGCCAGGAACTCGGTCTTGGCCCGGGTGGCGGCCTCCGCCAGCGCTTTGGCCCTGGCCAGTTGGTGCTCCGCTCGTTTGCGCCTGGTAACGTCGTGCGCGACTCCCTCCACGGCGACGACGTTCCCACTGCCGTCGCGCACGGGGGCCTCCGACACTTCCAGCCAACGGATGCCGCCGTGCTTGTCGTAGATCTGCACTTCATACGGCGGCTGTTGGACGCCGTGGATGCTCTGTTGCATATGCCTGAGGGCCTCTTGATTGACGGGATGGTCCGTGAGGTGTGTGGAGGCATGAATCGAGAATTCTTCCGGGGAGTAGCCGAGCACTCGCGTGATCGGTGACGAGACGTAGTTGAAGACCCCCTCGACGTCATAGCGATAGAGAACGGAATCGATGAGATTATCCACGAGCCGTTCATGTTTCGCATGGGTTTGCCGCAAGTCCTGAAGAGACGCCGCCAGATGCTCATGAACGACGCCCAGGGTGACGATCGTGATCGGAACGGCAACGGAGAACACCACGACGATCACGCTCCACGCGGACAGGGACGTTGCATATTCGCCGATGTCGAAGGAAAAGGTGACGGTGCCCGTGCACACGGCAGTGCCCACGATCACGATGATACCCAGGTCGATCACACAGGCGACCAGCCCCGCTCGAGTTCCGAAAGCGATGGCGGTCAGCACCGCAAAGATGACCAGCCCCAGATGGGCCCCACCGACGAGACCGAAAATCGGCAGGCCGATGGCGCTTAGCACCAGGCAGAGCCCGATCAGAAGCGAAGCTCGCACGCGATAGGGCAACCGTGCTCGAAAGGCCGCCGCTCCAACGACCAGCCCCATCAGGCCGATATGCCAGTAGTAGACGGGATGCCAGCCGTGCTCAATGGCCCGGGTAAGGAGCAGGCTCAAGGCTAACGGAATCAGAAGGCCGGAGTATTGCAGACCCTTATCGACGATCCGGCTACGAATGGCCTGGATGTCCATGGCCGTCGCGCCCGACGGCTCGTTCAGGAGTTCGTGTGCCTCGGTCACGATGCCTTACCTTTCTTGTCGTCGTCATAGCTCCTGCCCACCTTGCCCATTTCGCTGACATCGGTTGCGCGCTTATAGAACTCTAGGTCGTCCAAGCCGTCGGAAGTCGGCAAGCGAGATCATCTATGCTCGGCGAGAGGGGTCGTGCGGGATAACCCGCACGAGCGTTACAGAGCGACGCGGTGGCACGCACGTGTCCGTGCCACCCTCCTCTTGGCTCATGTTTCACCCCCCCCGTAAGACTGTGCCGCGGCTGGCATGATTCCCCGGACAAGCAAATGTAGCCGACTTCCAACTCAAAATGGTCCATAGGATCTCATAGGGTTTGGCGATAGAATTAGAGTTGAAGGTAGACGGAGTTGGCTGCTTGCGGTCGCACACAGGGCTCTGCGATGGGAAACGACTCTGGCTGGGAAAAAGTGACTGCGTGGCTTTGGGAGAACTAAGGAATGGGTTGGAGCGCGAATTGCCGAACTGCGAAAGTGGCTTTTTCGCCGCAGGGGATCGACCGTGTCCGAGGAACCCGCGTCCAGCATACTGATCATCGGACCGGGCGGCGTGGGTAAGAGCACCGCTGCACAGATACTTGAGGGACGATATGACTCGCTGTTCGAGATCCCCAGTGAATACCAGGAGAGCATCCACTCTGAGAGCTACGTGTTAAAGGATGATGAGAAGGTTGGGATTGTCGTGCCGCCGGGACAACGGCACAGACGAGATACGTGGAATGACGTGCTGGCAGCCGTCGGTGCGGGCAGCTTTCATGGAATCATTGTCGTGGGTGCCTATGGGTATCACACGCTGGGAGAAACAAGTTTCAAGGATCACCGTTTGTATCACGGTGACGACGCCTCGTTTCTTACGGAATTCCTGGCGGAGAACCGTGCCGATGAGCTTGGCGTAGTTCAGAAGCTTCGCCCTCACATCTGCGCCAACACACACAAATGCTGGTTACTCACGCTTGTTACGAAGCAGGACCTCTGGTGGCACCAGCGGGCGGAAGTAGAGAAGCACTATCGCCAAGGAAAACACGGCACGGACGTAGACGAGATGATTAAGCATTGTGGCGGGCACAATCTTCGACACGAGTTTGTGTTTGGCTCATTGATCATAAACAACTTCGTTACGGGCCGTGGAGAAGAACTGACAAGAACTGCCTCCGGCTATGACGAGAAGTTGAAGACGCGTTCCCTGAAGCGCTTGTGGGAAACACTGTATGCACTCAAGAGTTGGGAGGAGAGTCAATGAGCACTGAAGGGCAAACGCGGCCCCAAGGGGCGGCGGGAGAGTCGCCAGTCCCAGCAAAAGGGCACGGGAACGACGTTCCGGCGGAGCGAAAGCTCTTTGCCGAGAGGGCTGTCTTGCTGCTCAGAGAATATGCAACCCGGCTCGACCAAGTGCGGAGCGAAATCGATTCGATTCTTAAGCAGATGAGCGAGATTCGCCAAACCGACGATTGCGACGGCATTCGAGTAGCGAAGATCCGTTTGAACAACCTGCTGGGCTGGTATGACGGGATTGAACGTTCGGTCAAGAAGCTAAGCCGCGCAGTCTCGCAACGCCTGGAGCATTCTGAACTAGACGACGCTACGCGATTGGAGTTGGACGTGCGCCTCGCAGATTTTGAGGGAAGCTTGCATGGCGCGAGCATGGGCGTGATGTCCGCAAGAGAGTACGCGCGGGAACTCCGTTAGCGGGTAAGCCGATACTCTTCAAGAGTTCACCGGGCTTTACGGCGAAATCGCAGCCCGGCAACCATACTGTGATGGCTTCCGGGCCCGCGGAAGCTCCGGCAAATTGCCTCTTCCCTCTCGGACCCACGAAATAAAAACGCCCCTTCTTGCCGCCGGACCGAAAGACCGCGGAACTACACCGCCTGCTGTTGCGGATAGAGCGTCTGCCGATAGGCCTCGGCCTCGATCATCGGTGAGACGATCATCGGTGAGACATGCGGATTAGCCCAGCCCCCAGCGGTCCGACCCGCGGTAGGGTGCGTGCTCGCACGCACGCAGAGACAGCACGATCTCCGCGTGGGTGCAAGCACCCACCCTACGTCTCGCGGCTCGGGGATCAGACCAGCCCCCAGCGTTTGCGGAGATACCACTCCACGCCCAGCAGCCCGACCAATAGCAGAAAGAACGGCCAGGAGTCCCAGTGGGTCTCCTTGATCTGCTGCTCCACTTCCAGATGCTCGGTCCGTTGGGCCAACTCTTCGATCAGCTTGGGGAGTTGTTCCGGGGCGAGCGATTTGCCGCCGGTCATGGCGGCCAGGCTTTCCAGCGTGGCCGTGTCGGCGGCCGCGTTGTCCAGCTCCAGGTCCTGCTCGAAGACCAGGAACCGCGCCCGGGCCGAGCCCAACGCCATGCCGTTCTGCCGGGCGGTGACTTCGATCGAGTAATCGCCGGGCGTTCGGCCCGGGCGGAACGAGCCGCTCATCTGGTCGCCCTGGCGGACGAGCCGCAGCGGCTGTCGGGTCCGGTCGGGCAGAACCACGGCGGCCTCGAAGGTGGCGTCGGCGACCGGCCCGCCGTCGGCCGATTGGGCGCCGGCCGTGAATTCCACCCGCTGGGCCGGCGCGAAGCGCCGCTTGGCCAATCGCACCCAGACGTCGCCCTCGGTCGACTGGTCCTTGCGGGCCAGCCAGAGCACGATCTGGCGCCAGAACCGTTTGTGGGCCGTCTCGTATCCCCGCATCCACCAGTGCCAGGTCGAATCGCCGGCGAAGGCCAGCACGCGGCCCCGGCCGAAAAGGTGGGAGACCAGCAGCGGCCGGTTGCGGCCGGCGGCGGCCAGCGTCTGGGCCAGCGGGGCCAGGTCGCGGAACCGGTTCGCCCCGTCCAACGGCGGCAACTGCGCCCAGAGGGCCGCGCTCTCCTCCCGGCCGCCGGCCAGCTTCAGGGCAAAGTGAAATTGCCCCAGCTCGGTCGGCCGCATGACCAGCGGGCCGGGCAGATGGACGTCGCTGCGGATCGGCTCGTCGAACTTTTGCCGCTCGAAGCGATCCATCCGCACCGGCAGCACGTTGGCCAGCGGCGTGGAGGCGTAGCCGCCGGGTCCGAAGCTGTGGAACCCGCCCAGCATGATCAGGCCGGCGCCGCGGTCGACGGCCGTGGCCAGGTCCCTCAGCTCGTTGCCCTGAAACGCGCTGGAGTCGAGGTCGCCGAGCATGTAGACGTCGTATTTGCCCGGCGCGAACCACTGGCTCATTTCGCCGGGCCGGGTTTCGGGACGCTGGGCGTCGATCCGCCAGTAGTCGACGTTGATGTCGGGCGAGGCGTCCAGGGCGCGGCGGAGAAACTTGATCTCCTGCCGCAGCGTGCCCTCCAGGTAGAGCACGCTCAGCCCGCCCTTGAGCACGTTGACGAACGTGCTCAGCTGGTTGTTCGTGGTGACCAGCTCGCCCGGCTGCGGGGCGACGCGGAGCGTGAGCTTGTATTCGCCGGCCTGCTGGGGCGCGTGGCTGAGCTGGACCGGCAGGAGCTGCCCGGCGGCGGTCGGCTGCAGGCGTTCTCCGGCCACCAGTTGCATCTGGCCGGCCGCGTCTTCGAAGAGCACCTCGACGGGCACCTCGACGCCGGGATAGCCGTCCACGCGGACCTGCCCGGCGATGGCCAGCTCGTTTTTCTCGAAGACGGTCGGGTTGACCAGCAGCTCGCTGACGGCCACGTCCTTGACCTGTCCCAGCCCGCGCGATTGGCCCAGCGGAATCGTGTAGAGCGGATAGCCCAGGTGTTTGAGGCGTCCGGCGGGGGTTTGCGGGGGCAGGTCGCGCGGGGCGTAGGCCCGCTGGGCGCCATCGCTTAAGAGCAGCACCGCCAGCAGCCGCTTGCCCGCCTCGCGCCGGAGCACCTCCTCGAGCACCGCGCCGATGGCCGTCTCCTCTCCGTCGGGCTTTTCGGCCAGGGGGATCCGGCCGTCCTGCACGTCGAGCGGCTGGGCCTGGGCGTCGAAGGCGTATGCCTTCAGCTCGAAATCCTCGGCCAGGGCGGCCAAGGCGGGCCGGGCGTCGCCCACCGCGCGGCGCAGCGCGTCCCAACGTGACTTGTTGCCGATGGTGTCGGTGACCGACATGCTGCGGGATTGATCGGCCAGCAGCACCAGCGTGGCCGACTGCTTTTTGGTTTCCGTATAGACCAGCGTGGGCCGCAGCATGGCCAGGAGGACCATCACGATTACCACCGCCCGCAGCGCAATCAGCGCAACCCGCCGCCGCCCGGTCACGCGGCCGCGTCCCGGGCCCAACGCCAGCAGCGCCAACAACAGCAGCGCAATCAGAGCCACCAGCAGGTAGCTGTCGCCGACCGGATAGAACGAGGGACGGAGCATGGGGTCACGAGTTACGGGTCAAGCAGACGCTGTGCTGAAGGACCACCTACGATTGCGACTTCTGCGGCATCTGAAGGCGCCTTGCAGGGCGTGAAACGCTCCGGCGGCCGCCTTTCTTTTGTCGCGCGCGGAGGTCGGCCAGCATGGCTTTCACGTCGCCGGCAAACTTCTCGGCGTAAGCCTCGCGTACCCGTCGGATCTCAGAGAGCACAGGGTCAAGCTTCATGATCTTTCCCCCAGAAGTTCTTCGGGCGTGCAAATCACCGGAACCTGATAACCGAGCGATCGACACGTCGTTTCAATTATAGGCCGCAAGGCCGCATTGGCAATGTGAGTACCGTTCCAGGTAAGCAGGAAATCGACGCCGTTGACGACCGACAGTACTTTGTTGCTTCGTAAGATTTCGGCCATGTCAAGTTGGATGCATTTGGGAGGGGAAATGGGAAGGACGGGAAAAGGGAAAAGAAGACAAGATCATATTTCCCCTTTTCCCCCTTTACCCTTTTTCCGAAAGTGCCGCCTTCTCTCGCAAAGGACATCCCTGCTTCAGATGGCTGAACAGTTGCGTTGTTTCTCATTCACGATAAAACCGATTGGCCACCAAATGCTCGCCCGCCAAGGCGACCGCGGCCAGCAGGATCAGGGCGGCGAACAGCTCGCGGCCCACGCGGCCTTCGCTGAAACCACGTTCGATTTCCTGGCGGGTGCGGGCGACGCGATGCGGCAATGGGCCGAATACCTTGGCCAGCTGGTCCTCGTCGACGCGGTCGAGTTCGGTCTGCTCGGGGGCGAGGTTGACGCTGAAGCCGCGGTCCACGCCCGCGGTGCCGCCGGCCCGAACCCGATAGTTGCCCACCCGATCGGTCGACGTGACCACCAGCACGTGCTGCGTCAGGTCGGCCGCGAGCGGAAAGCTGGTTTCTCCCGGCGTAAAGAGCTGGTACGTTGTTCGGGTCTGCTGCGGGTCGAGCTGCAAGACGGCCGTCTGTCCGGCGGCGTAGTTCAACTGCTGCTGGCCGCCGCCGACCAGATACCGCATCATGCCGTGCATCAAGATGCCGAAGGGCCATGCCCGGCCGGCCGGCAGCAGGTTCCACGGTTCGCCCTGGGGGCGGTCGGAGACGGGCGTGGTCATCGTCAACACGCGGCCGCCCTCCAAGGGCCGCTCCAGCAGCGCCGGCCGGCGATCGGTATACGGCACCACCGTGCCCACACCGTCGGCCGGCTCACCCAGTTCCCAATAGCGAAACACCGGATGGGCACGCCAGGGGATCGAGCCGGACAGGCGGCGGAACTCCGTCAGGATCGGGTGCTGGTAGTCGCGCGGCGAGAGCCAGACGTCGCCGTCGGGCGCCCGGGCCTGGCGAACCAGCCGGCCGGGGAGCAACTCCTGGGCCTCCGGGGCGTTGAACGACTCGATCGGTCGGGCGTTTCGCCCCAGGAACACGGCCACACCGCGGCCGGCGGCGGCAAGATCGCCCAGCTTCTTCCACACGGCCGGCTCCAGCGGCGTCGGATCCAGCAGACACACGGCCGCGTAGCCGTCCAACGGCCGCTCCGACAGCTCGCCCAGCTCGACCACGTGGCAATCGAAGCGGGCCTCGCCGCGCTTGCGATGTTCGGCCGGGGCCAAGGCCTGGGTCAGGAACAACGCGTAGCGCTCGGCCGGTTCCGGGGCAGCCACCAGCACCTGCCACGCCGGCTGGACCTCCACCGTGAAAAACCGGCGGTCGTCGCAGGCCAGGCCGTCTTGACCCACGATCCGCACGAAGCCTTGATGCGTGCCGATCCCCAGCGGGCCGACCTGGAAATCGACTTGCTGTGACTCGCCGGGCTGAAGCGCGTGGGACTGCTCGCTCCGCTTCTGCGGGTTGCCTTCGTTGTCCACCAGGTGCAATTCTACCGTGCGCTCGCCGGCAGAGCCGCGGCACGACAGTTCCGTTTCGACCCGCAACGGGCTGCGGCTGGAAAGCACCTGCCCGGAGAGCCGCACCTCACCCAGGGCGTAGTTGGCCGGCTGTTGGACGCCCACGTCGATGACGTAGATGCCCACGCGGGCGGCGTCGGCCAGCCGGCCTTGCAGCCCGCCTGCCGCATCGGCCGGCCAGGCGGCGCGGGAGAGGTCGCTGAAGACGTAGACTTCCTTGTTGGGCAACTCATGTTCGCCGACCAGCCGCAGCGCCTCGTCCAGCGCGGCGGTCAGCGGCTGCGAATTGGCCACGCTCTGGAGCCTCTCGATCCGTTGCCTGGCCGCCCCGCGATCGACCTGGAACGTTCCCGGCCCGGGCCGCGTGTCGAGCACGGCGATTTCGCTTTCCGACGGCAACTGGGCCAACAGCCAGAGTCCCAACTCCTGCGCCGCCTCCAGCCGCGACTGGTTTTCCCGGCGGTACTCCATCCGCGGCGCCGTATCGAAGACCAGGGCGGCCGCTACGGGCGATTCCTGGCTACCCAGTGCCCCCGAAAAATGCACGCTCGGCCGGGCCAGCGCAAACGCCAGCAGGGCAATCGCCCCGGCCCGCAACAGCAGCAGCAGGATATGCCGCAGCAGAAGCCGCCGCCGGTTGGCGTCGTGCTGCCGACTGACGAACCGCAGCGCCGGGAACTCCAGCCGCTTCGGTTTCTGCCGCATGATCAGGTGCAGCACAATCGGCAGCGCGATCAACGCCGTTCCGCCCAGCAAAGAGATATTCACGAACGTCATGACATCCGCCGGCAACCGCTGCGGCCCCACCCAATTTGCAGTTTGCAATCCTCAATTCTCAATTCGCAATCACCCCCTCACCCCCTCACCCTCTCATCTCCTCGCCGTTCTACTGACCAAATACTCCGTCAACGCCTTATCAAACTGCATACTCGTATCCAGCGGCACGTAATCCACCCGGGCCTGCGAGCACTCCCGGCGATACGTGTTCCGGAAGGCTTCGATTTCCTTGAGGTAATCGCGGCGGAAGCCTTTGGCGTCCAGGGCCAGCCGCCGATGGTCTTCGGGGTCTTCCAACTCCACCATGCCTTCAAAGGGAAACTGCACTTCGGCCTCGTCGAGCACGTGGAACAGGATCACGTCGTGGCCGCCGTGGCGCAGCCGGTAGAGGGCCTCGATCACCGGCTCGGGCTCGGCCAGCAGGTCGGAGAAGATCATCACCAGGCTGGCGTGGCGGAGCATGGCGGCCACCTGGGTCAGACTGTGGGCGATGTCGGTCTCGCCTTCCGGCTTCAAGTTGGCCAGCAGCGAGAGCACCTGCCCCAATTGGCTCCGCCTTGCCCTGGGCGCCAGGCTGCTGCGAATCTTCTGATCGAAGGTGAGCAGCCCGACGGGGTCCTGCTGGTAGATCATCAGGTAGCACAGGGCCGCGGCCAGGCAGATCGCGTAGTCGAACTTGGTCAGCTCCTGGCGGTAGGTGTAGCCCATCGAGCGGCTCAGGTCCATCACCAGGTAGCCGGTGATGTTGGTCTCGGCCTCGAACTTCTTGACGTAATACTTGTCGGTCTTGGCGTAGACCAGCCAGTCGATGTCTTTGGGATCGTCGCCGGGCGTGTACTTGCGATGCTCGCTGAACTCGACCGAAAAGCCGTGGAACGGACTGGCGTGCAGCCCGTGCAGGAAGCCCTTGATGATGAACTGGGCGCGCAGATCCAGCCGCTTGATCTGGTTGATGACTTCCGGCTTGAGGTATCGTTCGGCTGTCGACATCGGAAAATGTGGGACTTTTTGAATGGGAAAAAGGGAAAGGGGGAAAATGGGAAGAGGAAGAAATGGGTATTGGAAGAGGGTTTATTTGTGGAGTTCGACTCGTCTTGGGTCTAGTTGCGTGTCTGAGAAGTTGGCCAGCAGGCCGACGGGTTTGTCGGTGGCTTTCAGGTACGCGCGGACTTGGGCGTAGTGTTTCTTGTGGAGCTCATCGACGGTCTTCAGTTCCACGATGAGTTGGTTGTCGATCAGGAGATCCAAGCGATGTTTGCCGATCGGCTTGTCGCGGTAATAGAGCGTGACCTCTTTCTCCGATTCGAACCAGATGTCTTGATGTGCAAGCTCGATCTCCAGGGCCCGATGATAGACGTCCTCGGTAAATCCCGGCCCCAACTCCTTATGCACGGCGATCATACACCCAATCACCCGATAGATCAGATCGTCCAGCTCCTCATTCCCCCGCATCCCTCGTTCCCATTTCTCCCGCTCTCCCATCGCCTTCCATCCTGCTTTTTTCATCCCTGCCCCTCGATCGTTCTTTCAACAGACCCTCGCACAGCAAGTACCAATTACCTCCACCTCCCACTCTCGAAACCACTTCCCCTCTTCCCCCTTTCCCCTTTTCCCTCTCACTCCTTCCCCCACCTGCTCTCTCACCCATTCCCACTCCCCTTCTTCCCTTCATACTTGGGAATCACCGGTGGCGGCGTTTCCCGCACCAGGCGTTCGATGATGTCTTCGTTGCTCATGCCTTCGGCTTGGGCCTGGAAGTTGGTGCTGATGCGATGGCGCAGCACGGGCACGGAGATCTTCTGGACGTCTTCGACGGCCACGGAGAAGCGGCCGTCCATGGCGGCCAGCGCCTTGCCGCCCTGGATCAGGAACTGCCCCGCCCGGGGTCCCGCTCCCCAATCGACCAGCTCCCGGGCGAACTCCGGCGCGGTGGGGTCTTTGGGCCGGGTGGCGCGGACCAGCCGGGCCACGTATTGCACGATGTACTCGCTGACGGCCACCTTACTGACCAGGTTCTGCAGGTTGAGGATCGCCTTGCCGGAAAGCACCTTGTCCACGTCCGCCGTCTCGCCCCGGGTGGTGCTGGCCAGGATCCGCTCCTCCTCCGCCGCCGAAGGGTAGTCGACCTTGATGTTGAACATGAAGCGGTCGAGTTGTGCCTCGGGCAGCGGATAGGTCCCTTCCTGCTCGATGGGGTTTTGCGTGGCGATGGTGAAGAAGGGCTGGGGCAGCGGGTAGGTCTGTTGCCCCACGGTCACCTCGCGCTCCTGCATCGCCTGTAACAAGGCCGCCTGGGTCTTCGGCGGCGTGCGGTTGATCTCGTCGGCCAGCAGGATGTTGGTGAAGATGGGGCCCTCGACGAAGCGGAAATCACGCCGACCTTTCTCACCCTCTTCCAGCACGTTGGTGCCGGTGATGTCCGAGGGCATCAGGTCGGGCGTAAACTGGATTCGCTTGAAGCGGATATCGAGGATCCGGGCCAGCGTGCTGACGATCAGCGTCTTGGCCAGCCCGGGCACCCCTACCAGCAGGCAGTGTCCCCGGGTGAAAACGGCGGCGAAGATCTGTTCGATCACGTCCGCCTGGCCGACAATGACCTTCTGCAATTCATCCTGCATGATCCGCCGGTGCTGGCTGAATTCCTGCAAGACGTCGCCGAGACTGCGGGGCTTGGTGGCCAACGTGAATTCCTTATGCTAGGTGGGGCGGTCGATGGTCATCTGTCGTGGCCGCGTTTATCCTATCATTGTATAACCAAAGTCCAGCAGCCCCCAGGGCCGCCGCCCGGCTATTGTCGACTTAACTTCTGAATTCTAAGATACTTGGGATATCTGTGCCGCCGCCGTTGCAGGGGAGGTTGACCATGAGGCGTCCGATAGCCCTGGCCGTGCTTCTCGCCGTGGGGTTTGGGCCGAGTGTAGCGAGTTTGCGGGCGGAAATCACCGCCGAGCAGGTCCGCCAGGCCATCGACAAGGGCACCGGCTATCTGAAGCGGATGCAGCGCGACAATGGTTCGTGGCCCGACTTCCTCACCCAGTATACCGGGGGGGTCACCGCGCTGTGCACCCTGGCCCTGTTGAACTCGGGCGTCGAGCCCGATGACCCCCACGTCCGGCGCGCGTTGGAGTACCTCCGCGCGCTGAAACCGGACAAGACCTACACGGTTTCCCTGCAGACGATGGTCTTCTGCCAGGCCGATCCCACCCGGTACAAGCTGTTGATCAACCGCAACGTCAAGTGGCTCGAGAGCCAGCAGAAGCGGGCTTCCGACAGCCGACCGGGCGCCTGGTGATACCCCGACTCCAGCGGCGACAACTCCAACGCCCAGTTCGCCGTGTTGGCGCTGCACGAGGCCGAACGGGTTGGCGTGAAGGTCAGCGACCAGACCTGGCGGCTGGCCAAGGCCTATTGGGAAGACTGCCAGAACGCCGACGGCTCCTGGGGATACTACAAGGGAGTCTCCGGCACCGGGAGCATGACCTCGGCGGGCATTGCCTCGCTGGTCATCGCCGCCGACAAGGTGCGGCCCACCGATGCCAAGGCCGTCGGCGATCGCATCCAGTGTTGCGTCAAGGGCGGCGAGGACGACGGCCGGGTAGTTCGGGGGTTGCGTTGGCTGGGACGCAATTTCTCGGTCACTCGCAACCCCGGCGCCCGCAGCGAGGGCTGGACACTTTACTACCTCTACGCCGTCGAGCGCGTGGGACGGCTCACCGCCCGGCGCTTCATCGGCCAGCACGACTGGTATCGCGAAGGGGCCGACCGGTTGATTCGCACCCAGGATAGTCTGTCCGGGTTCTGGAAGGGAGGGCCGCCGGCCGAGGACAATCCTCTGGTCGGCACCAGCCTGGCCCTGCTGTTTCTTTCCAAGGGCCGCCGGCCGCCGCTGTTGGCCAAGCTGAAGCACGTGCCCGGCGACGACTGGAACCTCCATCGCAGCGACGTGGACAACCTCACCCGCTTCGTCGAGTCGCGCTGGCAGCGCGATCTGACCTGGCAGGTGATCGACGTGCAGACGGCTGGGATCGAAGACCTCTTGCAGGCGCCGGTGCTCTATTTCGGCGGGAGTCTCAACCCGGTGCCGACCACGGCCGCGCAGCGGACCCAGCTGGCCGAGAAGCTCCGCGGCTATCTCGACCGCGGCGGATTCCTGCTGGCCGAGGCCGACTGCGGCGGGGTGGCGTTCGACCAGGGGTTCCGCGAGTTGATCAGGCAGGTCGTCCCCGAGCCGGAGGACCGGGTGCACCTGCTGGAGCCGGGCCATCCGATCTGGCACGCGGAACAGCGGATCGACGCCAAGCACGTGCGGCCGCTGTGGGGGATCGAGTTCGGCTGCCGCACCAGCGTGGTTTATGCGCCGCAGGATCCGCCGGGCGAACCGCGCCCGTCGCTCTCGTGCCTTTGGGAACTGGCTCGCCGTGGTCGCGAGCAAAAGCACACCCCTGCCGTCCAGCGCCAGATCGACGCCGCCTTGATCCTGGGCACCAACATCCTGGCTTATGCCACCAAGCGGGAACTCAGGGGCAAGGAGCAGAGCTTCCAAACCCAGGCCGACCGTCAACGCAGCGACCCGTTCGACCGC
>Ga0180437_10006874_pt1 | contig 15012 bp, 11 predicted proteins | sample SS_ome_4_FD_132410 | JGI IMG/M metagenome (GOLD analysis project Ga0180437, IMG submission 132410) | Hypersaline lake sediment archaeal communities from the Salton Sea, California, USA - SS_3_D_1 metaG | ecosystem: Environmental > Aquatic > Non-marine Saline and Alkaline > Hypersaline >...
ATTGCTTCTTTTAGTATTTTTAATCGTTCAACAGTATGAAATAAATTTGATTGAATTTCCTCCAGATAGCTTAATTGATTAAAAAATTCTGCAAAGGAATTATTTAATATTAATATTTCTAGATACGACTTTTGGTCTGTTTCATTAATTAATTTAATATATTCAATTAAGTTTAATTTTTGCTTTTCAATTTCATCCTCCTCTTTTTTAATTTGATAGTCCATGGATTCAATTTCTAATTTTGCTTTGTCAATCTGTAATTGCGCGGTTTTTATATCTATTTCAATTTTTAATATTTGATTGTCTAAAAGAGCTAATTGGTTTTTTAAACTTTGACTTTTTTCTTTGTATTCTTCTATTTTTTGCGCATATTCTTCTGCAGCTTTTTTTAAGCTTTCAATTTTATCTTTATTATCTTCAATTTGATCATTTAGGTCCTGAATGTCAGGATGATTTGAATACGGACCAGTATTAACATCACTAGCACTACTAAAAGAGCTGCTTATAATTAATAAGCATAAAATAATAAGAAAAATTATTTTATTTTTTGCTTTCATCTATAATAAATTATAGCATTTTTTGCATAATAAAAAAAGTAGCCGTTGAGGGACTACTTTTAATATCATAACAGTTTTTGCTGAGCTTGATTGATGCGTTTTAATGTATTTGTTTTACCTAAGACCCAGGCAATTTCAAACGGTCCAGGAGAATTTTGTAGCCCTGAAAGGGCAACCCTCATTGGCCAGAGCATGTCCCCTACTCCATAATTATTATTTTTTATCCAAGTAATAGTTTTATTTTCCAATATTTTTATATTTGAAAAATCTTGTTTTTTTAAGCTGATTAAAAAATCTTCTAATTTAACCAAGTTTTCTAAGGTTTGGTTTTTATTTGATTTTTTCCAAATTAGTAATTCTGGTTTATAGTCAATTTTATGTTTATGAAAAAAATCAATATTTTGGCTAATATCAGCCATTTTTTTAAGTCTTTCTTGTTCAATTATAATTATTTTTTCCTTTAATTTTTCGTCTTTAATATCTTTTAGATAAGGCTGACATAATTTTACTAATTGTTTTGGTTTTAATTGGCGAATATAATAACCATTTAACCAGTCAAGTTTTTCTAAATTAAATACTGCACCTGACTTATTTAATCTTTTAATATCAAATTTAGTAATTAGTTGTTTTAGACTATAGATTTCTTGCTCACTACCAGCTTGTTCTGTCCAACCAACAGTAGCTAAAAAATTAATTAAAGCTTCAGGTAAATAGCCTTTAGTTAAATAATCAGATACGGCAACATCACCTTGTCTTTTGCTTAGCTTTGATTTATCTGGATTTAAAAGTAATGATTGATGAGCATATTTTGGTGGTTGCCAGTTGAAAAATTGATATAAAATTAAATGTTTAGGTGTGCTAGATAACCATTCTTCTCCTCTGATAACATGACTTATTTCCATTAAATGATCATCTACTACGTTAGCTAAATGATACGTTGGAAAGCCATCAGATTTTAGTAAGACTTGATCGTCAATATCTTTTGTATTAAATTCTACCTGACCCCTGATAATATCAATAAATTTAATAGATCTATTTAATGGGGTCTTTACTCTAATAACATAAGGGATGTTTTTATTCAAATTTTTATTAATTTCAGCGTCACTTAAATTACGACAAGTACCGTCATATTTTGGAGCTTGCTTTTTTTGAATTTGTTCTTGACGCATCTTTTCCAGTTTTTCAGGTGAACAAAAACAATAATAAGCACGTCCTTTATCTAGTAATTCTTGGGCATATTTTTGGTATATATCAAGTCTTTGAGATTGGTATATTACTTTTTTGTTATCTCTTTTTAAACCAAAGTCATCTAAAATTTCTATAATTTTTTTATCAGAACCTGGTACAATCCTTGCTTGATCAGTATCTTCAATTCTTAATAAGAATTCCCCCTTATTTTTTTTAGCAAATAAAAAATTATAGATAGCTGTTCTTAAACCTCCAACATGTAAAAATCCAGTTGGGCTAGGTGCAAATCGCGTCTTTATTTTAGTCATATTTATATATGTTTGTTAAATTTTTCTAAGGCAATTTTAATTAATGGTTTTTTAAAATCTGGTACTATTTGAATGATTTCGTTTTTATTAACCCATTGCCATTGACTATGTTCATGAGGATCTAGCTTAATATCACTGTCATTACCATCAAATTTTAATAAAAATAATGTTTGTTTTTGGCCTTTAAAATGATCAAATTCAGTGTCTTTTTTAGGCCATTTATATTTATGGCAGTTTTTTACCATTTGAAGTGTTGTAAATTTATTTGTTCCTAATTCTTGTTCCATTTCACGCAAAATAGCTTTTTGTAATTCTTCCCTATTTTTAGCGTTTTTTGCTCCTCCTTGTGGTAATTGCCAATAATTATTTTCAGCATGTTTAGTTAATAATACCTGTTTATTATTATTAATTATCAAGCCTACAACATTTTTTCTATAAATTAATTTACTATGTAATCTGAAATAAATACAGGCTAATGGAAATATTATAACAGCATTAATTATTCTTGACCAGCGTTGTGGTTCTTGCTTAAGACGCCATAACCATTCTAGGCCATATGATTGCCATTTTTTAGGTGCACGTTTAATATTTCCTGAGATAAAATCTAGGCTACCCCCGACCCCTAACATTAATTTTGTATTTATTTGGTTTAAGTTTTTTGATATAAAATATTCTTGTTTTGGTGCGCCTAAGTTTACTAAGATTATATCAGGAGTTAATTTATTAATTTGTTCGATTAACTGAGGATTATTAGATGTTCCCTTACTGTCAAAATTCCCACCATTAATATATTGGATTGTCAAATTTGGATGCTTTTTAATAATATTTTTTAAGGCTTGCAGTCCATTTTCTTGTATTCCACCTATCATTAAAATTGAGTATTTTTTTTGTTCAGCAAGTTTAATTACTTGCCAGCAAAGATCAATGCCTGTTGTTATATTGTTCAGTTTTTTCCCATAAATCAAATTACCAAGCTTTAAGCCAAAGCCATCAGGAATTGAAAGAAATGAATCTTGTATTATTCTGCGGAAATTTTTGTCTTTATAGCTAATCAAACAAATTTCGGGATTTGGTGTAACTATATAGCCCTTTTTGTTTGTTAATAAAAAAGTATTTATTTTATTAATGACCTCATCAATAGAAAGGTCATTAATTTTTGCGCCTAAAATATATGTATAATTTTTTTTCATTACTGAGAATAATAAATTTTTACTGGTGTGCCAACATGAGACCAATTATATAACCATTCTGCGTCTGGTAATTTTAGATTAACACATCCATGGCTGACTCTAGTACCAAAACTCCAATGCCAATATGCGCCATGAATTGCATAATTTTTATAAAAAGCCATGACATGAGGGACATTTGGTAAACTATAGTTTTCTGGATGATTAGGGCCATAATAACCAGTCATTGTTGTTGATAAGACTTTACTATATATTTTAAATTCACCTACAGGAGTAGGAAACTGCCATCTGCCTGATGATATTATAAATTCATTTACAAGTATTCCTTTTAAATAAGCGTATAGTTTTTGTTTGCTTAAGTCTATTTCAATTGATTTATAAAAATCATATTTATTAATTGGCGAAATAAATTGGGTTACTGCTAAGATTTCAGTTTCACCATCGTTGTTTATATCGCCGTCCGCAATTGAAATACCACCTTTAAAATTATCAAAAACAAATAAGGTTGGATTAACTATTGCCTCACCAGCAATATTAAAAAACCTGAGATGTGCTCCCCCACTATAGCCTGCTCCTGTTAAAATATCTAAATAGCCATCTTGATCAACATCACTTTTCGCCAAATTGATCCCTCCTTTAAAAGCAGTCGGATAAGCCATGAATTGGTTAATTAATTTACCATCATAATCATAAATTCTAACTTGTGGTTCTCTTTCAATATATGGCGCAGTCACTATTTCAGCAACATTGTCATTATCTAAATCAGCGGCTAAGACACTTACGCCGCCTTTAAATGAGTCTTCATATGCATAAATACCTTTAATAAAATTACTATAGTTATCAAAAATTTTTACAATTGGCTCTTGTCCATAACCAGCACCAACAATAATTTCATTTTGTGTATCACCATTGACGTCACCAATAGTTACATTTGCTCCACCCCTAAGGCTTTCATCAAAAGCAAAGAAACTAAAATAAGCAAACCCCAGGTTGTCAAATACTCTGATTTGCGGTCCCCCACCTTCATTTGGTGCGGTAATGATTTCAGGTGAACCATCATTATAAAGATCTGCAACAGTGACCTTAAAGCCTTTATTAAATGTTGCTGCATATGCTAAAAATTGGTATTGAAATTCTCCAAGATGATTAAATATTCTGACTAATGGTTTTTCATTACGACCGGCAGCAATAATTATTTCTTTATAGCCATCATTGTTTAAATCAGCAGTAGCGATATTTGCGCCTTGAGAACTTGAATCTTCAGAAAAGGGATAAAATTCTGTTTCAACTTCAAAATTTTCAGTATTCAAGATACGAACTGTTGGTCTGGTTATTATTTTTTTAGTTTCAATTATTCCTTCTTCTGCTAAGGCATTTATTGGTAAAATTAAAACTAAGACAAATAAAAAAATGAGTTTTTTCATATTACAATTATACTAAATTATATTGAGAAATAATAGTGTAAATTGGTCCTTGCGGAGTTAATTGGCTAACCATTAGGTCAATTGTCTGAATTCTGAATTTTGTTTCTGAAATATTAATTCGAGGAAGTTGGATGTTTGTTTTGTGTTTTACTCGACCCAAGGTTAAGTGTAAGCGAAAAGGCCTTTGATTAATCTCAAAGTCTAGTTTTGTTAGACTCTCCCCTATTTTTTTATGTAAGTCATTAATATTATTATTTAATTCTTTTATTTCTAAAAATATAACTTTTGGATTATCTAAGCTTGGGAATGCATTAATCGAGCTAGAAAGTTGCATTTTTAAAGTTGGAAAGTTAGATATAATCGGATTTAAAATGTTATTTATTTTTTCAATTTTTTCTTCATTTACTGAACCTAAAAAATGTAGAGTCAAATGAAAATTGTCTGGAGCCACCCATTTAATTGATTTATTTTTGTTAGCTTTTTGTAATTTTAAAACAAGATCAGCTAATTCTATTTTGATCTCGTTTGGTAAATTTATTGCGATAAAAAGGCGTTTTGTCATATACTAGAAGTATATGAAATTAGCTTTATTTTGGCAAACTAATAATAATAAAATAAAATGCCAGTTGTGCAATCATTATTGTTTGATTGGAGAAGGCAAAACAGGGTTATGCGGTGTGCGTAAAAATATTAAAGGAAGGTTATATTCTTTAATTTATGGCAAGGTGATTGCTGAAAATATCGATCCTATTGAAAAAAAGCCCCTTTTTCATTTCTTACCTGGGAGTTTAAGCTATTCTATTGCTACTATTGGTTGTAATTTTAAATGCATGCATTGTCAAAATTCAGATATATCTCAATTTCCTATCAAAGAAAGATTAAAACGCGGAATTTATGTGCCTGGTAAAGATATAAATCCGGAGCAAATTATTGATAAGGCGAAAAATGCTGGTTGTCAATCCATTGCTTATACTTATACAGAACCAACCATTTATGTTGAGTTTGCTTTAGACTGTATGAAGTTAGCTCATAAACAAGGCTTGAAAAATGTTTGGGTTTCCAATGGTTATACAGCTCAAGAAACTTGGCCAGACATTCTCCCCTACCTCGACGCAATTAATGTTGATTTGAAATTTTTTAAAAATAAAACTTATGAGAAGATTTGTGGGGCAAAATTGCAACCTGTCCTAGATAATTTGAAAATGTTAAAACAAAAAGATATATGGTTAGAAGTGACAACATTAATAATACCTGATTTAAATGATTCAACTATTGAATTAATGAAAATTGCTAAATTTATTACAAAAGAATTAGGCTCAGATACTCCTTGGCATGTCTCTCGGTTTTTCCCACAATACAAATTAAAGGAGCAGCCAGCAACAGAAGAACAGTTAGTATATCAAGCTTACAAAATAGGTAAAGAAGCTGGTCTAAAATATGTATATGGCGGTAATGTAGTTTCTGATATTCATGAAAATACTTATTGTCCGAGTTGCGGAGAATTATTAATTCGAAGAACTGGTTATGATATTGATCGATTTGATGATAAAAATCAATGTTTTAAATGCGGCGAGCAAATACCAATTTTTTAATCAATAAAAATTATGATTTTAAAAACCTTCCGTTGTTTTTACGGAAGGTTTTTTGGTTTAAAAGCCTAAAATAGGATATTGGCTAGGTCGGTAAAGATTGACATTATCAGGATCATGGAGTTTAGTGACTGATTCATTCATTACGGTTTGATGAATTGCTTGAGCTAAGAGTCCAGCCACAGAAAGCACATGAAATTTGTTTTGGCTGTTAATTTTATCGGTGGTTGGAATGGTGTCAGTGATAATAAGATGATCAATCGGTGAATTTTCAAGATTAGTTATTACTTCGTTAATAGGTTTGTTAATTTTAGCCAAAGGAGCATGCGGCGCCAGCATAATAATTTTTTCAGCGCCATTTTCTTTTAAACTAAGAGCATCTTTTATTGCAGTTCCACCAGAACAAATTTCATCGTCGATCATTAAACAGATTTTGCCTTGGCAGAGAATTTCTTTTTGTAGTTGGAGCGTGCCTTGGTTGTCTTTGCGGTATTTATCAATATAATCATGTAGTAATTCAGGGAGATGTTCTTTGAGTTTGCTAAATCGTTTGGCAGCACCACCGTCAGAAAAAGCGATAAGCAATTTGTCTGTATCTTCAGGAAAATGGTTTGCTATTAAATTTTTAATAAAATCAATGTACAGATAAATTGAGGAAATTTCATCAGCTGAAGGCTTGAAATAATGCTTAACATGGGAGTCATGAGGGTCTAGTAGTATGATTCGGTGAACATTAAGTACATTATTTAGGATTTCAGCCAAGACTCTGCTCATAACTGAGATTCTAGGTTGATCTTTTCTGTCGCTACGGGCATAAGGCATATAAGGAAAAACTAAAAGAAGATCTGCAGCGTTTGAATTTTGTATAGCATCAAGTAAAGCAAAAAGAGAGAAAAGACTATCATGAACAGGCGGACATTGGGTGTGAATTACTACTACAAAGTGACCACGCACATTATCAATTTTGGCCATAATATTTTCATTGTCAAATAACTCAATTTGCGGTTTAATTAATTTGATGCCACCATCAGGTTTTAATGATTCAGGTACAATTTGGTTTAAGTGAAAACACACCTTTTCGGCTAAAATATCAGATCCTGGTAAAGCAAAAACTTTGATTCCATGAAAATACATACTTGCCCCTCCTTTGTTTTGAAATTTTACTATATGTTTATAGCTTATCACCACTTAATGTTTTGTCAATAAAAAAATATTTTTCAATTTTATATCTTGACATGTTTAATGAATTTAAATATACTTAAATTAGCACTCTTAATTGATGAGTGCTAATAGGCGTTATATGTAAAAACATGTTTAATATTAATAAATTTACAACTAAATCTCAAGAAGCTTTGCGTCAGGCTCAGCAAATTGCAGCTGATAATCAAAATCAGCATGTTGATGCTGCTCATCTTTTGGCAGCTTTACTTTTACAAGAAGAGAGTTTAGTATTAACCATATTAAAAAAACTTGAAGTTGATGAAAATGAATTAAAAAATCAAATAGCTCAGCAGATGGAAGCTTTGCCTAAAAATAGAGTTGAGGTTAATATAATGCAAATGTTTTTAACTGAGGCTTTAGCAAAAGTATTAGCTGGTGCTGAAAAAGAAGCTAAAGATTTAAAAGATGATTATATTTCCACTGAACATATTTTTTTGTCAATGTTGAATACTAAAGTTAATATTAAAAATTTATTAGAAAGTTTTAATATAACGCATGAGCAGGTTTTAAAATTATTAGCTGAATTAAGAGGCTCTACACGAGTTACTGATCCAGAACCTGAATCAAAATTTCAGGTTTTAGAAAAATATGCTCAAAATTTAACAGAACTAGCTAGACAGGAAAAGCTTGATCCAGTGATAGGGCGAGATGATGAAATAAGAAGAGTTATGCAGGTTTTATCTCGTAGAACAAAAAATAACCCAGTTTTAATTGGCGAAGCTGGAGTTGGTAAAACAGCCATTGCTGAAGGATTAGCCCAAAGAATTGTGGCAGGTGACGTGCCAGAAACATTAAAGAATAAGGAAGTTGTGGCTTTAGATATTGGTTCCCTCTTAGCCGGAACAAAGTTTCGTGGTGAGTTTGAAGATCGTTTAAAAGCTGTTTTGAAAGAAATTGAAAATTCAGCCGGTCAAATAATTTTATTTATCGATGAATTACATACTGTTGTAGGTGCTGGGGCAATTGAAGGTTCAATGGATGCATCAAATATGCTTAAACCAGCTTTAGCTCGTGGCAAATTGCATGCTATTGGTGCAACCACATTAAAGGAATATCAAAAATATATTGAAAAAGATCCTGCGCTTGAAAGAAGATTTCAGCCAGTTATGGTTTTAGAACCTAGTATTGAAGATACTATTGCTATTTTACGTGGTATAAAAGAAAAATACGAGGTACATCATGGTGTCAGAATTACTGATTCTGCTATTTTAGCAGCAGCTGAATTATCTCAAAGATATATAACAGATCGTCATTTGCCAGATAAAGCCGTTGATCTTATTGATGAAGCGACATCAGCTTTACGTATGGAAATTGATTCAATGCCAGAGGAATTAGACAGGAGTAAACGAAAAATTAAACAATTAGAGATTGAAAAAGCTGCTTTAAGTAAGGAAACGACTATAGATGCAAAAGAAAATTTAAAGAAGCTTAAAAAAGAGCTAACAGATTTGCAGGAAAAAGCTAAACAATTAGAATTACATTGGAAAAATGAAAAAGAAATAATTACTAAAATTAGAAAAAATCATAAACAAATTGATGAATTAAAGCAAGAAGCTGATATATTAGAAAGAAAAGCTGAATTAGAAAAAGTTGCTGAAATACGTTATGGTAAGGTTCCTCAATTAGAAAAACAGATTAAAAATTTAGAGAAAAAATTAGCAGACATCCAAAAAGACCATCAGATTTTAAAAGAAGAAGTTACTGAAGAAGATATCGCTGCAGTCGTTTCACGTTGGACAGGTATTCCTGTTTTAAAAATGTTGCAAACAGAAACGGAAAAATTAGTTAAAGCTGAAGATGAATTAAAAAAAAGAGTTGTTGGTCAGAGTGAGGCAATTAAGGTAGTTGCTAATGCTTTAAGGCGTTCAAGAGCTGGTGTAGCTGAAGAGGAGCGCCCTATTGGCTCTTTTATATTTTTAGGTCCAACTGGGGTTGGTAAAACAGAATTAGCCAAAGCTTTGGCTGAATTTATGTTTAATGACGAAAACGCTATTATAAGAGTTGATATGTCTGAATACATGGAAAAACATTCTGTTTCAAAATTTATTGGTTCTCCTCCAGGTTATGTGGGGTATGAGGAAGGTGGACAATTAACAGAGCAGGTCAGACGACGTCCATATTCTGTTGTTTTGTTTGATGAAATTGAAAAGGCTCATCCACAAGTATTTAATATTTTATTACAATTATTAGATGACGGCCGTTTAACTGATGCGAAAGGTCGGGTTGTTAATTTTAAAAATACAATTATTATAATGACTTCAAATTTAGGGAATCAATTACTTAAAGAAGTGACTTTGGGTTTTGAAGATAAAGTTCAGAAATCTAAAGAAAAGATAGATGAGGAAAAAATGAAAGATAATGTGTATGAAGCTTTAAAAAATCATTTTAAACCAGAGTTTATTAATCGTTTAGATGAAATTATAATTTTCCATCCTTTAACTAAAAAAGAAATTACTAATATTATTGATTTACAATTGCAAATTGTTAAGCAAAGATTGTCAGAGCAAAAGATTACCCTTGAGTTTTCTAAAGAGCTGGAAGAATATTTAGCTGATAAAGGGTTTGATCCGCAATTTGGTGCTCGTCCCCTTAAACGTGTTATTCAAAACCAAATTCTTGATGAGCTGGCTTTGAAGATTATTGAAGCTAAGGTTAATCCTGGTAGCAAAGTAAAAATAGGGATAGAGAAGAATAAAGTTACATTTAAATAAAGACCTTAAAAGGTCTTTATTAAGTTTGAAAATTAAAGAAGAATATGCTAAAATTGAGTTATGAAAAAATTTAAAATAGTTATTATTTTAATTATTTTTAGTTTATTATACTCCCCTATTTTTAATATAAATCAGGCGGTTGCTTTGGATTTTGATCCTAATCTAATACTTACTAACGAAGAAATGCTTGATTATCAAGCCATGAATTTGAGTGATATTGATGCATTTTTGAATAATCATAATGGTATTTTAAAGAATTTACGGGTTAGAGATTATAATGGTTTAGAAAAATCTGCTGCAGAAATAATTTATCAGGCCGCACAAACTCATAAAATAAGTCCTAAATGGATATTAGCGACTTTGCAAAAAGAACAAAGTTTGATAACCAATCCTTCCCCTTCTCAATATAATTTAGATTGGGCAATGGGTTATGCAGTATGTGATTCATGTTCTGTTGACGATCCTCAGGTCGCACTTTTTAAAGGTTTTGGTACTCAAGTTGATAGAGCTGCTTGGAGGATAAGATATTATTATGAAAATCCAGAGAAATTTAAATTCCAAGTTGGTAGTTTGTACAATGTTGATGGTCGCGATGTTTTAATTTATAATCAAGCAACAGCTAATTTATTTATATATACGCCACACATTCATGGTAATTATAATTTTTGGTTAATTTGGAATCGTTGGTTTGCAAAAATTTACCCAGATGGTTCGTTATTAAAAGAAGTAGGTCAGCCAGGCGTTTGGGTCATAGCAAATGGTAAAAGAAGACCGATTTGGTCTAAGGCTGCTTTAATTAGTCGTTTTGATACTACTAAAATAATTGAAGTTAGTAAAACTGATTTACAAAGGTATGAAGAGGGGTACCCCATAAAATATGCTAATTATTCCTTATTAAAATCACCTGATAATAATATTTATTTGACAGTTGGCGATGAGAAAAAACAAATTGAGTCAGAAGATGTTTTTAAGGCTATTGGTTATCATCCTGAAGAAGTGATTGAAGTAACCAATGAGGAATTGGCATATTATAAAGAAGGCAGGATGATTACTATGCAAAGTTTATATCCTCAAGGAGCTTTATTGCAGGATAATCAATCAGGTGGTGTTTATTATGTAGAAGATGGTATTAAGTATCCAATTATTGCTAAAGATATTTTAGTTTCTGGTTATCAGGATTATAAGATTACACCTGTTAGTTCAGATGAATTAGCAAAATATATTACAGCAGCAACAGGGGTAGGCTTTAAAGATGGCACTTTAATTAAAAGTAAGACTGATTCTAAGGTATATGTAGTTTCTAATAATAAAAGACGCTGGGTAGCTAATGAATACACATTTTTGCAGTTAAATTATAAATGGTATGATATAATAGAAGTAAGTGATAAGGTTTTAGCTTTGCATCCAGAAGGAGAATTATTAGATTTGTTTTTTGGAGGTGATACTAAAATAGCATTTTAAATATAAATTTATGATAGTTTTTTCAGCCATATGTCCACATCCGCCAATTTTAATCCCAACAATTGGTAAGGATAATTTGGATAAGATAAAAGAAACTAAAAAAGCAATGGAAAATCTGGAAAAGGAGCTTTATGCTGCTAAACCAGATGTTATTGTAATAATATCTCCACATGGGGAGATTATCCCTGATGCTTTTAGTATTAATTTAAATTCAAAGTATCCTGCTGATTTTGAGGAATTCGGAGAATTTAAAACTAAAATGGAATTTAAAAGTAGTCCAATGCTTTCATTGAGAATAAAGGAGCGGGTTGAAGATGCAATGCCTTTAGTTATGAGTACTGCAGATAAATTAGATCATGGTGCTTCTGTGCCTTTATATTATTTAACTAAACATTTAAAAGAAATTGAAATTATTCCAATGTGTTATAGTATGCTTGATTTTAAAAAACATTTTGAGTTTGGGCAGATTTTGAAAAAAGAATTAGTAAAAAGTGAAAAAAGAGTTGCTGTAATTGCTTCTGGTGATTTGTCTCATTGTCTGAAAAAAGGTGCTCCTGCCGGTTATAATCCTAAGGGTGAAGAATTTGACAAGCAATTAATTGAATTATTACAAAATAAAAATTATAAGGGCATATTAGATATGAAATCAAGCTTAATTGATAAGGCAGCTGAATGCGGTTTTCGTTCCATATTAATTTTATTAGGTATTATTGAAGAATATGAGCATGATGTAGAAATCATGTCTTATGAAGGACCATTTGGCGTTGGTTATTTGGTGGCTAATTTTAAATTAAAATAATTTTTATAAAAGTATAATAAAAAAGACTCAGATGAGTCTTTTTGTTTTGCATAAAAACTGTTATATTTTAATTATATGAATCAATATATAAATTTAGCAAAATTTAGTATTAGCCATTATTTGAAGACTGGAGAAGTACCTGAAATACCCCGTGATTTACCAGATGAAATTATAGCAAGAAGAGCTGGTGTTTTTGTATGTTTTAAAAGAAATGGCGAATTACGTGGTTGTATAGGTACTTTTACTCCTGTATATGAGAATATTGCCCAGGAAATAATTCAAAATACAATTTCAGCTGCTACTCAGGACCCTCGTTTTTTGCCTGTTAGTTTATCAGAATTAGATGAGATTACCGTTGCTATAGATATTTTATCAGAGCCAGAAAAATTAGAAGATGAAGAGATTAATAAATTAAATCCTAAAAAATTTGGTATTTTAGTAAAATCAGAAGATGGTTTAAGAAGTGGATTATTATTACCTAATTTAGAGGGAGTTAATACAATTGAGAAACAAGTTTCCATTGCTTGTCAAAAAGCAGGAATTGATCATTATGCTGAAAATTTTTGTCTTTACAAATTTACTGTAGAAAGGTATGAAGAAAAATAAAATTGCCCAGGTAATTCCTTTAACTCGGTTAAAAAGGAGTTTGCATTCATTTGATTATAATATTCCTAATGAATTACAGCAACGAGTTAAAAAAGGACAACTATTAGAAATCCCTTTTAGAAATAAAGTTATAAAAGGGGTTATTTTTAATTTAAATGAAAATTATGAGAAAAGAAAATTTAAATTAAAAGAAATTAAAGCAATTATTGAACCACAACCATTTTTGTTTTTATGGCAAATAAAATTAATTGAAAGATTATCACGATATTATTTTGTGTCTATGTCTGTTTTAGCAAAAATGGTTATACCAGATATTCCCAAAAGAGCCAGCAAAAAGAAGGTTGATTTTATGAATAATGTTGAATTTATTAAACCAATTAAAAACAATATTAAAATTGAAAATTTTATAAGATCAAAAAAGCCAATACTTTTACGTTATTATAACGAACAAAATAAAATTGTGGCATATTTAGCATTGATTAAGAAAATAATAAATAGAAATGAGCAAGTGGTAATAATTGTACCACAATTAAATGATATTAAAAGAATATTGCCATATTTGATTGAGTTTAAAGATATTATTTCAATATTTTTAAATGATTTGACGAAGAACAATTATTGGGAAGAATGGGTGAAAATAAAAAAGGGTCAAGCACAAATTATTATTGGAACACGTAGTGCGATTTTTGCACCCTTTAAAAATTTAAATACAATAATTATTGATCAGGAAGAAAATGAAAATCATAAACAAGAAGAACCAAATCCACGGTATAATGTGAAGAACGTAGCCTTAGAAATAAGAAATTTATTAAAATGTAAAATTTTATTTGTATCTAATACACCATCTTTAAATAGTTTGTATCAGGTCCAGCAAAAGAATTGGCAGTATTGCGAGTTAGATAAAAAGATAGGTAATGTTAATGTGAAAATTATTAATAGACAAGATGAATTTAAAAAAGGTAATTTTTCAATTTTAAGTGATTATTTACAGGAAAAAATTGAATATTGTATTAAACGTGCCCAAAAAGTATTTTTATTTATTAATCGTAAAGGTTTGGCAACATTATTAAGCTGTAAAGACTGTGGTTTTGTTGCCCAATGTCCTACATGTAAATTACCCTTAACATTATATAAAGATAAGATATTAAAATGTCATCATTGTAATTATCAACAAAATTTGTTTTTATTTTGTCCTGAATGCAAAGGCCCAAATATTAAAATGCAAGGTACTGGTACGGAAAAAGTAGAGACAGAGATAAGAAAGTCTTTGCCCTTGGTAAAAATTTTAAGAATTGATATTGATACACCTCCAAGCACAGAGGATATAATGGAAAATGATATTATTATTGGCACACAATATGCCTTTAGCTATATTGACTGGAATAAAATAGATATGATTGGAGTTATTAATGCTGATACATTGTTATATTTGCCTGATTATAAAAGCATGGAAAAAACATTTAATTTATTAATGAAATTGGCAAGATTTTTAGAAAAGAAAAACGAATTAATTATTCAAACTTTTACGCCTGAAAATTATATTTTTCAAGCAGTAAGCAATTTTGATTATAAAAAATATTATATTCAGGAAATTAAAGAAAGAAAAAGTTTTTATTATCCGCCGATTAGTAAATTAGTTAGATTAATATATCAAAGTATTGAATTTAATGCTGGACAAAATGAGATTAAATCTTTATATAATAAATTGAAGAGTGATGTCGGGGTGGATAGTAATATTGTTATTAATCCTCCAGTATTAGCTTATACCCAGCAAGTCAGAGGCAGATGGCGCTGGCAAATAGTGATTAAAATAAAAGATCAAAATAATGATTTGAATTTTTTACAAGATATACCAGAAAATATTATAATAGATATAGATCCAGTCAGCTTGCTCTAACCTTGAAAAAGTATTTAATATATGTTATAATTTTTTATTATGGCAAAATTAAAAATAATCAAAG
>Ga0180437_10006877_pt1 | contig 15006 bp, 12 predicted proteins | sample SS_ome_4_FD_132410 | JGI IMG/M metagenome (GOLD analysis project Ga0180437, IMG submission 132410) | Hypersaline lake sediment archaeal communities from the Salton Sea, California, USA - SS_3_D_1 metaG | ecosystem: Environmental > Aquatic > Non-marine Saline and Alkaline > Hypersaline >...
AACCTGTTCGGCCAGTTCCTCAGGGCTCTTGAAGAATTGCACCAGGTGAGCGGCCATGAGTTCTTGCCGCAGCGCCTTGATCTTTTGTCCTCTCCCTCCCTCGCTGGACACCTCGTCCATGTACTGACGTGGCCAGAGTGCATCTTCGTCCAGCAGAAAGATCAGGCGCTCCAGGCCGGACTGGCCCGCCTGCCGGTACTCCAGTTCGGTGATGGACCGCTCCTGGTCAGGCGGGATGTAGCCGTAGCGCCAGGCGAAAATCCCGACATAGATGTCGCAAGTAGCTACATCGGCCAGACATTTATCCAGCGGGCGCTGGTCGGCGGCAACATAGTCCTCCATGGCGACCACGCCGTACCGCATCTTGCGCAAGCTCTCATAAACCTTCTGGCGGTGCTCTACCAGGTCGTTGTAGGTTGAGGAGATGTAGATTTTAGCCATTTTCGTTGAAACCTTTCATTCCGGCTCAAATCTCAATGCTTAAGACTTTTGAAGACAGCTCAATTACTGCTTGCATAATTTTCGTAAATTCATCGGCAATTGTTTTAGCCTTTTCCCGCCAGTCATCCAAATGGCCATTGTGCTTCGGTGTTACTTGGCTAGCGCTAACAAGGTGAACTAATTCTTGACCTTCAGCACGACTCTCGCGAACAATCGTGCTTAAATGCTCAGCAAACTCTTTCTCATTCGTGAACCCCTTGTCGTTTTCCGAAGCGTCTGTTACGCGACGCCTATCCCGGTGAGCAGGTGAGAATCGGTAATGAGATGTCTGGTACTCAAGACACGGCCTCAACAATTGCGTGAGTCTTGCCAAGTCAGGCTGGCAAGCCTGTAATTCTCGCAATATTCCATAACTTGAAGTATTGGGGTCATGGTCCCCGTCTAACCAGTCCAAAGCAAGAACGGGCTTTCGTGCCTCAAGCGCCCAGATAACTGTGTCAAAGACGCCACGGTTTCCACCTTCTGTGACTATCAAAATATCGCAGAAGTCTACCATCAATCTATCTCTGGGCGAGAGCAGATCGGTACGCAGCGGATCGTTGCTGTCCAGCAATGACAGGTAAAGACCATTTGCCCGCAACACGCCTTGTTCAATGTATGGGCATTTCGGGACCCGCGACTTAATGCCGGATGGGAGACACACTATTATTGGGATGTCAGGTGTTGCTCCAGCTTGTAAATTGGTGTTATCAAATACCTCTGGCTCACACAGGCCGGAAAGTGCCCCTAGCATTCCAGTTGTGTCAACACCATAGGTGTTTCCCAATACATTGCAATAGCCAAGGTAAGCTGCAACTTGAGCAATTAGGTGTGTGACTCGGAATCCTTCGTGTGATATGTCCTGAGTTCCCGTAATGGCAATCGCTGGAACACGTTCATCTCGTCGAGATAAAACTCTCAGGGCCGAATCCTTTGCAAATAGGGCCAGGCCATGATTATCTGAGGGTGACTTGATGGAATTGATGACATTGTTGTAGTATTTGTCATCTAGCTTTCTGCCAAGGATCTGAATCTGTTCAGTTAATGGGCATAGTTCATATCGTCCAGACATTTCACTATGTGTTTGCCTCATTATTACCTCATCCTCTGGTAGCTACCACAAAGGCCACGGCGTATTCCTGAGAGTGGGAAAGGCTGATGGCGAACTCGTTCAGGCCGAGAGCCTCGGCCCGGTCTTGAGCCCGCCCGTGCAGGTGGACCAGCGGCTTGCCCCGGGCGTTGGGCAGCACCTCCACTTCCCGCCAGAAGATGCCCCCCCGGCCGACGAGGCCCGTGCCCAGAGCCTTGGACACGGCCTCCTTGGCGGCGAAACGGGCCGCCAGCTCGGGGACCCGTCCCCGGCAGTAGGCTATTTCCGCATGCGCTCGATCTCGATAATGTCCACGCCGACGGAAAGAGAAACGCCGACGATAGAAGTAGGAGCCATCTTTCCATTTTCAGAGTGCACTGTATCCCATGTTCTAGATCGGCCAGGACGCGGCAGGCCAGGGCCGTCTTGCCCATCCCGCCCCGCCCGACCACGCTGACCAGCCGCACCCCCCCGTCGGCCAGGTGGTCGCAGAGGGCCTGTATCTCGCGCAGGCGGTCTTTGAAGTGGGCCACGTCCAGCGGACGGAGGTTGACCACCCGCTGGCGGGCGCGCATCTCGCGGCGCTGCCTGTCGGCCTGGTCTCGCCTGGACCGCAGCCGGTCCATGTCGGCGTCCAATCGCGCCTGCGCCCACCGAGAGACGGACGCGGCCACCTGCCCAGCCAATTCCTCAGGACTCTTGAAGAATTGCAACTGGTGAGCGGCCATGAGTTCACCCCGCAGGGCTTCGATCTTTTCCCCACCCACGCCTTTCTCCATCTTGTTGCGTGGCCAGGGTGCGTCTTCGTGCAGCAGGAAGATCAGGCGCTCCAGGTCCGACTGGCCTGCCTGCCGGTACTCCAGTTCGGTGATGGACTGTTCCTGGCCGGGCGGGATGTAGCCGTAGCGCCAGGCGAAAATCCCGACGTAGACCTGGCAGGAGATCACATCGGCCAGGCATTTGTCCAGCGGGCGCTGGTCGGTGGCCACATAGTCTTCCATGGCCATCACGTCGTAGCGCATCTTGCGCAAGATGTCATAAACCTGCTGGCGGTGCTCTACCAGATCGCTGTAGGTTGAGGAGATGTAGATTTTGGTCATTGCTCTCTCACCACATCGGCGGAGGGTCCCAGGACCTTGCTATGGCCACAACCCGCCCCCTTCGCTACGGCCTTCGCTTCGCTACGGCCTACTCAGGGTGCTTGTGGTGAGCCTGTCGAACCGCCATTCCTGTCCTTGCAACCTTGTCCTGTTCATACTGCCCTGAGCTAAAACAGGAAGCTATTTCTTAATGACACCTACCCCTGCTCTCCTATAGCCGCAGCGATGGTTTTGCCTAAATAAAGTCTTCATCTTCCCAATCGTCTTCGTCTTCATCTTCCAAATCGTCTTCTAAGAAATATTCTTCATCTTCCCAATCATCCTCCAAGAGATACTCATCCTCGTCCAACTCGTCCAATTCTGACACTGCGGATGACAGGTCCTGCAGTCCGTCCAGTATCAACTCTACTACATCCTCATCGTCTGAATCGAATTCTGTCACATCTATATACTGGATACCTAGCAACCGGCGAGGTAGCCTATGACAGTCCTCGTAGAGCACGGGCAAGATCGGTTTCCTCAGCTCGAGTGCCCGAAGGAGTTCCCCCTCAACTGCCTCGGAACTCGTCGCCGAGGGCGACAACACGATCAAGAATTTCGCACAGCCCTCTATGGCATCGTCAATGGCTTGATTCCAGTTAGCTCCCTTTGGGATATACTCGTCGTACCAGATTTCGACCTCTTGGCCTTCCAATCCTGAAACCAGGTCGTCCACGAAGTACTTGTCCTCGTGGGAATAGCTGACAAAAACATACCCGCCCACAGTGCACCTCCTAATCAAACTCCTATGGGCTTCCACTTGACTGAGGACAGAGCTCTCCTCTTTGATTACGACATCGAGGGAAGAGGCGTCCTGTGAACAAAGACAGCAGAACGCTACGTAGCTACCACAAAGGCCACGGCGTATTCCTGAGAGTGGGAAAGGCTGATGGCGAACTCTCTCAGGCCGAGAGCCTCGGCCCGGTCTTGAGCCCGGCCGTGCAGGTGGACCAGCGGCTTGCCCCGGGCGTTGGGCAGCACCTCCACCTCTCGCCAGAAGATGCCCCCCCGGCCGACGAGGCCCGTGCCCAGGGCCTTGGACACGGCCTCCTTGGCGGCGAAACGGGCCGCCAGCTCGGGGACCCGTCCCCGGCAGTAGGCTATTTCCGCTTCGGTGTAAACGCGCCGCAGGAAACGCTGGCCATGTCGCTGGAAGACCTGCCTGATGCGCTCGATCTCGATAATGTCCACGCCGACGGAAAGAGAACCGCCGACGATAGAATCAACAGCCATCTCTCTATCTCTTCAGAGGCAACGAGGTTCTTCGCTCACTCCACTTGCTCAGAATGACATATTTTCCCTTGTCGGTTTGCAAGCTTTTACGCTAATTCAGTACCCTCGCCCCATCCCCCGATAGACAAAGCCCAGTTTTTGTATCTCTTCCACATCGTACATGTTGCGGCCGTCAACGAGGATCGGTTGGCGCATGGCTTTTTTGATGCGAGCCATGTCCAGGTGCTTGAATTCGTTCCATTCGGTCATGACGACCAGGGCGTCGCTGCCCTCAGCCACCTCGTAGGGGTTGGCACAATAGGTGACATCGTTGAGGACGCCTTTGGCAACCTCCATGGCCACAGGGTCATAGGCTTTGATACGCGCCCGCTCATTTTGTAACAGATGAATGATCTCTACGGCCGGGGCATCGCGCATGTCATCGGTGTTGGGCTTGAAGGCCAGGCCCAGGATGCCCACAACTTTTTCGTCCAGAGTATCCAACAGGTTTCGCAGCTTTTGCACCACCAGGCGGCGCTGGTCACGGTTGATCTCCATCACCGCCCGCAGCAGTTGAGGGTGACGGCCGTGAATGGAGGCCATGTGCTCCAGAGCCTTGACGTCTTTGGGGAAGCAGGAGCCGCCGTAGCCAATGCCGGCGTCAAGGTAGGAAGAGCCAATGCGCTTATCATAGCCCATGCCGATGGCCACCTCTTTGACATCGGCTCCCAGGGCCTCGCAAACGGAGGCGATTTCGTTGATGAAAGAGATGCGGTTGGCCAGGTAGGCATTGGAGGCGTACTTGATCATCTCGGCCGTGCGCAAGTCGGTGATCATGATGGTCGCCCGCAGGGGGAGATACAACTGGGCCACCTTCTCGGCCGCCTCTCGTTTCAAGGAGCCCAGAACGATGCGGTCGGGGTACATGAAATCGTGGACGGCCGAACCCTCGCGCAGGAACTCGGGGTTGCTGACCACGGAAAAGCCCACGTCGTTGACCTTGTGCTTCTCCACGATGTCGGCCACCCAGTCACCGGTGCCCACGGGCACGGTGCTCTTGTTGATAATGGTCAGGGGGTGATTTATAACGGCGGCAATGCTCTCGGCGGCCATGCGCACGTATTTGAGATCGGCCTCGCCGTCCACTCCCGACGGGGTACCTACGGCGATGAAGACAAATTCAGCGTCCTGGACCCCTTCCTCGTAGGAGGTGGTGAAACGCAAGCGGTCCATCTGTACGTTGCGCCGCACCATTTCCTCCAGCCCGGGCTCGTAGATGGGCATCCCACCGGCCTTCAGTTTCTCGATCTTGGCTTCGTCAATATCAATGCAGGTCACCTGATTCCCCAGATCGGCAAAACAGGTGCCGGTCACCAGGCCCACGTAGCCTACCCCGATTACACAAATCTTTCTCACTTTGCCTCCTTATCCAACGTTATTCTAGGAGCTTCCTCAAACCGGCGAGTAAGATAGGACACGGATTAACACGGATGCACACAGATGAAAAAGGACTGCTCTATCAGTGTTTTTCCGTGTTCGTCCGTGTCCAAAATCTTGCCTTGTTCCTCAAAGATTCGACTTGATGTCTAGAGTAACTATACCACAAAATCAGCGCCTTTTCAAGCGCCTTCATGCAGCGCGGCGCTGACCGCACGCGCCAGTTCCACGGCGTAATTGGTGCCCCGGTCCCAGGGGTAGACCTGGCTCATGCTGGCCCAGAAAAGGCCGGGGACGGGGGTCTGCAGGGTGGGTATCTTTTGCGAGTGATTCAGCAAGGGCACGGGCTGGGCGTACTCCTCGCGGAAGAGCCAGCTCTGGCGCACCCAGCTCGGGCCAAAGTCTGGATTGAAACGGGACAGATGGGGCAGGAATCTCTCCAGCAGGTCCTCTTTGCTCAAGTGAAAGTATTCGTGCCCTGGCGGGGGATAGTCGCCCAGGTAGACCAGGTGGTCGCCGCCATAGTGGGCCGGATCAATGTAATTGGTGTGTTCCACCAGAGCCAGGAAGGGGAACTCGGCCTTGGGCAGGTTGATCCAGTAGTGGCCTTGGGTCAGGGGTCGGTCCAGAGCTAGGATGAGGGCTAGGGCTCCCAGGGAGCGCAACTCCTGCAGTTGGGCCTGGTAGCTGGCGGGCAGGTCGGGCGCTAACCGAAGCATGGCCTGGGGAGAGACAGTGGCCACTACCCGGTCGAAGACAGTCTCGCCCTCTGCCGTCTGCAGGGTAAGCCCGCCTTCGGCTGTGGACCTGATCTCGTGCACCGGGGCATTCAAGTGGACGGTGCCCCCTTGGGCGCACACCTGTTCCAGCAGGGTGTCGGCCAGGGCCTGGAAGCCGCCCACAAAGTAGCCCAGGGAGGCGCTGCGCTTGTAGAGGCGGGCCCAGAACCAGGCCATGTTGACCTCCTGGTAGTATTCGCCCATCTTGCCTGTGAGCAGGGGCTCCCACAGGATCTGATAGGCCCGGCGGCCCATCCAACGTAGTGCCCACTGGTGGGCTGTATGTCGCTCCAGGGACTTCCAGTCACGTGTGAGCAGCAGGTAGACTCCTACCAGCCCGGCCCGCAGGCGGTCTACCAGCGGCAGCGGGGTAAACTGGAGCACGCGGATGGCACGGTGCAGAGGCGACAACGGGATGAACCGGAGCGAAGGGACAGGGCTGTCAAGGGAGTAAAGCCGACCCTGGTAGTAGACGGAAGTGGTGGGCCTGGGAAAGAAGAGCCTGTCCTTCAGGCCCAGCTCTTCGATGAGGCCGATGACCTCCGCGTCGGAGGCGAACCAGTGGTGGTAAAAGCGCTCCAGGGGCCATTCCCAATGGGGGGCCTTGAAGCCGGAGGCCAGCCCGCCCACCACGGCGTCCTTTTCATAGAGCGTCACTTCGTGGCCACTTTTAGTCAAGTCGTAGGCCGCCGTCAGGCCGGCAAAGCCTGCGCCGATGATAGCGATTTTCAATGGCTACTCCTTTCTTTCTCAATCTTGGTCGCTGTCCCAAAATCCTCCCATGAAACGCTCTCTCGCCCCATATAGTAGAAGCCCAGCAGGGTGATGGGCAGCAACAAGGCGGCGTGGAGGACCAAGGTGTAGCTGGTGGCCACGGCCCGGTCCACCCCGAACTGCTCCAACACCTCGATGCCCGGCGCGTCAAAGGTGCCCACGTAGCCTGGGGCCGAAGGGATGGTGGTGGCCAGGTTGACCACGCCGTTCATCAGCATCAGGACGTAGAAGGGCACGCTAAAGTCAAAGCTGTGCATTACAAACCAGTACTTGACCGTCTCGGCCAGCCAGATGACCAGCGAGGTGACAAAGATCATTAGCACGTCCTTGCCGCTGCGCAGACAGTGGAGCCCGTCCATGAAACGGTCCAGCAAGCCACGGGCCAAATCCTGATAGCGGGGTGGCACCAGCCTGGCGATGAACCAGTTGTAGATGATCTGCGACCGGGCCGGGCGAGCGGCGATGACGAAAAAGATGGCCAGAGCCCCGAAGAAGAGCAGGCTGAAGAGGACCACCACCCGCCGCAGTCCCTCCGGCATGGGGGTGAGGGGCAGAGAGACAAAGACGAAAAGGAGCATAATCACCCCGTCAAAGATGCGCTCCACGATGATGGTGGCCAGGGAGGCGCTGATGCTGACCGCTTCTTTTTTGCGCAGCACGTAGGCGCGGATGAGTTCACCGGCGCGGGCCGGGTAGATGTTGTTGCCCATGTAGCCAATGACCACTACCGGAAAGAGGCGGACCAAAGGCACGGCCTTGATGGGCCGCAGCATGTAATGCCAGCGCCAGGTGCGGGCCCACACGCCAAAGAAATAGACCACCACGCCAGGGATGATCCACCCATAGTTGGCCGTCCTCAGGGCCAACCAGGCCTTGTCCAGTTCCCAACCCCGGAGGGCAAAGTATAAGAAAACGGCGCTGATCATCACGCCGAGCCAAAACTGCCATCTTTTCAGCATCGTTGCTCCATTGTGCTTTTCGGTTTCGTGTTGCTGATGCTATTTTACCACACCCTTCATAAAGCACAAAAAAAGGGGTATCGGCTGAAGACCAAGCTCTTGTCCTCCTCTATGTATGATACCCCCCCACCTTGTGAGTGATGGATTAACCGGTCACCCCAACCACTGCCACTTCCGGCTCGGACTGTCTCTCCTCTTCTGGGGTGAGCATGGCTCCCAGAACCCGCTCCAGGGCCATGGTATGGCTGCACACCCCCCGGCTGGCGAAGAAATGGCAGTCGCAATTCCATTGACCTCTATCGTAAGAAACGGTGTACGAATTGTGATCTCCTCTGAAAGTTACCTCAAATTCTACGAAATGGATCCTCTCGCTTTCCTGAGCGTAACGCTTGGCCTTCTGAATTTTGCTGATCATCCCCGAGTCCATTTTCTATTTATCCTCCCCGAAATGTGGTATCTCTCAGGTCATTCACTCTGACGCTGGAAAAACAAAAACACCAAGGCGCAGACAACCTCAGTGTCTTTTGAAAAACCGGTATAGGGCTGTGGCGCTATCCTCATCATGGCGACACCCCACAGATGTTGGCTAAGGACTCGATCTCATCTGTAGTACCAGTATACCCTTTTTGGCGCCGTTTGTCAAAAAAGCCGTCCCTTGCTTTGACATCATGGGTTCATAGGGGTATAATTCAGTCACCGGTACCGCATGTATCATAGCAGTGGTGCAAGAGGGTTAGCGCTCCATGTCCATGCCTATCCGTTTGTCTACTGACAGGGAACCCCTGGACAGCAAAACCTGGAACTCTTTCGTGGCTGCCTCACCCACAGGGCACCTGTTGCAATCGTGGCAGTGGGGCCAGCTTAAAGCCGCTTTTGGATGGCAGGCCGTGCGCGTGGGTGTTGAAGACAGAGGCCGTCTGGTAGCTGGCGCACAGGTCCTTTTCCGCTTTCTCCTGCCTTTTCTCCACCTCTCCATCGCTTACGTGCCCAAAGGTCCCATCCTTGACTTGGGCGACCAGGAGGTTTGTGAGGCTCTGTTGTCGGCCATCCACCGCCTGGCGCGTCAGAAAGGGGCTGTCCTGCTTAAAATCGAGCCCGAACTGCCCCACGGCCCAGCCGCAGAGGGGCCATTGCAGGCTTGGGGCTTTCGCCCCAGTCCCCAGACAATCCAACCGCGTAGCACCATCCACATAGACCTGCAGGCTGATCTGGATGAAATTCTGGCCGGCATGAAGTCCAAGACGCGCTACAATGTGCGTCTGGCAGGGCGCAAGGGGGTGTTGGTGCGGGAGGGCACAGCCGATGACCTGCCCATCTTCTATCGTCTCACCGAACTGACGGGCAAGCGGGATGGCTTTGCCGTCCACAGCCAGGGGTATTTTGAAACAGCCTATCAACTCTTTGTCCCTCTGGATCTGGCCAGGCTTTTTCTGGCCACCTATGGCGATGAGGTCATCGCTGGGCTGATGGTCTTTGCCTTCGGCCAGCGAGCCTGGTATCTGTATGGCGCTTCGTCGGACAGGGAACGCAACCTGATGCCCAACCATCTCTTGCAATGGCAGGCCATCCGTTGGGCCAGGGAGCGGGGCTGTCTGACCTACGATCTGTGGGGTATTCCCGATGAAGTAGGAGAGGAGCCAGAGAAATACACCAGGACCGTCACCGACCGCCAGGGTGGGCTGTGGGGGGTCTATCGTTTCAAGCAGGGCTTTGGGGGCCAGGTGGTCCGCTACGTGGGAGCCTATGACTACATTTACAGGCCCGCTCTGGCCTGGCTCTATAACAAGGTTGTGACCTGGCGATGATGACAGCATCTGAGCAGCAGACCTTCCCGAAAGCTTCCAACGGCACAGGATTGATCGAGAATTTGTCTAAACATCTGTCAAATTGCTTGGCAGTGCATCACCGGAGCTTTCGGGAAGGTGAGACCTCGGAGGTCTATTTCATTGCGTTTTGTCTTTGGCCTTGAATTGGGGGTCCCTCTCCAGTAAGAGTCTCAAGCCTTTGTCAATATCGGTTTTGGGGTTAAAGCCCAGTTTGTGCCTGGCCAGGCTGATGTCGGCCACCAGACGGGAGACGCCGCCGCTTTCGGCCTCGTTGTGGAGGGGGTGAACCTCACGCCCGGTGGCTTGCTCTACCTTTTTAATCAGTTGGTTGATGCTGAGCTCTCGGCCGCTGCCCACGTTGATAATGGTTCGATCCACATCGGATGCAGTGGCGGCCGCCACCATCGCCTCTACCGCATCGTCAATGTAGACAAAGTCCCTGGTCTGGTTGCCATCGCCAAAGACGACCAGCGAGCCTCCGCTCAGGGCCTGTTTGACAAACTGGGGGACAACCGGTGGGTGGGAGGTCGGCACCTGCTGGCCTGGTCCGTAGGCGTTGAAAATGCGCAGGGCCACCGTCTCTATGTCCCACAAAGCCCCGATGGTGAAAACATAGTACTCGGCGGCGATCTTGCTCACCGCGTAGGGTGATTGGGGGTTAGGAGGCTGGGTCTCCTTCACCGGTTGTCCGGCCTGCTCACCGTAGACCGCGCCTGAGGAGGTCAGCACGACCCGCTTGACGCCCGCGTCTCGCATGGCCTCCATGACGGCCACCGTGCCGCCGACGTTGACGTCGTTGTATTCGCGGGGGTACAGGACGGACTGGGCCACGTAGACCCGGGCCGCCAGGTGGTAGACGCAGTCTACCCTTTGCAGCAGAGTCCACAGCTTGGGGACGTCTTTCACGTCGCCCCGCGTGAAGAGCACCTTGGAGTTCAATCGAGTCGGGTCGCAACCGGCGCTCAGATCATCCAGGACGCGCACGTGGTGTCCTCCCCTGACGAGATGGTTGGCCAACGCGCAGCCGATGAACCCGGCCCCACCAGTGATTAGAAATCTCATAACTCCCGCCCTCCGTATTGCTTCTTGTAATACTCCCAGTATGCCCCCGACTTGATCTTGCGCCACCACCATTCGTTGTCTACGTACCACCTGACCGTCTTTTCCAGGGCCTGCTCAAAGGTGTGGCGGCTGCGCCAACCAAGGGCTTTGATCTTGCCACAGTCGAGGGAGTAGCGGCGGTCGTGGCCGGGGCGGTCCCGGACGTGCTGGATGAGACCCTCCGGCTTGCCCAGCAGTTTCAGGATGAGCCGGGCCATGTCCATGTTGCGTGTCTCCACCCCGGTACCCAGGTTGTAGACCTCGCCTACCTTGCCCCTGTGCAGCACCACGTCAATGCCCTCGCAGTGGTCCAGAACGTACTGATAGTCCCGCATCTGCAAGCCGTCGCCGTAGAGAGGCAAGGGGATGTCATCAATGGCGTTGGTGATGAAGAGGGGGACGACTTTTTCAGGATACTGGTATGGCCCAATATTGTTCGAACCCCTGGTGATGGTCACCGGCACCCCGAAAGAGACGAAATAGGCGTAGCACATCAGGTCGCCGCCGGCCTTGCTGGCCGAGTAGGGGGAGCGGGTGTGCAGCGGATCCGTCTCCAGCGAGGAGTAACCCTCGGCGATTTCACCATAGACCTCATCTGTGCTGACTTGGTGCATTCGCTCCAGGCCATGTTTCCTGGCCGCTTCCAGCAGGACGTAGGTGCCATAGACATCGGTCTGGATAAAACTGCCCGCGCCCATCAGCGATCTATCAACGTGAGTGTCAGCCGCCAAGTTGACGATGGTGTCAATCCGGTGCTGGCGCATGACCTGATCCACCAGCGCCTCATCGCAGATGTCGCCTTTGACAAAGGTGTAGCGCGGGTTATCGGCCACGTCTCTGAGGTTGTCCAGGTTGCCGGCATAAGTCAGCTTGTCATAGACCACAACGCGGTAGTCAGGGTACTTGTCGAGGATGTAGTGTACAAAGTTGGAGCCGATAAAGCCGGCCCCGCCGGTGATGAGGATATTTTGCATGAACCGATGGTCCTCCTGGTTTGATGGATGTATCTCGTGAGGAAATGTCAGGGAAGATGACGCCCTAATTATACCACACAAAACACGATTTGGGGAAAAACCCTTGACATTTTCTTTCCCTTGTGTTATCTTTTTGCTCAGGAGGGGAAATGACCGTGACGATTAAACTAGTCCGTGGCCTGGCCGCTGGCCGCCGGGCCCTACTGAGCCAGCGCTCGCTGGATGAGATGAGCGTCTCCCCCCAGACCATGGGGCGCATCAAGGAGGTCTTTGGTGAGGCGTTGACTCCCCAGCAGGCCGTGGCCCGCATCATAGCCGATGTGCGCCGCGAGGGAGACGCTGCTCTCCGTGACTATACGCGGCGCATAGATGGCGTGGTTCTGGATGACCTTCAGGTGAGCGAGAAAGAAATCGAGGCTGCCTATCAGGAGACGCCCCAAGGGCTGCGAGAGGCTATGGAGCGGGCGGCGGAGCGCATCGCCGCCTTTCACCACCAGCAAAGGGCCAGTTCCTGGCTGGAGTGGGACGACGAGGGCGGCGCAGTGGGCCAGATGGTCCGCTCCCTGGAGCAGGTAGGGGTCTATGTGCCGGGGGGCACAGCGCCCTACCCCTCGACCCTGCTCATGGCCGCGGTTCCGGCGCGGGTGGCTGGCGTGCGGGAGATCGTCGTGGCCAGCCCGCCGGGAGCCGACGGCCGGGTGGCCGGGGTGATCCTGGCGGCGGCGCGGGTGGTCGAGGTGGAGCGGGTCTACCGTCTGGGAGGGGCGCAGGCCATCGCTGCCCTGGCCTACGGCACCGAAAGCGTGCCCGGGGTGGACAAAATCGTGGGGCCAGGCAATCTCTTTGTGGTCCTGGCCAAGCGGCAGGTCTACGGCCAGGTGGATATTGACAGCCTGCCCGGGCCCACCGAGACCGTGGTCATCGCCGACGGTGGGGCGAACCCGGCCTACGTGGCCGCCGATCTGCTGGCCCAGGCCGAACACGATGCCCTGGCCGCACCTGTCCTGGTCACTACCTCGGAGAAACTGGCCCAGGCCGTACAAGACGAAATCGAGGCGCAACTGCCAGCCCTCTCGCGGAAGGAAATCATCGCTCAGGCGTTGGGTGGGCGGGGGAGCATTGTCGTGGTGGAGAACCTGGAGGAAGCCCTGGACCTGGCGAACGATTACGCCCCTGAGCATCTTTGTTTGCTGGTGGCCGATCCGTGGGCCTGGGTGGGCAGGGTGCGCCACGCTGGGGGGGTCTTTGTAGGCGAGGCCTGTTGCGAGGCCCTGGGCGACTATGTGGTAGGACCCAGCCACATCATGCCCACCGGACGCACGGCCCGCTTCGCTTCGCCCCTCAACGTGTGGGACTTTTGTAAGATCACCAGCGTCTTTGCCCTGGGCGCGGAAGAGGCCCGGGCCCTCGCCCCCTTTGCCATCGAGTTGGCCGAGGCCGAGGGGCTGACGGCCCACGCCCAGGCCGTGCGTCTACGAGTTGAGCCATAAGATGGGGAGGTAACTGCAAACATGTCCGAACCCAACCTGACTGAGGCTGCCATCCGCAGCCTGACCACGCCGCAATCCTTCAGTCGTGGTGAAGAGTACTACCATACCGGTGCCGTCCTGGACCTGGAGCGCCGGGGCGACACCCTGCTGGCCCAGGTGGAGGGCAGCAGCTACGAACCTTACGAGGTCACCATCGAGCTGGATGCTGGGGGCATTGCCCAGGCGCATTGCACCTGCCCCTACGATTGGGGTGGCTACTGCAAACACATCGTGGCTGTGTTGCTGGCCTATGTGCGCCAGCCGGACAAAATCCAGGAACGCCCCCTGGTGGCTGACCTCCTGGCTGATCTGGATCGGGACACATTGGCTGGCTTACTTGCTGCTCTGCTGGACGAGCACCCGCACCTGGCCGATTGGGTGGAGGCCCGGGTTGCCATCGGCCAGCAGCAGCCAGAGGTGGAAAAGCAACCTGAAGCTGCTGCTGAGCCCCGTCAGCGCCGCACTCCCCTCGACCCCACACCCTTTCGCCGCCAGGTATACAACATCTTGCACAGCCTGGACCGCATGAGACCCTCGGAAGCGTATTGGCACACGGGTGGCATGGTGGACCAGTTGCGAGAAGTCATCGGACAGGCCCAGCCTTTCCTGGAGGCTGGTGACGGGCGCAACGCGCTGGTGATTCTGGAGGCGGTGGCCGAAGCCTATGTGGACCACTGGTTCGAGTTCGATGACTCTGATGGTGAACTGGGTGGGCTTTTTGCCGATTTCGGCCCCGTCTTTGCCGAAGCCATCCTTAGTGCTGACCTTTCGCCCGAAGAAGGCGCTGCGTGGGCGGAAAAGCTGACCGCCTGGCAGGGCGAAATCGAACGCTATGGCATTGGCGAAGGGTTCGATGTGGCCATTGCCGCCGCTACCCAAGGCTGGGACTATTTGCCCTTGCAACGCGCCACGCAAGGGCACATCACAGAACTGGGTGCCTGGGAAGGGGAGGCCCCCTGGTACGCTGATGACCTGGCCGTGGCCCGCCTGAACGTGCTGGAGCGCCAGGGAAGGGCAGACGAATACCTCAACCTGGCTGAGGCCGAGGGCCAGACAGCCCGCTATGTCACCATGCTGGTCAAGCTGGGCCGGAGCCAGGAAGCGGTTGATTATGGCTTGCAATACCTGACGACCACTGACGATGCCCTGGCTTTGGCTCAAGCGTTGCGCGAACACCAGATGCCCCAACTCGCGTTGCAGGTCGCCGAACATGGCCTGACGCTGGGGGGACACACCGCGACTCTGGCCCGCTGGCTGCGCGATTTTGCTGCCAGCCTGGGAGAGACAGAGCTGGCCCTCAAGGCCGCGCGCACGGCCTTTACCAGTTCTCCCACCCTGGCCGACTACCAGGCGGTGCAGCCACTGGCTGGGGCTGCCTGGCCTCAGGTCAAAGCGGAACTGCTCAGCCACCTGGCTGCTGTGGGCTACGCCACGGCCAAGATAGACATTTACCTGCACGAAGGCCTGGTGGACGAGGCTGTCCAGGCTGTTGACAAGAGCGGCTACGTCGGATATGATACGCTGGAGCGCGTGGTGGATGCGGCCTGGGAAAGCCATCCCGATTGGGTGATCCGCCAGTGTAAGAGGCAGGCAGAGCCGATTATGGATGGAGGCAAATCCCAGCACTATCATCACGCCGTGCGCTGGCTGGGCAAGGCGCGCCAGGCTTATCTGGCCGCTGGTCGCGCTGGGGAGTGGCGCACCTA
>Ga0180437_10006878_pt1 | contig 15006 bp, 8 predicted proteins | sample SS_ome_4_FD_132410 | JGI IMG/M metagenome (GOLD analysis project Ga0180437, IMG submission 132410) | Hypersaline lake sediment archaeal communities from the Salton Sea, California, USA - SS_3_D_1 metaG | ecosystem: Environmental > Aquatic > Non-marine Saline and Alkaline > Hypersaline > Sediment...
GCCCAGAGTCTTGTTGTAGTCGAAGAAGATCGTGCTCTGCCGCGGCGGGTCGAAGCCCATGGACCCGCCCTTGCCGTTGGGGAACGTGCGGCGCGTCGTCTGGGCGTACTTGAAGTTTCGCCCCCGGCTGATCGGCAGGAGGTTGTTGGCGATCAGCACGTTGCTGCCGTACACGGCCACTCGGGGGCCGAACTTGTGCGTGTAATAGCCGCCCTCGCCGAAGCCTTCGGGGTCGTCGGGTCGGCCCATCCTCACCGAATCGTTCAGCACGGCGGACTGTTCCAGCACGCATCCGAATACCAGCCGCCCGCGACCGGACCCGACGAACACCTTGCCCCCTCCGGCGAACGGGTCCCACGGGTGCGTGCCGTCCGGCTTGCGGGAGGCCCAAGGTCTCTTGACGTAGCGGCTTTTCCAAGAACCGGCCGTCGCCCAAGACTCGCCCCATGCGACTTCGGGCCCGAAGTAGACCACGCCTCCGACGATGTGTACCCACGCGATGCCCACGTTGCTGACGTCCTTGATCGATCCGCCCGCCGGCGGGGCCAGGCCGATCAGGTTCCAGTCACGCGGCGTCTCGGGGCGGATGTCCCACTCCCGGCCGGTGACCTTGCCTTGGGTCGCCTGCCCGTTGCACTTGCCCGTGAACTTGCCGGAGACCCCATCGTCGGAGCGCGAGATCGTGATGTCATACGATGCGATCTTCGCCAACTCCACGCGGATACGTGCGGTCCTGCCCGACTCGCTGATCCTTGCCTCACCGGGCCAGACGTCGCGCCCGTAGCCGCGCCGGAACGCCTTGACCCGCGTGGAGATCTTCCCGTCTTCGACCGCAAAACTGAGGATCAGCTCCGCGGATCCATAAGTTGCCGGCCGCTTGCCGCGCTTGTGGACGCGGATCTCCCCGTCGTCAAGCACCAGCGTCAGCCGCTTGCCTACGTCTATCGCGTTGGCCCGCCGCTTGAAGCCGAAGACGAACTTTGTGGGCAGGTCGAGCTTGCCGCTCGTCGCGGCGGGCCTGTCCGGCGGCGCCTGGCCGCGAATGACCACGCCGGACGACAGCATGAGCCCGCGCCCGGATGGCCCGTCGAAGGGCCCGTCGCTGAAGTCGTATGTCCCGGCCGGGTAGTAGAGCACGCCGCCGCCCTTGGCGGCCAACTCGTTGCGGGCGTTCTCGAACTTCTCGAAGTTCGTCTTGCCCTTGTCGTAGGCCTTCATGTCGATGACGTTGGCCCAGTTGACGCGATCGGTCCACGCGGGATGGCCCCTCTCGTCGTTGTAGTACCTCGCGACGGGATTGTCCGTCGGCGGCGCGGCGGTGACGAGGCCCGTTACGGCCAGACAGCACAGCAAGCTCAGTGACGTCCTCATAAGCGGTTCTCCTCGCCCCGATTGTGCGGTGGCGTCTACTTCTTCTCGATCACGGCGAAGAAGGCGTCCTTGGGGTCCTTCTTGCCGGCGGCCACGTCGACGGCCCGCTCCTGGACGGCGTTGGTGACGAACATGCCTTCGACCACGCCGCTGCCTCCCCAGACGGCTCGCGTCTTGCCCTTCGTCGTTCGCACGTCCAACGCCCGGGGCGAGCCCTTGCCCGCCGCCGTTCGCGTGACGAGCAGGCGCGTCTTGAGGTCCGGCGACATGACGAGGATGAACCCCCCGCCCGTGTAGTCCTCGCCCCCCGGGTTCATCGTGAGCGGCAGGCCGCTGGCGGCCCTGCCCACGACGTACACGCGTCCGGCCTCGTCGGCAGTAATCTCGCCTTCCTTGGTGACGACGGCGTTGGCCCGCCCGCTGGAGAGGCGCCCGCAGAACTGCTGGCCGGCAAGGTAATCGCCCGTGGCCGCGCTGAAACGGGCGAAGAAGCACTTGTGCTCGGCGCGGCTGTTGTGGAACTTGTGGTAGTTGTCTCCGCCAACGATGGGCGATTTGGTCATGATGTTCCGCGGGCTGTAGCGGAACAAGTGATTCCCGCCGGCGACCTGGAACGTCACGTAGAGCTTGCCGTCACGCCCGATCGTGCATCGGTCGCCGCGCGAGTCGGCCATGTTGTTCGTGGGCTTGTTCAGGAAGCGGTCGCTCGTCCGGTCGGTCGACCAGTTGTAGTTGGTCCACTTCCGCTTGCCCTTATAGTCCAGGCCGTGGACGTAGCATATCTGCACGGGATACGTCCGCTTGCCGTCGAACGCTCTGGCGTTGCGGAAGCCGGTGAAGACGACCGTCTTCGACGCGCCGTCAATGCAGACGTCGCACGTGTAGTGCGAGCCGTCGGCCCGCCCGATCACCTTGCCCGCCGGATCGAGCACGTGGATCCTGCCGTCCGCGATGGCCGCCACGTGCCCGTCGGCTGCGGCGTCCACGCGAACGCAACCGCGCATCCTTGCCGTCCAGACTTGACGCGCGCCATCGGCGTTGAGCTTTATCACGCCGTCATCGCCGGCGGCCAGCACGATGGAGTCCTTGGCGTCGACGGCCATGTCCTTCACTTCGCTGGCGACGGTCTTGACGGACAGCACCTTCGTGCCGTCGGCGCTCAGGCGGATGACCGTGCCTCCTCCCTTGCCCGCGCCCTGGATGTGCCGGGCAATGTCCGGCGCGAGATTGGCCGCCAGGACAATCGTCCCGTCCGACTGGATCCGCGCGCCCACCACCGCGTCATCAAATCCTCGCCCGCCGAGAAACGACGATGCGACGATCGCGTACGTCCCCGCGCCGTCCTCCGCGGAAAGCGGACCCGACGCGAACAACACCATCCCCACCGCAACGCCGATAGAACACCATCTCTTCATGACTCAATCCTCTCCGCATGCCATGTGGAAAGCCCTCGCACGCCACGCATCCTACGGTCAAACGCGGGGCCGTCCGCTCAGTATCGCTGCTGGCCGCACGCTTGTACAATCCCGGCTTCGCGAAAGGAAGGTGGCGGCTTTGCGGACACCCGCCACGTGCGGCTTGCCGGTCACCTCCGCGGGCGCGGCGAGTCGATGGCGTCCTGCAGCACGGGCGGGGGGGTGTAGCGTCTTGTCGGCGGCGTGCCGGCGGTGGGGTCCGCGTCGGTCCAGCCGCGGCCATGGTAGGCCGCGACCGCCCGGGCCATGGCGCGGTCGACGTGCCAGAACGCGAGCGTCCTGTCGCCGGTGTACTGCGCGTACGGTGCGGGTTTGGCCTTGGGCGCCTTGATGTCGGCGTCGGTCAGCCAGCCGTCCTTCGCTGTCAGCGGAAGGCACCGCACCGGGGTCTTGCCGTCGGATCTGGCGGCGGGGATACGGGCATCGGCGGCGCTGCGGATGAACCGGGCCGTCAGGGCCGTCATGTCGGCGTCCCAGTTGGTATGGCGGCTGTCGCGGTGGACGACCAGGCTCATCAGGTTGTCGGCGTTCTTGCGGCGTCGCGTGATCATCTGGGCGCGGATGAGGACCCATTGGCTTTGATTGCGTTTCTTCCTGTCGTCGGGATGGAGGCTGAACTGCGACCGCAGCCCGCGCCCCAGGTCCCCACCGGCGGGGCCGTATTCCTCAAACTCCCCGTTGATCGCAAGCAAAGGCACGCCGGCCAGCGTGCGCGAGGCATCCGGGATGTGATCCTGGAAGTTGCCGCTCTTGATATGCACGATGCCGATCACCCGCTCGGGTTTCCAGTAGGCCACGTTGCGACAGAAAATGCCCCCCGTCGAGTGCCCCATCGTCAACCAGGGAATGGTGGCCAGTTCGGGGCGCCCCGTCTTGGTCGCCAACTCGGCCAGCACGCCAAGGAGGTTCTCCTCGCTGTTGGTCTTCGCGTACCCGAACACCGCGTCGAAGTGCGGCTCGAAGTAAACGATGCCCAATCGCTTCTCCGCCGCCGCCTTGCGGATGGCCGGATCCGTACAGATCGTGATCTCCAGCCGGATTTTCCCCGCCAGGATCAGCCCGCGGACAGGGCCCTCGCCCTTTGGCAGCCAGAGGTGCGCCACCGACGGGCTCTGCGGCTTGCCCCGTCGCGGGGGGCGAGGCAAGGTCATGGCCAGGTTCCACCGGCCCTTGGCGGTGGGCTTGACCTCCTCGGCGCCTGCCGGCAGGGCCGGCGAGAGACCCACCACGACACTGATCAGTCCGATTCGAATGGTCATAGTCACCTCATCGTATCTGGTTGCCTGGTTGACGGGGGCCGGCTCAGAACAGCGACCCGATGTACTGGACGAAGTGGATGAACCCGACCACGAACGCGAGGGACGCGAGCCAGCCGATCCAGTCCCAGTTGGAGTCGGCCAGCTTCGCCTCGCCCCGGACCAGGAGCTTCGGCAGACGGAGCAGGTCGGGCAGTGCATCTCGATCAGCGTCGCGTCGGCAATCATGTAATCCCAATCCGACATGCGCCGGCACGGGCCGGCAGTCCGGCCTGCGGGCACGTGGCGAGAGAACGGGTATGATACGAGCGGCTGCGGCCGATGCCAATTGCCGGCACAGCAGCCGCCCGCGTTGCATGCCGAACACGTACACTCACCTCGGCCTTGCCGACACTGCCGCAGCCGTGGCGGCGCTGCCGGCGTTCTGAATTCCCATCGTTTTCGTTCTGCTGGACCTTGGCGGCGCTCAGTTCGTTTGGGCGATCGCTCGCCGGTAACCGGTATAATGCTCACCTACGGGCCCGGCGGCGCAGCCGCAAGGGTCATCCGAGAGATCCTGGTTTGGCAAGGCGCCCCCAGAGCTCTGCGACAGGAACACCACGGGAGTACACCATGAACCGGAACTCTTTCACTCGGCGCGAGTTTCTGCGTGCGGCAGCCCGGGGCGCCGCGGCCGTGACACTGGCGCCCATTCCACTGCTGTCCGCCAGCCCCGCCGGCGCGGAGAACAACGAACGCCAATCGCGGCCGAACTTCGTCGTGCTGCTGGCCGACGACCTCGGCTGGGGCGACATCAGCCTGCACGGGGGCAAGACGCCGACTCCGAACATCGACGCGTTCTTCAAGGAGAGCGTGGAGCTGACGACGTTCATGACCTGTCCCGTCTGCTCGCCGACGCGGGCGGGCCTGTTGACGGCTAGGCACAACCTGCGCGTCGGCGCCGGGCCCAAGACGGGCGGCGAGCTCGACCCCGCCGAGACCACCCTCGCCGAGGCGTTCCGGGCCCACGGCTACGCGACGGGCATCTTCGGCAAGTGGCACAACGGCGGCGACCCGGACACGCCCGCGTTCCGTGCAGCATGGACGGAGGCCTTCAAGGACAAGCCCAACAAGAAGCTGCATGGCGGCCACGGCGTCAACGTCCACGGCTTCGACGAGGCGTGGGTGTACTACGGCGGCGGGGCCGACTACTTCACGCGCCGCACGGTCGGCGGCAAGGGCCCGGTGAGCTGGTGGCACAACCGCGAGTACCGACCTGACGACCGGGGCTATACCAGCGACTTCGTCACCCGCCGCGCCGTCGAGTTCCTGCGGGCCAACAAGTCTCGGCCGTTCCTCTGCTACGTGCCGTTCCACCTCGTCCACGCCCCGCTCCAGGCCAAGCCCGACGAGCTGGCTCGTGTTGGTGCCGACGCGGGCGACGCGGCCCACCGCATCTACGCGGCCATGCTCTTGGGCACCGACGACCGCGTGGGCGCAATCCTCCGCGAGATCGATGCGCTGAAGCTGCGCGACAACACGGTGGTGCTGTTTTTCAGCGACAACGGCGCGACAAAGACCGGCAGCAACCTGCCGCTGAGGCTGGGCAAGCACTCGGCCTACGAGGGCGGCGTGCACTCCCCGGCCGCGATCCGCTGGCGGGCCGGGGGTTTGAAGGCGGGAGGCAAGTACGACGGCCTGATGGGGCACCTCGACGTGATGCCGACCTTCCTGTCGATGGCCGGCCTGACTGCCCCGAAGGGCAGGCCGGTGGACGGCCGCGACGTCTGGCCGGCGCTGCGCGGGGGCGGAGCCAGCCCCGTCGCGTCGTACTACTGGGTGTGGGACGACTATGACGTCGTCCGCACGGCCGAGTGGAAGCTGTTCCGGTATCTCGATCGTGTCGAGCTGTACGACATCCGCAAGGACCTGTCCGAGACGACCAACGTCGCGGAGGAACATCCCGACGTCGTCAAGGAGATGACGGCCCGGCTGGAGGCGTGGCGGAAGTCCATGGGCGTGGCGCTGATGCACCAGGCGCCGAAGCTGGCCTCGCCGACGAAGGCAGCGCCGGAAGGCGACGTGCTGGAGGTCCGGGCCACCGTGACCCCTAGCGGCAAGCCGCGAGACTCGGTCCTGCTGCCGGTGGCCACCAGACCTCTAGCGATGCTCCCCGGGGATCGCCTCGAGTATGATGTCTGCGTCGCCGCCGACAGCCTGCCCGGCGGCTTCTACCTCACGCCGTTCCGCACGAAAAAGCCGGCCGTCTTCAACGGCCGCAAGGGCGTGGACCAGTTCGGTCGGCTCCAGGCCGCCGGGCCGCCCACCCGCGGCACGCCCGGTACGTGGGAGCGACGGGTCATCGGCTTGGGCAACGAGTCGCCGAGCACGCTGGCCCGCTACGGCATCGTGCTGACCGGCCGGAAGACGGGCACGCTGCACTTCTAACTCGACAACATCCAGATTCGCCGGGGCGACGGCTCGATCGTGCCTATCTGGACAGGCGCCAAGGACACCCGCTACCAGAAGCCGAAGCCGCAGCAACGGTTCACGAAAATCTCCGTCCGAGCCGTGGCAGTAGACGAGGTGAAGTAGCTGCCGTCGCTGGCCACGCCTCCCTTCAGCCCCCTCACTGCCTGCGAACGCCACAACGCCCCCCAGTGGGAGCAAGGAAAGCGGATGTAGGACCCCGCGATCGTGGTAGACTTGCCGGCAAGGCGCACGGCAGTCGTTTGCCGAAGGCCGTCCGAGAGATCCCGGATCGGTAGGGAGCTGTGAAGATGCTGCTCAGGAACTTGGTCATTTGGGGAGCGGCATGGGGCGTCAGTACCTGGGCTGCGGCTGCGGGTCCGCCCTTTGTTGACGCGCCGGTCCAAGCCAGAGAAGTCCTCAAGGCCACGGGCGTCAAGGGCGGATTGGCAGTCCTGGTCGGGTGCGGTGACGGCCGGCTCGCCGCCGGTCTGCGCGCCGGCGAGGGTTTCCTCGTGCAGGCGCTGGACACCGACGCCGCATCGCTTGCTGCCGCCCGCAGGAACATCCAGTCGCTCGGGCTGTACGGCGCCGTAACCGTGGATCGCTTTGACGGCAAGCACCTGCCTTATGTGGACAACCTGGTCCGGCTGCTTGTTGCAGAGGACCTCGGCGGCGTGCCGGCGAGCGAGATGCTGCGGGTATTGACGCCCCTTGGCGTGGCCTATTTCAGGCAGGACGGCCGATGGCGGAAGATCGTCAAGCCCTGGCCGAAGGAGATCGACCAGTGGACGCACTACCTGCATGATGCCAGCAACAACGCCGTGGCGCGAGACTCGGTGGTGGCCCCACCGAAGGGCCTGCAATGGTCCGCGGCCCCACGGTACTGCCGAAGCCACGAGTACGACTCCAGCATCAGCGCGATGGTTTCCGCCGGCGGCCGGATCTTCTACATCCTGGACGACGGGCCCACCGGCGTGGTCGACAAACGCCTGCCGCAGAATTGGTCGCTTCAGGCCCGGGACGCATTCAGCGGCGTGTTCCTGTGGAAAGTCCCTGTCCCCGACTGGGGCTGGCCCGGATGGAAGAAGGACGACCTCGCGAGGGCGGACTGGACGACCCGGGCCAACGAGCGGCTGCGGTCGCCGGTCAGCCTGCCGCGCCGCCTCGTTGCCGACGGGGAACGCGTCTACGTTACGCTGGGGTACCGCGGGGCGGTGTCCATCCTGGACGCAGCCACCGGGACCGTCATCCGCCAGTGCGCCGGCACGGAGAACACGGATGAGATTCTCCTCAGCGATGGCGTTCTGTTGGCCGTCGTGCGCAAGGACCGACCCGGCATGGGCAAAGGCAGGCCGGGGGGAAAGCCGAGCGTCGGGAAAGAGCCCGTGCAGGTGGCGGGCACGGACCGTCTCATGGCTGTTGACGCGGCGACCGGCAGAGTGCTCTGGCAGACGCCCCCGCATGCAATCTCGCAGCAGTGCGTGGCCATCGAGGACGGCCGCGTGTTCTTCCACACGATCGACCATCTTGTCTGCCTGGACCTGCAGACCGGCAGACAGCGCTGGCGTACGTCAAGCCCATCCATATACGGCCCACTCTTCAATACGTCGGAGACCATGGTCGCCTTCGGCGGCAAGGTGTTCTTCAGCGGCCGGGAGTTGGAGGCGTACTCCGCGGAGACCGGCAAGCGGCTCTGGTCTGTCTCCGCCAAAGGAAGGAAAGGCCCCGGGCGTTACACTCCGCCGGATCTGTTTGTGGCAAGCGGATGTGTGTGGGCAGGTCACGCTTCGGATGCACTCGTAGAAGGCCTGGACCCGCAGACCGGAGCAGTCAAACAGAAAGTGGACCTGAAGAAGCTGATCAATCCCTGGCACCACTACCGCTGTTACCGGAGCAAGGCAACCGACCGCTACCTGATCTGGCCCAAGCAGGGCGCCGAGTTCATCGACCTTCAGGGCAACAACCACATGCGCAATGACTGGCTACGCGGCCCGTGCAGGTACGGGCTGATGCCCTGCAACGGCATGCTGTACATGGGCCCGCACCAGTGCATCTGTTTTAGCGGGGTCCTGCTGAACGGGTTCAACGCCCTCACGCCGCGAAGTGCTGCCGGGGCCGCCGCCCCCGCCCAGCAGCCGCGTCTGGAGAGGGGCCCAGCCTTCGAAACGATGGCAGAGCCTGGAGGCAAGCACAGCGCGGACTGGCCGATGTTTCGCGCCAACCCCACGCGCGGCGGCAACGTCAAAACTGCAGCTCCGCTTGCCCTATCCCAGGCATGGCAGGCGAAACTGCGGGGCAAGCTGACTCAGCCGGTGGTATCAGCGGGACGGCTGTACGTCTGCGATAAGGAAACAAACCGCGTCCTCTGCCTGGACGCCAAGAACGGGCACATCCTGTGGAGCGTGACGGTCGGCGGTCCCGTGGACAGCCCGCCGACGATCCATGGAGGGCTGGTGATCTTCGGGTCCGCTGACGGCTGGGTGTATGGCCTGCGGGCCCGCGACGGTGTGCAGGCGTGGCGGTATCGTGTGGCCGCGGCGGAGGCGCGTGTGGTTTCCATGGGGAGGGTCGAGTCCGTCTGGCCAGTTCACGGTGCGGTGCTCGTGCAGAACGGCATCGTCTATGCCGCTGCCGGGCGATCCACATTCCTGGACGGCGGCATCTTCCTTTGCGCACTGGATCCGGCCAGCGGAAGGCTCCTGCATGCGGCGCAGTTGGAAGGCCCCTGGCCGGATGTGACCGTAGACGACGGGTCGGGTCGCGGCACGCCGGGCGCCCTGGCTGACGTACTCGTGGGAGACGGGACAAACGTGTACATGCGTCAGGTGATGTTCGACGCCGAGCTACGGCAACAGGGCTCCTGGGGCGGCAAGCAGCTCGGCAGCGGCGTACCCAAGTCGCACCTGATGTCCAGCAGCAATCTGCTGGATGATGCGGGTTTCAACCGGACCACCTGGCGGTACGGCAGCAGCGTAAGCCGCGGCCCGGGCGGATTGGTGTTCAACAGCGAAACGACCTACTCGGCTGAAGCCTATACGAAACGCGTGGGCCGAAGCATGGTCTACTTCCCCGGGGAAGGGTACGTGCGGCTTTCGGCCCAGCCCAGCGACCAGGGGACGAGGAAACGCAAGGGCAGGAGGCGACCGGCTGACGACGGAGCCGGATGGAACCAGACCGTGCCGATCTATGTCCGCGCCATGGCCCTGGCGGGCGGCACGCTCCTTGTTGCAGGCATGCCGGACAGCGTGATTCCGGAGGACCCGCTGGCGGCGCTGGAGGGCCGGGCGGGTGGCGTGCTGTGGGTGGTGTCCGCACTCGACGGCAAGAAGCTTGCCGAGTGCAGACTCGACGCCCCGCCTGTGTTTGACGGCCTGATCGCTGCCGAGGGCCGCCTCTATCTGTCGCTGGCGGACGGCCGGGTAGTCTGCCTCGGCGGGAAGTGATGATGGATCGTCTCAGTGCAACGAAGCACCAACCAACCAAGAGGTCGGACCATGATGAGAAGCTCACACGCAGAACGCCACGCCCGTCGCTGCTCCCGTCGCGGGTTCCTCCGGAGGATGGGGACCGCGGCCGGAGCCGTGGCCCTATGCTCTCGTGGGGCACTTGACGCCGCCGCCAAGGACGACAGCGTCGCGAAAGGCGAGGCCTCGACCAGGGACCGGAAGAACGTGTTGCTCCTGGTCGTGGATGATCTGAACACCTGGCTTTTGGGCGACACCAACCGCTACGCCGGCAAGGTCGTAGCCCCCAATATCCGACGATTGGCCGACAGCGGCGTGCTCTTCGACCGCGCCTACACGGCCAGCCCGGTGTGCTGCCCGTCCCGGACGGCCCTGCTGTCGGGCGTGAGTCCCTGGAAGTCCGGGCTCTACCAGAACGGGCTGCAAGCGGCCAAGAGCCCCGCGCTGCAGAAGGCCACGTCGCTGCCGGAGCTTTTCAAGAAGGCGGGCTACTACATCGCGTCGTACGGGAAGGTCTCGCATGGGTGGGGTCCAAGGGACGCCTGGGACGAGCGCGTTGCCCACAGGCGCGATCCGGCGCCGCCGAACGCTCCCCTCACGCCCGTCGGGCGCGGCGAGCAGGACTGGGGCGTCACGCACCTGGCCGAAGCCGAGATGCACGATACGACGTACGCGGACGCGACCATCAAACAGCTTCAGAAGGAGCATGACAAGCCGTTCTTCATAGCGTGTGGCCTGTTCCACCCACACATGCCGTGGTACGTGCCCAAGAGGTACTTCGACATGTTCCCGCTCGACGAAGTCACCAAGCCGAAGTTCCTGGAGAACGATCTGGACGACGTGCCCCCCCTCGGCCGCGAGCTGACGAAGAAGAAGAGCAGGTTCGTCGCCAGCATCCTCGAAAAGGGCCTGCACGCCAGCGCCGTCCGGGCGTATCTGGCGACGACGGCCTACGCGGATGCCCAGATGGGCCGCGTGCTGGATACGCTCGACAAGAGCCCGTACCGGGACAACACGATTGTGGTGCTGATCAGCGACCACGGGTTCCACCTGGGCGAGAAGCTGCACTGGCAGAAGGCCACGCTGTGGGAGGAGGCCACGCATTGCCTGTTGATGGCCCGCGTGCCCGGCATGACCCGTGCCGGTGGTAAGTGCGAACGCTTCGTGTCGCTGCAGGACATCTATCCGGCCCTGGTGGAGTTGTGCGGCCTGAAGCCCCCCGCTCCTCCCGACGGGCGTTCGCTCGTGCCCTTGCTCAAGGACCCCAAGGCCCCATGGGAGAGCACGGCCGTGACCGCTTTGGGTGACCGCTACATCACCATTCGGGTCGAAGGCTTCCGCTACATCCGCTACCGCGACGGCCAGGAGGAGTTCTACAACTGCTCCAAAGACCCGCGCGAATGGACCAACGAGATCCGGAACCCGCAGTACGCTGCCACGGTCAAGAAACTCAATGCCTCGATCCCGGCCCTGTCGGAGATGTCTCCGCCAATGCCATCATCCAAGAGGAAATAGGCCCCAGCCGGTGACCAACTCGGTGCTCTCGCGGCGCGCAGGTGACCAACTTGAAGATATGAAAGCGTGGCTCCCCCGCCACGGTACATTAGCGGGTAGGAAAACTCAAAGCGGAAGGAGCCGCGCCATGGGAGAGTATATCGCCTTCGACAGTCACAAGCAGTACACGTTGATGGAACGGTTGGACACCGGAACGGGAGACGTTATTCAGAGAGGGATAGAACACAGCCCAGGGGCCATTCGGCGGGCCCTTGCCGGTTGTCGGCGCGGAACGGCAGTGGCCGTGGAATCCATCGGCAGCTGGTACTGGATCGTGCAGGAGATCGAGCAGGCGGGCATGCGGCCGCTGCTAGTGCATCCCTGGAAGGCCAAGCTGATGATGGGCATGATCAACAAGACCGACAAGCTCGACGTACACGGGCTGAACCGGCTTCAGCAGAACAAGACGCTTCCGACGGTCTGGATTGCCCCGGGGGAGCTTCGGGATCTGCGAGAGTTGACCCGCGCGCGGCTGGTTCTGACACAGCAGCGGACCCGGTTGAAGAACCGACTGACGGCCTCGCTGGCCAAGTACGGGCTCCGGATCGAGGGAGTCACCGACACGTTTGGCGTCGGCGCCCGCAAGCAGTGGCCGAAAGTCCTCGCGAAGCTTCCAGATCAGACCGCCTGGACATCCCAGCAACTGCTGGACCAGCTCGACTTCGTCTGCCGGCAGATCGCCGACCACGAAAAGCGTCTTCAGGAACGGATCACGCTGACTTCGGAGATGCAGTTGCTGCTGACGGTTCCGGGAATCGGGAAGACTCTGGCGCCGGCGATCTTCCTTGAGCTCGGCGACATTGGGCGATTCCCCAGCCCCGAGCACTTCGCCTCCTATGCGGGAACGACGCCTCGGGTACACGCCAGCGGCGACAAGATGCGTTACGGCAAGCTCCGGCCGGACGTGAACCGCTACCTGAAATGGGCGTTCGTCGAGGCGGCGAACTGCATCGCTTTGCACGCCCGAAGGCAGCCGAACCGCCACGCCAGCAAGCTGTACTCGCGGATTCGACACCGCAAGAACCACGCCAAGGCGGTGGGGGCCGTTGCCCGACACTTGGCCGAAGCCGTTTGGTGGATGTTGACCAAGAAGGAACCGTACCGAGACCCAGCACTGACAAAGCGTCCGTCCTGACATCGAAGGCCTAAGCGCGGAGGCACCATGAGCCCTGAGAAGCTCGGAACTTGAATGCGACAGGCCTTCGAAACGATCCTCATGCCCCCTTCGAGGGCGAAGAAATGCTCGCCATCTCGCGCGTATCGCGCAGGATGCAATGGTGACTTTGTCCCTGGAGACGGCTCCTCCTGAACGCCGACCAGCAACGACGCCTCGCCGCCAAAAGCAAGGCCCTTGGCCAGCGATTGCTCGAGCAGTTCGGGAAGCTGTTGTCCCCGGCGATGGTCCTCCGCCGGCATCGCATGCTCATCAGAACCGACGATCTCCTCGCCCTGCCGTACAACCGGCAAGCAGTTGAAACGTTGGCTTCAGCGTTGCTAGCGGAGAGGAGGCTGAGCTACCGGAAGGCAAGGCGGACTGTGCGGAGAGCGAGGGATGGTCTGGAGCGATTGGGATGGAAAGACGTGCTGCCTCGGCACGCCATGACTGGCCCGGGGGCTGCACTGCCTTGACGGCGTCACGACGGCTATTCTCCGACTCCGGGTCCCCAACCCGACGAACTCAACGGCCATGGCAAGAGCCCGGCACACACGCCGATCTGCGAGCAAACCGGGCTCACGAACTCCTTGGTCCGCTACGCGACCCCCCGAAATCGATCGCGATGGCCGAGGCATAGCCCGCCGCCGAGCCGCGGGAATTGCCGCCGCCGGGTCGATCCTCAACCGGGCGATCCTGTCGACGGGCCGCTGCGGTGGCTCTACCAGACGTGGGGTGGTTGACAGGTCTCTTTGCCAATTTGGCAATCGCCGATAGACCGGCGGCGTTAAGCAGCAGGAGTAAACTCGGTTGGCGGCAGAGCGCAAGCAAGACGTCGAAGGCGTACGGTTGGGCAGGACAACCGTGGGGGTCTTCGACCTCGTCGGCGACACGGCTAGCGGGGCCTGGCCGTCAAGAGCCAACTCGCCGGCGGCGGTCGTCGGCGAGAAGCTATCCAGGAAATCCCGGATTAGGATCATCACAGAGGCCCGCGACGGTCGAGGGTCGGTGTCCATCTGGGAAGTCTCGGTTGAATAGGATGTTGCCATGGCGATACGGACATTGACCGTTGCGTTGCTGCTCTGCCTGCCGGCTGGCGGGATGGCTGGCGAGAGGGCAACGGCGTCACGGGACGCTGAGAGCACGCGTGGCGATAGCCCGCGTGGGTATCCGCGCTTCAGTTGGGGGCGCATTCCTCTGTACATGCACGTGCGGAAGGCCACGTCCTTTACGGCGAAGGAGATCAAGTTCCTGGCCCGGTTTCCGCTGATCACGTTTGAGAAGGCCAACGGCCACAAGGACCATGGGTCCGTCGAGGCGGGCACGTTGGCGGCGGCCCGGGCGGTCAAGAAAGTCAACCCAAACGCGAGGATCCTCTACTACCGGAACGTGCTCGTTCATTACGGCGGCTATGAGGCCGACAAGCAACTCAAGGGGATCCCTGGCGCCTTCCTCAAAGACGCCAAGGGCAACGACAAGCTCGTGCGCGGCCGTGTACCCGCCTATGACCTTTCCGATCCGAAGCTGCGCGAGTGGTGGGCGTCGGCCTGCCGCGCTATGACCGGCGACGCGGCGATCGACGGGATCTTCCTGGACGGCAATGTCAAGGCCCTGGTGCCGGGCTATCTGGCCCGGGAGATCGGCCCCGCCGCCAAGAGGAAGGTGCTCGCGGGCTACCACCTGATGATGAAGCAGACCCGCGAGGCCATCGGTCCGGATAAACTGATGATCGCCAACCTCATCCGCGCACGCTTCAAGAACGCTGGGCTCGAGAACCTGGACTACTTCGACGGGTCTTACCTGGAAGGATTCTTCCACAATGTGGGCGGCGCCAGCTATGAGGAGTATGTGACCAAGGGCATCGACGCGATGCAGAAGGCCGCGCGCCGGGGCAAGATCATTGCCTTCACCTCCGGTCTGGCGCGGCCGAAGAACAGCAGCAGAATGGGCATCGACGAGGGGCACGCCAAGGCCCGGTCCGAAGCCCGGGCACGCGCCGGCCTGGCCTATCCCCTGGCGGTCTTCCTGATCGCGGCCGAGAAGCACAGCTACTTCCGCGTCCACGAGGGCTACTCGGCCAACGAGAATGATCGCTGGATGCGCTGGTTTCCCGAGTACGACAAGCCACTGGGCCCCCCTGCGGGCCCGGCCGTCCGCAAAGGGCCAACATACACACGGAAGTTCCAACACGCCGACGTGTGGCTCGACATCAAGAAGCGTCAGGGCAAGATCACGTGGCGTTCCCGCTAGCAGACAGTACGGGCTACCGCACCGTGCCCGCC
>Ga0180437_10006879_pt1 | contig 15006 bp, 10 predicted proteins | sample SS_ome_4_FD_132410 | JGI IMG/M metagenome (GOLD analysis project Ga0180437, IMG submission 132410) | Hypersaline lake sediment archaeal communities from the Salton Sea, California, USA - SS_3_D_1 metaG | ecosystem: Environmental > Aquatic > Non-marine Saline and Alkaline > Hypersaline >...
CAGGCCGCCGAGGGTGCCGCCGAGGCGCCCCCCGCCGAGCCCGCCGAGGCAGCACCGGCGGAATCGCCCGCCGAGGCCGGGACGGAAGCCCCCGCGGAGGCCCTGGGCGAAGCGGACGCCCCGACCGCCGAGGCCGGGACGGAAGCCCCCGCGGAGGCCCCGGGCGAACCGGACGCCCCGACCGCCGAGGCCGAAACGGAAGCCCCCGCGGAGGCCCCGGGCGAACCGGACGCCCCGACCGCCGAGGCCGAAACGGAAGCCCCCGCGGAAGCCCCGGGCGAACCGGACGCCCCGACCGCCGAGGCCGAGACGGAAGCCCCTGCGGAAGCCCCAAGCGAACCGGACGCCCCGACCGCCGAGGCCGAGACGGAAGCTCCCGCAGAGGCCCCGGGCGAACCGGACGCCCCGACCGCCGAGGCCCCGCCGGCCGAGCCCACGGCCGAGCCGCCTGTCGAGCCGGCCCCCGCGCCGGCCGAAGGGCCCGCTGCCGCTTCGCCGGCCGAAGGCGACCAGGCGCAGGCCCAGCCGCCCCAGTCTTGACATGGTGCCCCCCGGCCGAGCGTTTCGGCCGGCTTGACAGTTGACGCAGTCTCGTCCTCGTCTTTTGCCGGGAGACGTCCTTGGCAACGCGAATATTTGAACTGGCCAGAGAACTCGGCGTGACCAGCAAGGCGGTCCTGACCAAGTGCCGCGCCGAGGGGCTGGAGATCAAGAACCACATGTCGACGGTCTCCGCCGGCCTGGGCGCGACCATTCGTGAATGGTTCAGCGAGGCTGCCGAGGGGGGCACGGCGATCGAGCAGACCCAGCACGTGGACCTGGCGCAGGAACGCACCAAGGCCCGCAAGAGCCGTCGGAAGAAGGCCGCTCCCGAACCCGTCGAACCCGTCGCCGAAGCGCCCGCCGAGGCCGAACTCGCCCCTGCCGCCACCGCCGTCGCCGACGCGCCTGTTGAGGCGGCGGCCGACGCCGACGCGGCGGCCCCCGCGGAAACCGTCACCGAACCCGAAACGCCCGCCGAGCCCGCCGTTGCCGAACCGGCCCCCGTCGTCGCCGAGCCGGCCCCCGCCGAAGCCGCCGCCGAGGCGCAGGGCGAGGAGGCAGCCGCTGCCGCCCCGCCCGCCCCGGCCGAACTGCCCGCCGAGCCGGAAGCCGCCCCCGAGGCGGCCGAGAAGCCGGCCGACGAGGAAGTCGCCGCCGCCGCGGAGATTGTCGAGCCGACCGAGGTCGAGCCTCCCGCCGAGCCGGAGCCCCCCCCCGCCGCCGAGCCGGTCAAGCCGGCGGGCCCGCAGCTCGTGCCGAAGCCGGCCAAGCTTCAGGGCCCGCGCGTCGTCCGCGTCGAGGCGCCGGACTTCGTCGATCGCCCGCCGCGGCGCCGCCAGCCGCCCGTGCCGACGCAGACCGGCGCGATGCACGTGATCGGTGGGGGGGCGGCGGGCAGCCGGCCGCCCATGGCCGATGCCGGCGCGGGGGCGGGGCGCAAGAAGGGCAAGCGTCGCAGCCCGCGCCGCCGCAGCACGACGGGGCGGACGGCCGACAGCGGCGAGAAGATCAAGGAGTGGCGCGAGCGGGACCTGCAAGAGCGATCGGCCCGGCTGGCCGCCGCCGGCGGGGGGGGGCTGCGAAGGCGCCGCGCGCCGGTCGCGCGCAAGGGCGGGCCGGCCATCTCGGGCGCCAAGGTCGGCGAGGTCGAGATCGAAGAGCCGATCACCGTCAAGAGCCTGTCGGCCGCCACGGGCATCAAGTCGGCCTTCATCATCCGCAAGCTGATGGAGCTGGGCACGTTCGCGACGGTCAACCAGACGATCGACGTGGAGATGGCCGAAGCGGCGATGGTGGACACCGATATCGAGCTGATCGTCCGCCGCGCGAAGACGGCCGAACAGGAGCTCGTCGAGCACCTCGACGCCCGCGAGGGGGCCGCCAAGACGGCCCGCGCGCCGGTGGTGACGTTCCTGGGCCACGTCGACCACGGCAAGACGTCGCTGCTGGACCGGATCCGCAACACGACGGTGGCCCCCGGCGAGGCGGGCGGGATCACGCAGCACATCGGGGCCTATCGCTACGATGTCGAGGACCGGCACGTGGTGTTCCTCGACACGCCCGGCCACGAGGCGTTCACCGCCATGCGGGCCCGGGGGGCCAACATGACCGACGTGGTCGTGCTCGTGGTCGCCGCGGACGACGGCGTGATGCCCCAGACCGTCGAGGCGATCAGCCACGCGCGGGCCGCCGAGGTGCCCATCGTCGTGGCGCTGAACAAGATCGACGTGCCCAACGCCAACGTGCAGCGGGCGCTGGGTCAGTTGGCCGAGAACGGCCTCCAGCCCCGGGAGTGGGGCGGCGAGATCGAGGTCATCCAGACCTCCGCCGAGACCGGGGCCGGCATCGACGACCTCGTCGAGATCCTCAGCCTCGAGGCCGAACTGCTCGAACTGGACGCGGAGGTCGATGCGCCCGCCAGCGGATTCGTCATCGAGGCCGAGATGGACCCGGGCCGGGGCGTGCTGGCCCGGCTGCTGGTGCGCAACGGCGCGATGAAGGTCGGCGACATCCTCCTGGCGGGGCGCGGCTACGGGCACGTCCGCCAGATCCTCGACGACACCGGCAGAGAGATCGACCAGGCCGGGCCTTCCACTCCCGTCGAGGTCACCGGGCTCGACGAGGTGCCCGAGGCGGGCGACCGGTTCTACGTCGTCACCGACATCGATCAGGCCCGGACGGTCGCCGAGGACCGCCGCCAGCGCGCGCGGGCCGAGCAGTTGTCCAGCGGCCCGAGGATGACCCTCGAGAACCTGCTCAGCCAGATCGAGGCCGGCGAGACCAACGAGGTCCCGCTGATCATCAAGGCCGACGTTCAGGGCTCGGTGGAGGCGTTGACCGGCTCGCTGGAGAAGCTCGGCACCGACGAGGTGCGGGTGAACATCCTCCACGCGGCGGCCGGCGGGATCAGCACGGGCGACGTGACGCTGGCCGAGGCCAGCGGGGCGATCATCATCGGTTTCAACGTCGTCCCGGACGCCGCGGCGCGGCAGATGGCCGAGCCGAGCGGCGTGGATATCCGGTCGTACCGCGTCATCTACGACGTGGTCGACGACGTCCGCAAGGCGATGGAAGAGGGCCTGGCCCCGGAGATTCGCGAGGAGACGCTCGGGCGGGCGGAGGTCCGCCAGGTGTTCAAGGTCTCTCGCGTCGGGACGATCGCCGGCTGCTACGTGACCGACGGGCTGGTCAACCGCAACGCGAAGGTGCGGATCACGCGCAACAACGTCGTGATCGAGGACGAGCGGAGCCTCGAGAGCCTCAAGCGGTTCAAGGACGACGCGCGGGAGGTCCGCAACGGGATGGAGTGCGGGCTCAAGATCGCCGGGTACGACGACGTCAAGGAAGGCGACATCCTGGAGTTCTACCAGAAGGTCGAAGTCGCCAGGAAGCTGTGACGGCCGAGCGGCGATCCAACAGATGCCATGGCCACCATCGTCGGGCTGCTTCACCTCGAGCTCCACGTGACACAGGCCGCGAGCCTGAAGGACAAACGCCGCGCGATCAAGGGCTTCAAGGACCGGGTGGCCCATCGGTTCAACGTGTCGATCGCCGAGGTCGACGCGCTGGACAGCCGCCGCCGGGCCGTGCTGGCCGTCGCGATGGTCGCCAACGACAGGCGATACGTCGAGGGGGCCTTGCAGCAGATCGTCAACGCCGCCGGCGCGCATCGCGACATGATCCTGGCGGCCAGCGAGACGGAGTGGCTGTGAACAGATGAGCCGCAGAACGCAGCGAGTGGGCAACCTGGTTCGGCAGACGGTCAGCGAGGTGCTGCTTCGCCAGCTCTCGGACCCGCGGATCGACCCCGCGCGGACGTCGGTGACCCGCGTGGAGATCCCCGAGGACCTCCTGACGGCCAAGGTGTTCATCTCCGTGATCGGCACGCAGGGCGAGCAGAACCGGACGATCCGCGCCCTCCAGCACGCCGCCGGACACGTGCAGGAGCTGATGATGAGGCAGATCTCGCTTCGGCACACGCCGGTGCTGAGCTTCGAGCTGGACACGCGCTTCAAGAAGACCCTCCAGACGCTCGAGCTGATCGATCGGGCGATGGAGGAGATCCACGAGAAGGAGGCGGCCCGGCAGGAGCCCGATCCGCCGACCGCCCCGGATGCGCAGGGCGAGGCGGCCCCGCAGCATCGGCCCGTCAGCTAGGACGTCGCGGCGATGAAGAACGCTACGAAATACCAGAAGAAGATCAAGAAGCTGCTTGGCGGAATGGGCAAGGCCCGTCCGTCTCCTCCGGAGGACGCCAACCCGTTCCGCGTCATGCTCGACGCGATCCTGACGGCCGACGCGACGCCGAAGCAGGCCGAGAAGGCCATGGCCGCGCTGGAGGAGGAGTTCGTCGACATCAACGAGCTGCGCGTCTCGCCGCCGAAGGAGATCGTCGACTGCCTGGACGAGGGCTTCCCCCGCCGCCGCGCGAAGGCGCGGGAGATCGTCACGGTCCTCGGCGCGATCTTCACCCGGTACAACAACCTGACGCTCGAGCCCGTCGAGGCGCTGACCAAGCGCGACTTGAGGCGGCATCTGGCGGAGTTCGGGCTGAGCCCGTACGCCGCCGCCTGCCTGGTCCTGATGGTCTATAACGGCCACGCCATACCGGTCGACGAGACGCTGGCCGAGTGCCTGGAGATGAAAGGCTACATTCATCCGGACAGCGACGTCCCGGACGTGCAGGCCTTCCTCGAGCGGGTGATCCTCCAGAAGGACGCCCTGGCGGCCCACGAGTTCTTCCGCGCCTTCGTCGAGAAGTCCGCCCGCGCCCTGGCCCGCAAGCGCAAGGCCGACGCCGCGGCCCGCGCCAAGGCCGAGGCCGAGGCCAAGGCCAAGGCCGAAGCCGAAGCCAAGGCGAAGGCCGAAGCCGAGGCGAAGGCCAAGGCCGCCAAGGCCAGAAAAGCCAGGAAGGCCAGAAAGGCCAAGAAGGCCAAGAAGGCCGTGAAGAAGACGGCGAAGCGGAAGAAGAAGGTGGCGAAGAAGGCCAGGCCCGCCCCGGCCGGGAAGGCCCGGCCGAAGCGGGCGGCAAAGGCTCGCAAGCGTGCCGGCGGGAAGAAGCCGGCCCCCGCCAGGAAGGCGGCGAAGAAGTCCGCCCGGAAGTCCGCGAAGAAGAAGGCCCGCAAGTAATCCCCCCCGGCGGGGCCCGCTCCGCCCGTCAAGAGAATCTCATGGTTCAGAAACCCGAGAACAAGCTGGTGTTGGGGATCCCGAAGGGCTCCTTGCAGGAGAGCACGCTCGATCTGTTCGAGCGGGCCGGGTACAGCATCTCCGTCTCCTCGAGGAGCTACTTCCCCACGATCGACGACGACCGGATCGCCGTGATCATGTTCCGCGCCCAGGAGATGAGCCGCTACGTCGAGGACGGCGTGATCGACGCCGGGCTGACCGGGTGGGACTGGGTGCGGGAGAACGGCTCGGACGTCGCCGAGATCGCCGAGCTGATCTACGCCAAGCAGAAGCTCCGCCCGGTCCGGTGGGTGCTGGCCGTGCCCGAGGAAAGCCCGGTTCAGCGCCCCGAGCAGTTGGACGGGGGCATCGTCGCGACCGAGCTGGTCGAAGTCACCCGCCGCTACTTCGCCGAGAAGGGCGTGAACGTCAAGGTGGAGTTCAGTTGGGGCGCGACGGAAGTCAAGGCCCGCCTGCTGGACGCGATCGTCGACGTGACGGAGACCGGCTCGAGCCTCCGGGCCAACAAGCTCCGCGTGATCGACACGCTGATGACCAGTTCGACGCGCCTGATTGCCAACCACGACGCGATGAAGATCGACTGGAAGCGGCAACTCGTGGAGAACATCGCCCTGCTGCTGAGAGGCGCCATCGACGCGCGGGAGAAGGTCGGGCTGAAGATGAACGTCCCCCGCGAGCAGCTCGGCGCCGTCGCCGCCCTCCTGCCGGCCGAAAAGAGCCCGACCATCTCCTCCCTCCACGACGAAGGCTGGCTGGCGCTGGAGGTGATCGTCGAGGAGAAGATCGAGCGGGAGCTGGTGCCCCAGTTGAGGCGAGCGGGCGCCACCGGCATCATCACGTACCCGCTGAACAAGGTGATCCCCTAGCCCGATCGGCCGGAGCCGTCTGTCCGGCGGCGGCGTTGAACATACCGGAGGGGGTCGGCCGCTGTGTCGCCGCCGCCCCGCCTCGCCGGGCCACCACACCGCCTGAGGAATGAGGATGACAACCGCCAGAAGCCTTCTCGCAGCAGTCGCCGCCGCCCTGGCCTGTGGGGCAGCGGCCGGACGCTGCGAGGCGCAGACCACCACCCGGTCCGCCCGGACGAAGCCGGCCCCGCCGGCCCGGGCGACCGTGCCGTTCGACCAGCTCACCCCGCCCGTGTCCAAGCCGACCGGTCGGCCCGAGGCCCGCAAGCTGTCGGCCCGGTCGAAGAAGCTGGTCGACGAGGCCCGACAGCAGTTGAGCCGGCGAAAGACCAGCGAGGCCATCCGCCAGCTCGAGCGGGCCCTCGGATACGACCCGGGCAACCCGCAGATCCTCCGGCTGCTCGGGCAGGCCTACCTCGCCCTGCCCAACCGCGGCAAGGCCGTCACCAACCTCACCGCCGCCGCCGAGGCGGCGCCCGATGACCTGGACACCCAGGTGCTGCTCGGCCAACTCGCCGCCGGGCAGAGGCGGACGGACAAGGCGATCGAGCATCTCCGCACGGCGCTGAAGTGCTCCGCCGCCAAGCCCGAGAGCGGCCGCGCCGCCGAGGCGCTGCTGACGCTGGCGTTGATCCTGGACCGGGAGCGCTACTGGACGGCCGCCCTGGAGTGCTACACGCGGCTGGGCCGGTGGATCGAGGATCACGGCCGGTCGTATGCCGAGCGGAAGTCGCTGCGGGAGTGGGTCCTTCGCTCCGAGCGGCTGCATGCTCGCCGGGGGGCGCTGCTGCTGCTGCTGGGCCAGCGGAAGCAGGCCGCCGAGCTGCTGCGGCGCGCGTACCGGCGGAACCGGACCCAGACGGGCACGGCCAAGCTGCTCGTCGAGGCCCTTCTGGGCGACGGCCAGTACGCCGAGGTCGAGAAGCTCCTGCTGGAGATGGGCAGCCAGCCGACCCAGCAGCCGAACGTCCCTGAGCTGGCCGCCGAGCTGTGCCGCCAGGCCGGCGAGCGGGAGCTTCCGCTGCGGCTGTGGAAGGCCTACTACCGCCGGCGCGCGTCGGACGTGGCGGTGGCGGGCGCGTTGGCGCGGACGGCGCAGCAGATGGGGTGGACCGACGAGGCGGCGGCGATCGTCGCGTCGATCCTGTCGGCCCGACCGACCGACGCGGAGCTGTGGCGGATCCTCGCGGGCAACTACGCCCAGCGGAAACAGACCGGCGAGCTGTTCGAGAAGATGGAGCAGACGCTGGCCGACAAGCCGGAGGCCGCCGACGCGCTGGCCGAGGGCGTCAAGGCGCTGGCCGCGGCGGGCGCCGAGGGCGTCGAGCGAGAGTTCGCCGCCCTCGCCCGCAAGAGCAAGTCCCCCGCCCGGGCGCAGTTGCTGTACCTCGGCGGGCTGCTGGCCACCGGCCGAAACAAACACCAGTTGGCCGCCGACCTGTACCGCCGCGCGATCGACCAAAAGAAGGACTTCCTGCCGGCCTACGAGGCGCTGCTGGCGGCCTATCTCGCCCAGGGCCGCCGCGACCGGATCGAGCGGCTGATGGAGAAGGTCGGCCGCCTCGAGGCCGGCAAGCACTGGCCGAGCTACCTTCGCGGCAAGGTCGCGCTGAGCCGCAAGGACCCCGCCGCCGCGGTGGAGGCCTTCGAGAAGGCCCTGTCGCAGAAGGCCGACGACCTGCCCACGATGCTGCTGCTGGCGGAGGCCTACACCCGGGCCGGCCGAACCGCCGAGGCGCTCAAGACCCTGAAGAAGGCCCACGCGGACAACCCGGGCAACATCGAGGCGACCCGCCGGCTATTCGATATCCACGTCGCCCGGGAGGAGCTTCGCGAGGCCCGCGTGCTGGCCGGACAGGTGCTGCGCGAGCAGCGAGAGAGCATCCCGGGGCGGCTGATGCTCGCCGAACTGGCCCTGCTGGCCGGACGCCGGACCGAGGCGAGGCAGTTGCTCGCCGAGCTGGAGAAGCGCGCCCCGCAGGACATCGGCGTGCAGCTTCTGGCCGTCCGCGCCCTGATCGGCGCGACGCCGGGGCTGGTCAGCAAGGACGATTTCGGCCGGGCCTCGCAGAAGCTCCGGGGCATCCTTCGCCTCCGCCCGGAGAACCGATCGGCCCGCAAACGCCTCGCCGAGCTGCTGGACGCCGTCGACAAGACGGCCGAGTCCGCGGGCATCTGGGCGACGCTGTTCGACGAGGCCCCCAAGGAGGCCGAGCTGGCCTACAGCTACGTCGACGCGCTGACGCGGACCGAGCAGCACCGCGTCGCGCTGACGGTGATCCGCCGGTTCCGCAAGGCCCAGCCCGACGCGCTGCGGGCCCGCCTGGCCGAGCTGAGGGTGCTGTCCAACGTGAAGCAGTATGGCGACGCGGAGAAGCTCGGCCTCGAGTGGGTCAAGCAGACCAAGGACCAGAACATCCGGACCGTTCTGTTCCAGGAGCTGCTCCGCATCTTCCGCGTCGGCGACGAGCACACGCGGGCGCTGAAGGTCGTCGACGCGTGGATCGCGGACAAGCCCGACTCGCGGCAGTTGCAGCGGCTGAGGAACAGCAAGATCCGCCTGCTGGACCTCGCCGGGCGGCGCGACGAGGCCGTACGCTACGCCGACAAGCTCGAGCAGGACGAGCCGCTCAGCCAGGCCGGGAGAATGCTCGTCTCCGCCGCCATCGAGGCCAAGCAGTACGACCGGGCCCTGCCGATGCTGGCCGAGCGGATCAAGCGGTCCGGGCGGACGGCGAAGGACATCGACGCCGTCGCCGAGAGCGTCGACGCGCTGGCGGCGAAGAAGAGCGGCGCCCGGAAGGCGTACGACGAGCGGATCAAGAAGGTCCCCTCCGCGGTTCGCGATCGGGTGGGTGAGGCCGTCGACGCCGCCCGGTACGACCGCGCCCGCATGCTCCTGGACATGTACGCCGGCGCCGTCAAGGCCAACGTCGCCGACCTGCGGATGCTCAAGGTGGCCATCTACGGCGAGCAGAAGAAGCTCGACCAGGCTCGGCGCGAGGTCAAGGCGTGGATGGCCGACGAGCCCGACGCGCTGCTGCCCCGGCAGGCGCTCGTCAGCGTGCTGGCCGACGCCGAACGGTACGACGAGGCCGACCGGCTCGTGACGGGCTGGCTGAAGAAGCTCACGCCGGCCGAGGTGACGACGAAGCCGGCGACGACAAAGCCGACCGACGCGACCCGGCTGGTCGAGACGCTCCGCTGGCTGCGAGAGACGTCCGTGCGAGTGAAGATCTCCCGCCGAAAGCACGCCGAGGCCCTCGCCGCCGCCGAGGAGCACCTCCGCCTCGACCCGACCAATGTCGAGCTGATGTCGCTGAGAAGCGCCTGCCTCGGCGAGTTGGGGCGCGGGGCCGAGGCGCTCGCTGCCCTGGAGAAGGCCCTGAAGATCAAGCCCGATGACGCCAGCCTGAACAACAACCTCGGCTACCTCTACGCCGAGCGGGGCATCGAGCTCGACCGGGCCGGGCGAATGCTGGCAAAGGCCCTGCGGGCCCGGCCGGGCGAACTGGCGTTCACCGACTCGTTGGGATGGGTGCTCTACAAGCAGGGCCGGCTGCGCCAGGCCGGACGCGTCTTTCAGCGGATCGTCAAGGACCGCAAGGACGATCAGATCGAGCACGGCGTGATCCTGAACCACGCCGGCGACGTCTACTACCGGCTCGGGTGGACCGACCGGGCGGCGGACTTCTGGCGCCGGGGGCTGAAGCTGATGGAGAAGATGAAGCAGTTGACCACCGAGGACCGCGAGGCGATCGTGGGCGCGAAGGCGAAGATCGAGGCGGTCGAGAACGGTCGGCCCGCCGAGGTCGCGCCGCTCGGCCAGGGCATGAAGCCGGTCGACTGAGCTGCCCGCGGTTGGGCGGCTGACCGGACGACCGCTGCCGAGGGCATTCGGCAGAGGGCTCGAGCAAGACGGAGAGGATGCGATGTCAGGACATTCCCATTGGGCGACGATTCGGCGATCGAAGGCGGCCAACGACGCGAAGCGCGGGCGCCAATGGAGCAAGCTGGCCAGGCGGATCATCGTGGCGGCGAAGGCGGGCGGGGGCAACCCGGAGGAGAACCTCGCCCTCCGCTACGCCATCGACGACGCCAAGGGCGCCAACATGCCCAACGACACGATCAAGAAGGCGATCCTCAAGGGCACCGGCGAGCTGGGGGCCGAAAGCTACGAAGAGGCCGTCTACGAAGGCTACGGCGCCGGCGGGGTGGCGTTCCTCGTCGAGTGCCTGACCGACAACCGCAACCGGACCGCCCCGGAGATGCGGAAGGCCTTCGAGCGGGTCGGCGGGCAGCTCGGCTCGACCAACTGCGTCGCCTGGATGTTCGAGAAGAAGGGCACGTTCGTGATCTCCTCCGAAGTCGCCGACGAGGAGACGCTGATGGAGATCGCCCTCGAGGCCGGCGCCGACGACGTGACCACCGAGGGCAACCTGTTCGAGATCGTCTGCCGGCCCGGCGCGTTCTCGGAGGTCAAACAGGCCCTGGCCGACAAGGAGATCGAGACGATCACCGCCGAGATCGCCATGGTGCCCAACAGCACCGTCACCGTCGACGGCGACCAGGCCCGGAAGGTCCTCAAGCTCATGGAGGAGCTCGAAGACCACGACGACGTCCAGAACGTCTACGCCAACTTCGACATGCCCGACGAGGTGATGGCCGAGGCGCAGGGATCATAGTGCGGCGCGGCCGAAACGTGCGGGAGCGGCAGGAGTGAAGATCGGCATCGTCTCGGACACGCACGGGCAGGCGGAGCGGCTGCGCGAAGCGATGGAGCTCTTCCGCGTCCATGCCGTCGACGCCGTCGTGCACTGCGGCGACGTGGGCTCCGAGCGGTGCGTGGAGCTGTTGGGCTCGGCCGACGCGGAGGCCTGGCTGGTCGCCGGCAACGTGGACCGCAACATTCCCGCCCTCTCCGCGGCCGCCGCCAGGCACGCGGTCCACTTCGCCGGCGACGTCGTCGAGCTGCCCCTCGGCGACGGCCGGAACCTCGTGGCCACCCACGGCCACGACGCGGCGATCCTCGGCGAGCTGATCGGCGGGGCGAAGTTCCCTTACGTATGTCACGGCCACACGCACAAGCGGCGCGACGAGAGGGTCGGGGCGGTCCGCGTGATCAACCCCGGCGCGCTGTTCAACGCCCGAGTCCACACCGTCGCCGTCCTCGACACCGACGCCGACACCGTCGAGCACCTCATCGTCTCGTAGCGCGGAAGGGCCAAGCGGAAACGGGGACTGGCGCCGCAGCGCAGCGAACGTGCCTGTCCCCGTTTCGGCGCTTGAACGCGGCGCAAGCCGGCCGCGCCGGTGGCCTACCGCCGCACGAACAGCTCCGCGACCGCCTGTCCTCGTTGACGGCGGGCGATCCTCCGGCCCAGCCTCAGCAGATCGCCGTGGAGCCCCGTGTTCGGCGCGGGCGCCGTCGTCAGTTTCGGCCCGTACTTGCCGTCCCAGAAGAACAGCCCGCCCGGCGGCATCTCGTCCCACAGTTGCCGGGCGCGGGCTTCCGTGAAGACCACCTCTGTCGGCCCGTGCAGCAGCGCCGGCACGGAGTGCATTGACAGGGCCGGCCGGTCGGCGAGGCCGGCCGCATCGGCCTGCTCGACGCACTCGGCGAGCACGGCGTGCAGGTCGTCGTCGGTCAGCTTCAGCGGGCCCACGGTCGTCGCCGGCTCGAGGAGGACGAACGGCGCGGTGAGCACCAGAAGCGCCACGGCGGCGAGGCCGGCCCCGTGGCGCGTGCGCCAAGACCGCACGTAGAGCACCACGAGCAGCAAGGCCAGCACCGGCGTATGCCACCACGCCAGGTGAGCCCAGATGCCCACGCGGGCGGCCGACAGCAGGACGGCGGTGGCGGCGATGACGGCCGGCCAACGGGGGCGGGAGGCCAGCCGGCCGAGGCCCACGGCGCCGACGGCCGCGACGGGGCCCGCGGTCGGGACGAGGAATCGCGCGTAGCCGCTGGCGCCGAACCAGCCGAAGCGGTAGAGCACCGTGTGCAAGGCAACCAGTCCGGCGGGCATGGCCCACACGAGCCAGCCTCGTCGGCCGGCGGCGAGCGTCCCGGCGGCCGCCAACGCCAACACGCCCGCGCCGGCGACGTCGACCCAGACCGGCAGGTAGTGGCCCCACGTGCCGAAGCCGTACTGGCCTGTGTGCTGCCCGTGGGCGTGGGCGAAGGGGGACAGCTCATCCGGCAGGGCCACGAGCTTCGTGACCGCGAAGTACGCCACCGGTGCCCAGAGCAGCGCGGCGGCACAGCCCCACGCCCAACTCTGCCGCAGCGCCTTGGCGAGGCTGCCGCCGGCCTCGCGGGCGTCGAGCAGCACGGCGGCGGCGACGATCGGCCAGAGCGCGACGGTCTCGTATCGCGTCACGGCGAGCAGGCTCAGCACGGCGGACGCCCACACGCGATTGCCGCGCACGTACAGCCAAAGCGCCAGCGTCAGGTAGAGCATCGCCGGCGTCTCGGTGAGCGTCGTGCACGCCAGCGTCATCGCCATCGGCTGGGCCCACACGAGCACGGGCGCGGCGAGTGCCCACCGCCGCCCGCGACCGTCGCCTTCGCCCAGCCGCCGCGCGACGCCGTATGCCAGCAGCGCCGTCGCCGCCGTCTGCACCGCGCTGAACGCCCGGCAGCCGAACAGCCCGAACCAACGCGCGACGAGCATCGTCGGCAGGCTGTAGCCCGGGCGCGACCAGCCGTGCCACAGCTTGTGCGCGTCGGACCAGCCGTCACGGGCGTAGAGGTAATGCAGGGCGTCGTCGTCTTGGTGGAACCCGTCGCTGATCGCCCCCAGCACGATCGCGAGGATCAGTCCGCCCAGCGTCAGCGCGACGGCCGCCGGTCTCTGCCACCGGCCGTCGCCGGCGAGGCGGCTTGGGGCCGTCGGTTCATTCATCGGGGCGGCTCACGGGATGGTGTGGACGACGAGAGTGTTGGTGGCCCCGGGCGTGCCGATGGGCCGGCCGCTGACGACAACGATGCGGTCGCCCGCTCCCGCCACGCCGATCTCGAGGGCGAACCGCTCGGCGAGGGCGAGCACGTCTCGCGTGTGCTCGGGCGCGTCGGCTCGACGGGAGGTGACGCCGTAGTAGAGGCACATCCGCCGCACGGCCGCCAGTTCGTGCGAGAGGCCCAGCACGGGGCAGGGCAGGCGGTTCTTCGCGAGCATGCGGGCGGTCGTGCCAGTGGCGGTGAAGACGGCCACCGCGGCGATCGGCTCGGCGAGGACGACCTGCCTGACCGCCGCGGCCAGGGCGGCCGCCGTGGTCGCCGGGGCGTGGCTGACGGGCACGGGCACGGCGGTCTCGTCGTGGAACGACTGCACGTGGCGGACGATGTCGTTCATCATCCGCGCCGCGGCGACCGGGAACTCGCCGACGGCCGTCTCCCCCGAGAGCATCACCGCGTCGGCGTGGTCGAGGACGGCATTGGCCACGTCGGAGACCTCCGCCCGCGTCGGGACCGGAGCGTGCGTCATCGTCTCGAGCATCTGGGTGGCGATGATGCAGCACTTTCCGGCCTGCTGGCAGACGCGGGCGATCCGCTTCTGCGCGACGGGCACGGCGGGCAGGTCCAGCTCGACGCCGAGGTCGCCGCGCGCGACCATCACCGCGTCGGCGGCCTCGATGATCTGCTCGATGCACTCCAGCGCCTGGGGCTTCTCGATCTTCGCCACGATCCGCGCGTCGCAGCCGCCCTCGTCCAGCAGCTCCCGCAGCACGCGGACGTCGTCGGCCGACCGGACGAACGACAGCGCCACGTAGTCGAAGTCGCGCTTCGTCAGCCACGCCGCGTCGCGGCGGTCCTTCTCCGTCAACGCCGACAGCCGCAGCGGCGTGGTCGGCAGGTTCATCCCCTTGCCGCTGCCCAGCACGCCTCCGCGGACGACGCGGCAGACGATCTCGTCGGGCGGGTTGGCCTCGGCGACCTCGAGGCGGATCTTCCCGTCGTCGAGGAGGATCGCCTGCCCGACCTCGGCCGCGTCGACCAGCTCGCCCAGCGTGGTGGAGATCCGGTCGGCCTGGCCTTCGACGGGCTCGCGCTGGATGACGAGCTGCTGGCCCTCGCCGAGCAGGACGCCCCCGCCCTTGATCTGTCCGACGCGAATCTTCGGCCCGCAGAGGTCGCCCATCACGGCCAGCGGCTCGCCCAGCTCACGCTCGACCTGACGGACGTTGCGGAGGAACTGATCGTGCTGCTCCTCGTCGCCGTGGGAGAAGTTGACGCGGAAGACGTCCACGCCCGCCTCCGCCAGGTCGCGCAGGGTCGTCACGTTCCCGCTGGCCGGGCCGATCGTCGCGACGATCTTCGTTCGGATAATCATGGGGTCGCGGTCCTTGCTGCGTCCGTCGCCGCGAGCGATTCTCCCGCCGGCCCCGGCGGGTGTCAACACCCCCTGCGCGCGGGCGTCGTCCCGCCCGGTCCATGGCACCTGTGCCGGACGCGCGACCTCGAGCACGTCCGCCGGCTGTGTGAGTCCGACGAGTTCTCCAGTGCTCATGTCCCGTTTGTCTGTTTCTGGCTCCTCCCCAGAATCTGGCTCTTCCGCAGAATGTGTGGGTCGTGTGGAAACCGGACGTCAGAGGAAGACGCGGCTGTGCCGCGGGGTTTTCTGAGGCATGTCTCCGGTCTCCGATGGTGCCGCGCGCTGCGCGCCGGGACCTTGCGGGTCTCTTACGCCATCGGACACCTGAGAAATGCCTTCAAAACCCCGGGGGGTTCGGGGGGCCGGCCCAATGGCACTAAATTGGAGCATGGGAATCCTCCGAAGGCACGGACAATCTGGCTGGCTTGGCGGTTTTGCCGTGTCCCTTGGGCCGGGCGCGGGCATCCCATTTCCGGGGGTAGCTGCGG
>Ga0180437_10006880_pt1 | contig 15005 bp, 12 predicted proteins | sample SS_ome_4_FD_132410 | JGI IMG/M metagenome (GOLD analysis project Ga0180437, IMG submission 132410) | Hypersaline lake sediment archaeal communities from the Salton Sea, California, USA - SS_3_D_1 metaG | ecosystem: Environmental > Aquatic > Non-marine Saline and Alkaline > Hypersaline >...
TCCAAATCAGTAATTATTAACCTACCGCCAGGTTTTAAGATCCTCACCATTTCATTAACTGCAACTGATGGGCTCTCTACATGGTGTAAATACATATTAGCGAACACATAATCAACGCTTTCATCCTCAACTGGAAGACTTTCTGCATCTCCTTTTCGATAATTGATTTTGGTATTATTTTGAAATTTCTTTTGCATCTCTCTGATCATATCTTCCGATTGATCAATAACAATCACCCTCATACCCCTTTTAATAAGACCTTCTGTGATAAAACCGGTTCCTGCCCCAATATCTGCAGCAAGTTCGTTAGGTTGGATGTTAGCTATTGCAAAAGCCTTTTCCCTTACCGCATCGGAAAAGAAAGTTTCTCGCATCTTGTCCCATTGGGATGCAACATCATCAAAATACTTCTTGCTACTCATAATTAAACTCCCCTTATCGTGATGTTTGCTTATTATCATTATATTCTAAAATTGATTTTCCCGAATAGAGAGATATCTAGACTCGTTTGATATGACATTGTCGTAAAATATCGTATATAAATATATAAGTCTAAATGAAAAAAAGAAGAGACAAAATGGAAAATAACACCATCCTAATATGGATTATTGGTTTACTCTTTTCTCTAAGTCTTTTTAGAATTTTAACCATATTAGGAATTACATCATCATAGGTTCCTTTAATCTCACAAATCGCACCCTTTAGTGAGAAATCATTTTGTGTGTCAATTGTAAGCAATGCAATATTCACATAATCTGGTTCTGTGTATTTACCGTTCCTTTCATCATAGACAGCTATTAACAACTATTAACACCAGTCTATCCACTCACAGTCTGAAGAAAGCTGTGGGTGGTGTCCCCGCTAGGACGGTTGAGCGGGATACCCGTCGCCGTATAGGGAACGGGCTTTGCATACTTTAAACTGAAGCGCTTTTTACGGCGCTCGTGATACACCCGATAGATGTTCAACGCCGCGATGTAATCGCGGTCTGCTAGATACGAACACGCGCCACAGTAAAAGAACCTGCCTGTTTTTAGCACCTTGCTATCTTTTCAAATAAAAATTCCTACTCTTGAAAACTAGCAAAACTTTGACTAATTTTATCCTAGAAACATATGTCAACTAAATTTGTCAAAATTTATTTTTCAAAAAGTGATTTAAGGGTTTTAGCTATTATAATTACATCGAGGTAAAAATTATGAGGGCTTTTAATGAGGAACTTGAAGAAATAATTATACAGGCAATAGGTCATGAGGTTAGACGCATTATCCTTAAAATAATTGCTTCGAGCGAAACTGGCGCATTATATACTGATTTGATGACTGAACTTGGCCTTCCGACAGGTAAATTAAATTACCATCTCGGAAAACTTGAGGGGCTAGTTGAAAAAAACAAAGAACGAAGATATGTTTTAACACCTCTTGGAAAACAGACAATGAGCGTACTTAACTCAATTACACAAAATATCAGTTCGGACTACGAGAAATATGTGAAGACTGCTCAATTTGCTCAAAAAAACACGCTTCATCCAATCCTAAAATCGCTCATATATATTGGTATTGCATGTATTTCATTAGTTCTTTTCGTATGGAGTTTTATAACTTATATAGTCGTAACAGAAGGTGCTCCTTTTATCGTGTATATTCTCTTGCCCATATTAATTGCATTAGGGATTGTTGTGCTGGGTTGGTTAATCTATGCTCTTAAAAAAACACCACAGTTCCTTAAACGATTTGAGAAAAGATGGCTAGGCTAGGAAAATTAAATACAAGGCGCAGAGTACCTTTCGAGCGGAATCTAGAAGATTGTTCTTTTCTTGTATTCGAGGTATTCATTTCCGAACTTTTTTTCCAAATCCTTTTCTTCCATATATTTCCAGATCAGTATTAACGGAATCCATATTATCGCAGAGAGCAAGGTTAAAAGACTTTTTGCCATAAATGGGAATCCAACATGTATAAGCATGATACCAACATACATGGGATTTCTGAGTTTAGAATATATTCCATCAGTGACAAGGTAATCTAGTTCTCTGAATCCACTTTTTGATTTGGCAGATATTACAAACAGCACTAAGCCTAGTATTCCTATTGCTAGACCCAATGGCACCGCAATATAGTCCGATATGTTTATTCGAATTGGATCGAAAAATGACATCAAAAACCATCCAACGTATCCAATGAAAATAATCATTGTTAGCACAATCTCAAACATCTTTGATTGTCCAAGTCTATATCCTTTGTATTCAAAGAAATGAGATATTGTATGCAAAAGGTATCCAATTAAACACAGTATAAATGCGATTAAGAAAATTTGATTCATAAGATCGCCTCAAGGAGACTCCCGCCCTTTAGGGCGGAGAGGAATTGAGGCCGGGCGTTGCCCACACAACCCTTTCTGCAGAGACAGGGGTTGGTGTACCCAACCTCGCGGTGTTTTAATAACGGGTACTCGCAAGTCCCGTCGCTCCCAACACCAAGGGAGTCGGTCCACTTCGAGGCTGTTGTAAAGGCTTGTTAGGTCGGCAGCACCGTCCCTACCCCTCAGGACTTTTAACCACCGACGACAGGGCAGGGGGCTAGTGGAGCACCCCAGGGTGTCGTGACCTAAACAACTGCTGCTTCCCACAAAGGGAAGCCCTCTAATCAACTAAGGGACCTGGTTTCCCAAGCCCCTACCCTTTCGGGTGGGGTAGTTGACATTAACAGACATAGTTTTCTACGTATATATACAATTACGTAAAAAATTCTAGAGAAAACTTATTTCCATAGAATGGATTTGCTTTTAGTGAGCTGCCTCGTGCTAAAGCATCGAGGCTTCCTGCTTCTACGACAGACTCGATCCCCTTGCGGGTTACGGAGGTCTTGTCTCCACAGGTTTAACATCCCTACGCCCCGTAGGTACTGCTACGATGGTGATGCAATCGGAGTATGCACCTTGTCTACAAGTATGCGTAGTATCCCTCCAATAGCCGTTGATATCTTCGTCATACCAGCTATATAATTATTAGGGAGACCCCTCGATGCACGTGATGAAAGTGAACACAAGCTACCGCAATTCATCACCACGCTGAAGCGGTGGTGCTTTCTTGCTTAGCTACTAGTAAAAAAAACCTAAAATTAAAAATAAAAAGTATATTGCTGCTTATGTTTCTTGGAGCGCACGATCATAACTTTTTCTCACAAAAGGCATTATTAGATCTAAGTCTTTTTTGCTATTGAAAGGTATCCTTGCCCAGTTTTGAACTGTTTTTTTGCTCGCTTTAAAAGACGTCGTCGAGAACTGTTGAGATAGAATCTCTTTCTCTTCCGTATCTAGTTTTGTAATAACTATGCCCTTTGTCACAAGAAATACGAAAAGTTTGCCATTCGCTTGATAACAGGGGCAACCAAACATCTTCTTTGTATCAATTTGATCCCACTTAAGAACTTCCTCTTCAAAAGCTAATCTTAGATCTTTCATTTCATCTTCTGAATAATATTTCAATTAGGACCCCCGAAATTGATTTTCTGTGAACTACTAAGAGCTTATTATGAAATAATTCAAAAAAAGAGTAAAAGTTAAATTTTTCACTTGCTTTTCCATCTTTTAAGGGTTGGATAGTGTTTTTCAGCCTCTTTTTTTGCCTGTTCTTCTGTTAATGAACCAAAAGAGAGTTGTACGAGTAGTTCCGTTGCCCTTTCAATCATCTGCTCCAGTGTGACCTCTGGGTGCGTAAACTTTCCGTTCTGGAAACAATCTTGGCAGTAATCTTCGCTTTTGCTTCCATCAGCGTTTGTTCCATAACCTTCTAACATCTCGAATGGCAAGCCACAAAACTGGCAAAATGGTCCTTTTTGCATTTCCATATTCTCACCTCATTTTTTTAGCTATTATTATCAAATAGTTCTTATAGCTTTTCTTTCCTTAGTAAAGAGTTGATTTACGAAATGCTATCGGTATACACTGTGTTGCAGACCTTTGATTAGTTCAGAAAAAAACGTAAAACCCCATTTATGTCACTATCTTTGCAATCTTTTAAGTTGAATGAACATTCTAGCCTTTTCTTTAGCTCGCTCTTTTGATATATTCATTTGTTTTACTAAAATACTAGCCACTACTTCAATCATTTGTTCTGTTGAGAGCTTACGATGTGTAAACTTACCATTCTGAAAACATAATCGACAATAATCATTGTTTATACTACCATCAGCGTTTGTCCCAAAATCTTCTGTCTTCTCGATTGGCTTCCCACAACTATGACAAAAGAATTCTTTCGACAATCTTTATTCCACAAGTTTTTCTATTTCATTTACGATTATTCATTCAATGATTTCATTATCTTATAAATCATGTAATTTAAATATATTTCAATTAGAGAAAACGCAAAAGACCAGTTGCATCTTTATCTAGATCTAGATTTTCTCGAATAAACGCTTCTATTTTATCGTTAACATTTCTAATTTTCTGTAGTTCATTTCTTTTCGCAACAGCTAAGAGAGATTCCTTTAAATTTTGAATATTCATTCCTGCCCAATGTTTTTTACTCCACGCTTTGCCCAATATTTGAAGTCTGAAAGACTCATTTAGCAATTTTTCAGCTATAATATAATTCATGCGTCTATAATCATTTGGAATAAACCGTTTCATTCTATAAGGCAATTTATATTTCTCGCACAAACTAAGCATCTTTTTGTTGATCTTTTTATGATAGTGTTCTTTTGGATTATATTTTCCATCATAAGACACTGGGTTGTATTTAAAATCATAAAGTTCTTCGTACTTTTCAATTAGTTCAGGATATCTTTCCTTCAGATGTTTCAAAAACCAATTGGCTTGTAAATCTCTCATGGTTACTCCACTGCCAAATAGAATAAAATCTGCTCCTGATTCCTTGGTCTTTTTCACCATCACCTCTAAATGTTCATCTGAATCGCACAGATATGGCACTATCGGAATAAATGATACTCCTGCCTGTATGTGCTTTGTTTGTTTTTTTATCTTTTTTATTACATCAAATCTTTCTTGAGGTGTTGGAGCCCTGGGTTCCAAGAACTCTGCTATCTCAGGATTGGCTGTAGTAATTGTTACAGAAACACTGCTCCAACTTACTTTGCCAATCTTTTCCAATAAATCAAGATCTCTTATAACTAACTTTGATTTTGTTCCGATACCTACGGGATATTTATTCTTTGCAAGGACTTCTAAACATTGTCTAGTATTCAAATACTTCGTTTCTGCTGGTTGATACGGATCATTAGCCCCTGAAATGGCCACAACATCTGGTAGTAGTTTTCTTGCCTTCGTTATTCTTTTATCGAGCAGTTCTTTGGCATTTTTCTTTACAATAATTGTATTTTCGAAGTCTGTGGGCATGTGATATTTTGCACTTCGAGAATCACAATAGATACAGCCAAATTGACAACCATTGTAGGTGTTTAGAGTATATCTGCACCAATACCAACTGTCTATGAATTTGAGTTTGTTTAATATCGATTTGAATTCTTTTTCGATGTATTTTACCATGAATTTTCCCTATGTATTTCTTTACATCTTATAAAAAAAATTCAATACAGAAAAAAAAGTACTAAGACCTTATCATTACCAAAAGCATCTTGTACGGTGTTACGGCTCTAAGGGCATGTGGGTCATTAGCGGGCATTATAATCATTTCACCTTCTTTCACGCGATGAGCTTCACCAGAAATGGTAATCTCTGCCTCACCATCAAGAATGTAAACTAGAGCATCAAATGGCGCTGTATGCTCACTTAAACCCTCTCCTTCGTCAAAGGAAAATACAGTTACAGTTCCTGTTTCTTTATCCATAATAGTTCTACTTACTACAGAACCCTCTTGGTATACTACTAATTCGCTTAGGTTTTTGACTACTGCTAAGAGCTTTTCATCACTTTTAATTCGTTTAATATTTTGCATGAGTTCTCAACTCTAATTAATCCATTTCATTGTAAAGAATCAATTGTGCTTTTTACCTTACATATTTAAGAGGAAGTAGTTTTAATCTTTGGTTATGGCAATCAAAGATGTCTTATTAATCGGGAATCCTAAATTGAGGAAAGAATCATCAGAAGTCACGGATTTCAACTTAGAACTTACGGAAATTATCCGGGACCTTAAAGATACTCTTATTCATCTACAGAAAACAAAAAAGATCGGCAGAGGGCTAGCTGCGCCTCAGATAGGTCATATGAAAAAGGTCATCCTTTTTCTATTACCAGAAAGGCCATTCGTTATGGTTAACCCTAAAATTATTTGGAAAAGTGATGAACTGTTTCAGGTGTGGGATAGCTGCTTCTGTTTTGAGGTTGCATTCTTTGTTCAAGTTGAGAGGCATAAAAGCATTAAAGTTGAGTATCAAGATGAGAATGGTAATATTAAAACAGAAGAATTCGCTGGAGACCTATCCGAATTAGTCCAGCATGAAATTGATCATCTTTATGGTGTCCTTGCGACAGATCATCTTAAAGATGTTTCGAAAATTATGATGAGAGATGAATGGGAGAAATTGATGACTCAAAAAAAATCTGCAATATTTTAAGAGATGCCACGCTAAATAATGTGCATTGAAAAGAGAAGAGGCAAAAATGACAAAAAGAATCGGGATTCTTGGCGGTATAAGCTTTGAATCAACAATAAAATACTATGAGCTTATTCTTAGAACATACTACGAACAAAATATGGACTATTACTATCCAGAAATTGTAATCTTTAGCCTAGATTTCCAGAAATTTACATGTATGAGCTAGAAAGCACCACAGCTTCAGCGTGGTGATGAATAGCGCGAGGTTTATATAGTGTGGTGATGATTAGACTATAGTTGCAGCAGGAAGGACCAAGACGTTCGCACGAGGGAGTTCACATAATGCTACAGATGATTACGGGAGTGCCGACAGCATCATCAAAAAACCAGATCCTCAAAGCTACCTTTAAAGCGACTAAAGCACGCCGCAAGTGTCAAAACTGTCGGGTGTTTGAGGTGAAACTTGATAACTCCCACCTTAACCAGCACACACAAGAACAGTTGAAGCGTTTATTTCTGGAAGCCAAATGGCTGTATAATCATATTCTCTCGCAGCCGAATGTGTTTGACATGGATTATAAACTCTCAGCAGTGCCAGTCAAGGTCAAAGATAGCTTTGAACTCCGTGAATTGACTCATCTCTCCTCACACATGAAGCAGAGCTTGATTAGGCGAACCATCGATAACATCAAGGGACTGGCACGCTTAAAAGAAAAGGGGCATAAAATCGGTCCCCTCAAATACAAGAGTTCTGTGAAGTCTATTCCCTTGAAACAATACGGCAATACCTACCGTATCCTGAATGACAAGTATCTCAAGATACAGGGCATCTCACAACACTTACGGGTAAATGACTTAGCGCAAATTCCTCCTGGCAGTGAACTGGCCAATGCCACCCTGATTCAGCGGCATGGCGACTACTTCGTGGCGATCACCAGTTACCAGACTAAGACAAAAACGACACCGCCGGTAAAAACGGTGGGCATAGATTTCGGCATTAAAACACAGTTAACGCTGTCAGACGGCATTGCCATTCAGTATGTCATTCCCATTAGCAAAAAATTAAGAAAATTGCACCAGAAATTAAGTCGCTGTCAATTTCGCAGTCAGAACTGGTATAAAACCAAGCGCCAGCTGGAGAAAGCCTATGCTAAGGTGACCAATATTAAGAAGGATATTAAGCACAAACTAGTCCACTATCTACACACTACTTATGGGGTGGTCTGTTATCAGGATGAGAATGTCAAGGCCTGGCAACGATTATGGGGCAGGAAAATCGTATCAACGGCCATCGGAGGGATCATACGCACACTTGAAGTAAAGGTGCATACTCCGATCAAAGTCGATAAATGGTTTGCTTCCACCAAAACCTGTTCGCGCTGTGGAACTATCCGTGACATAGGATTGGATGAACGTGTGTATGTCTGTCCAGTCTGTGGGTTAGTAATGGACAGAGATCATAATTCAAGTATTACTATTGAACATGAAGGGTTAACACATCTGGTACCTACGGGACGTAGGGATGTTAAGCCTGTGGAGACTGAATCCTCTACTTTCGCATCCTTGGAATACCTCAACCGTATTCCCTATGTGAAAGCAAGTTCGGTCTGCGAAGCAGGAAGCCTCACTGCTTTGGCGTGAGGTAGTTCACTGATTTTGAAAATGAAAACAACAAGCGACAGTACATAAAATATATCCTTGAAGGCGTTAACTCATTAGAAAAGGCAGGTGTAGAGTTTATTTTAATGGCGGCTAATTCACCTCATGCTGTTTTCAAAGAATTGGAAATATTATCAAATATTCCTCTTCTTAGCATAGTTAAAGTAACTGCAGAAAAAGCAAAGCAAGAAGGCATGAAAAAACTGTTGCTTCTAGGAATTAAGTTTACTATGCAGTCTTCATTTTATCAAAATGCCTGTAAGGGACTTGGAATTGAGGTTATAGTCCCAACAGAGAGTGAACAGAATGATATTAACAGAATAATATTTGATGAGTTAGTGATAAGTATTTTTAGGAACGAAAGTAAGAACAAACTTCTGGAGATAATAGGTAATTATAAAGTGGATGGCGTTATTTTAGGCTGTACAGAACTACCGTTGATTCTTAAACAAGAAGATGCTGACGTAAAGTTGCTTAATACTTTAAAAATTCACGCAGAAGCTGCTTTAAGTTATTCTTTATCCTCTTAAAGTGGATGAATATCAAATTCTGAAAATCGAATTGCCTGAAAGGGCAGTTTCAGGCAACTCAATTTGATATTCATTGTTGAGAAATTTACCAGAATTCTTATTTTTCACTTTATCTTATTTTTTTTTGAAGGAAAGTAGTTTACCTTGCAAGGATAAATTCACATGAAAAAATTATATATTTTAATCATCAGTCTAATCTGCTTATTGGCATCTGGCATGATTGTTAATGATGATATGCGTGCTTATGCTGATTTTAATAATGAGGATTACGTTGATAATGATTGGAGTGATGTAGACAATTCGCCAGATTTAGGCAATCATTATGATTTTGATAAAGAGAACACCACTGATTCTATTTTTGATACCTTAAATGAATCCTTAATTGTGACACCTCCGGTAGAAGATTTCGTTGATAACAATTCAAGTAATGTGGACGGCATATCTGATGTTGGTAATCACAGCAATTTTACTAACATGAAAGCAATAGATGGTAAATATGATACTCTGAATGAGTCTGGTGGAGGTATTACTTACGAGAATAGTGCTGATAGTTATAGCGATGCTGGATTGAGTTCACATAGTTTTTCGTATTCTCTTCAACAAGGTTCTGGAAATGATAGATTAGTTGTTGTGACAGTGTCGTGGGAGGATGACAATGCTACATCATCTGTTACGAGTTGTACTTTTAATTCAGTTGAAATGACTAAAATAGCGGATATTACTGCGACCACTGGTTATTCGATATATGTATCTCTTTGGTATTTACTCGATTCAAGCCTTCCTAGCAGTTCTGGAAGTTACACTATAGGAGTGACCAGTTCACAAGTTATCTCACGAGAAATTTATGTCGGAGTTGCAGAGTATTCAGGAGTTAAACAATCGGCTCCAGATGATTATGACACTCATTCCAACCTTTCTGCGGGTAATACACAAGTTACCCTTACTGCAGCAACTGACAACTCTTTGGTTGTTGCAGGTGTAGGAGAAGGTGGTATAAACGTTTTAACTAACACTAATAACCTTATTGTTCTTCAAGAACAAGTATTTTCTTCTGCAGGATCAGCAATAGGTCATAATCTTGGTGTTAATTCTGGTGACATTACTGTTGGATGGAATAATCTTGATATACGTGAGGCCAGTGTTGGAGCTGTTTGGCAGCCTGCTACTCAAGAGTATTATCTTAACCTAGAAGTTCAGTTTACAAATGTTCCTGATTTTTTGGCGACTGAAACGCTCTGTATCTATGCGGGCTCTTTTGATACAGCAGAGGATATTGGTGTCTATGAATGGGATGGCAGTCAATGGCAGTTTCTTGGCAATCTTACTGCGAGCAGTTGGAATAATTTCACTATATCGTATCTTACATCAACCAATTACACAATTAAGTTTCAAGGATGGAACGAGATAGGTGATAGTGAGCAATCCTCATGGCAAATTGATGCAACTTTGCTGAGACTTGAAGGCGATGGCCATACCGAAATTGCTGTTCAAAATCAAGATTCGAATGTTGATGGGATTGCAGATGTAGGAGAAATTATTGATTTTGACAATATGACTGCTTACGACACTAGTATGGCTCTTTTAAACGAGACGATACAAACTGGAGGCGATCCCAACGAATATTCTATTGATTTGACTGGTGGATATATTAGTTGCGCTACCGCCGATATAGGTGTAGCTGCTGGAACTATTTCATTCTGGATTCAATTTGATTCGACAGTTTCAGGCAGACCCATTGGAATGCACACCGATGAAGAATTAAGACTTAATAATGGCTTTTTATATGCTGATTGGGGTGGATCAACTCTTAATTTTCTAGATACTACATTTACAGCAGGTACATGGTATTTCGTATCAATCACGTGGAATGAAACAGCAAACGATCTTTTTCTATATGTTGGAACGGAAACAACACAACCTTCCTTAGATTCAGGTAGTCCCTCAGCGGGAAGTTGGACAGGAACGATATCAACTATTCCTCAAGCTACAGTCTATTGGGGAAATGGCTATGGGGCATCTCAACCAGTGGATGGGCACATGGATGACATGCGCTTTTATGATACCGTAAGAACCTTAAACGAAATCCGTAGTGATTATAACCAGACTTTAACAGGTACAGAAACAAGTCTTGTGAATTATTATGAATTGGAGAATGATTATACGGATTCTGCTGGAAATGATGATGGGACTCTTTTTGGTTCTGGTGCTTTCTCAACCGATGTACCCTCATGGGAGGTAGGTGGTGGTGAGAATAGTTTTGTTTTAAACCAAGAAGTTCAATGGACTAATATTCCCTCGAATTTGTCAAATGAGTATCTATGTATTAAAACAGGAACATTTTCAGGAACGGAGGATATATTGGTTGATGCCTGGAATGGAACTGACTGGGAAAATCTCTTTGATGATTTGGACGCTAACTGGAATAATATTTCAATTGCTGATTACCTGACAAGTTCTACTTTTACCATAAGATTTAGAGATAGCAACACCACAGGAGATAGCAGCATTCATGATACATGGGAAATAGATGTTGCACTAATTCACATTTGGAACGAAGGCGAGGTTTACAAATTAGACCTAGAGGTTCAATTTGAAGAACCGCTATATGCTGATGAATATTTTGAAGAATTATGTATAAAAACAGGAGCATTCTCAGGAACAGAGGATCTTTTAGTTGATGTATGGGATGGTTCACAATGGCAGGAGGTTCCCGATTTAAATCCATTAAATCCAAATGATTGGAATAATGCGAGTATCGCATCATATCTAATAAGCAGTACGGAGAACTTCACAATTCGGTATAGGGGAGGTTCTGAGACTTCAGATAACATTCGGGATACATGGGAAATAGATTCTGTTTTACTACATACATGGACTCCATTTGATGATGAGCCCCCAAACATTTCTTGGGGATCAAATCAATTTGCAAATGATACAGGAACTCACCAGGTTCATATAGATGTTGACGCAGAAGATATATATTTCGGATCTGGTATTGATACGGTTTGGTATCGCATTTGGAACGTTTCATCTGGAAGCGAATGGGTTCCTGATCATAATAATGTTTCTTTATCCTTGTCTTCTGGTTATGAGATCGATATCAATGTTTCAACTTGGCATCCCTCAACTGAGTACTATGTAGAGGCGTTTGCGACTGACAACTCAGCCCTGAAAAATGAAAATACTACTCAAAATATCATTGGAGATGAATACAGGTACTTCACGATTGTACACGGCATTGACGTGAGTCAACCAACGGTGACTTACTCGGGGGGTTCAATACAAGAACTAGACATTTCTGTTGCAAACGTTAGCTGTAGTTATGCAGCACATGGACCGTTAACTATCAGCAACACCGCACCAAACGTTCATAACTACACAATTTACACTATTGGAGAATTATCAACAGGTATTACTGGATTTTTATATCCTTATCAAGGGATGTGGCAAGCTTTCGATATTGACATCTCTAGTCTGCCTGATGGCGATTATTATGTTCAATGCGATTTTGAAGATTTGTGGGGACATACGGGAACAAGCCCCCCTTCCATCAGTTTCACAAAAACAACTGATACCGGCAATGGTGGTGGTGGTGATGGCAGTGGTGATGGCAGTGGTGATGGCAGTGGTGATGGCAGTGGTGGCGATGGGACAAGCACAAATACCTTGCTTCTCAATTTCCTAAACAATTTTTACGGTACTAAGCCTGGCCAAACAGTAACATTATCAGGAACTATCAGTTCATATGAAAATGGAAAACTTATAACGATCACATTTGAGGGTAAAACGTACACAGCGTATACATTCAATAATGGTGAATTTGAAGTCACGCTCACGGCACCAAATACCTATGGTAGTTACACGGCTATTGCAAAATTTGCAGGCGATTCAAATTGGGAGAGTACGAGTACGACTTGTCAAATCCTTGTTGTCGAAAAAGAAACACAAATGAATATTGATATCGATGGTAACCGAGATATTGGCGAGCAAATTACGATAAAAACTACCTTGACAACAGAAAATGGTGATCCAATGCCCGGTGAGAAGATCACCATCTATATCTATGAGCGAAAAAATTCCATCTCGACTAGTTCGTTCTTGATGTCTTCAGGTGTAAGAGTGTTTTCGGTAGATACAAGATATTGGGATTTAATCGCAACATATGAGATTACAACCGATGAGAACAGCAAAGCAATTATTGAGTTGACGATTTCTACTGATCAAGATGTACAGATCGTAGCAGAATACACAGGCAAAATAGAAGGAGAAGGCGGGGAGAACTTAGGTCCATCTATTGCAACATATGTGGAAGTCGAAACAGGGCCTTTTATTTTAATGCCAAGTGAAATGTTGTATCTTTTCGGAGGAATATTGGCAACAGTCTTAGTGATAGGTTTAGTTGTAGTGAAGAAAACGAATCTCCTTTCAGTTATTATCCAACGGGAGAAAATAGAAGAGACCGCCGTATTATCACAAGAAATGCTTGACCCAACTCGCTACGGGGTAAAAGCGGTATTTATGATTGCGTTTGATCCAGTTGTAGGCCCTATGATTAAGGAAAGTCGATTTTTTGATTTTCATGTTGAGTTTTTCAACGACCTTAAGGATCCTTCAAAGCTTACACTCTTTTATTCAATGAGTGCAACAAAAGAGCAGTTTAAACTAGAAGAAAAGGATGAATTCATTTTTGTAAAAGCAGCAACAACATTGATAATCAATGAAGCAGATATGACAGTTGCCGGCGAAACAGTAGCTCCAAACTTGTTCATAGTAATTGCAAATAAAGGATGTAATGAGAAGTTTGTTTGGAAGTTTATAAATACGGTCCTAGTAGGATGGTCTGACCAGCAGGGATATCTTGTACATCAAATGGATCGTTTGGATTCTGAAAATATGATAGATTTAGGTGTTCTCAGTCTTTTTTAATCGGAGCAAAAACGATCTGGCTTATTTTTTTTATCTTTTTTTTAAAAGAGAGAGGCAATGGGATGACTGTGTTCACGTTAAATTAAAAAAATGAGGATTGTGAGTTATTTTTTCACTTCATAGCCTTCTTCTTCCCACTCATGTATCCCATGTTCGAGGCTTTTCACATTTCTATAACCGTATGCTTTTAGAAATATTGTTGCATGAGCACTTCTGTGACCACTCCGGCAATATGTAATAATTTCAGTATCCTTGTCCTCAGGAAGTTCTTCAATACGCTTAGGTAGTTCTTTGACAGATATGTTCTTTGCATCTTTGATGTGACCTGACTCGTACTCCGAAGGTTCACGGACATCAAGAAGTAAAGGCTTTTCTCCAGCATCTAATTCCTTTTTTAGCTCCTTAACATCTACGATATTCCATTCCTTCCAATCTTCTGGATAATCATCCAAAATATGCTCCAAGGCAACACACATCTGACCCATTAATGGTCCTGTACTAGGAGTTGGTGCCATGCTTAACGTGGTCTTCATCGCTCCACATTGCATTCCTGCGCCTTTTGGTGGTGGGAAGGTTTCTTTCATAAATTTAATAAACTCTTCAAGATCTCTTGGTTTAAGGAAAGGATTATTTACTCTCTCATAACCCATAACGCTGTTTATATTACCCTTATAGTCGTGGGCAGGATAGATCACAATATCATCACTTAAGTTAGAGATTTTTTGGAAAAGGCTGTTATACAACATTATAGTGTCTCCTCCAGGTAAATCCGAGCGACCACAGACACCTATCATCAGTGTGTCTCCAGTAAATGCTTTGCCATTCGTTAACAGGCACATCGAATCTTGAGTATGTCCAGGAGTTGCAATTGCTTTCAAAGAGAGGTTGCCTATCGTTATTTCATCGCCCTCTTTCACTTTCTTGTTGATGGTTAATGAAGCGTTTTCCCTTAAAATATCACCGATACCAATTTCATCACCTTTACCTTCACTGAGCATGCGCTGCATATCTACACTGTCATTCATTGCAATAGACCCTCCTGTCCTTTCAGACAACTTACCTGCACCTGTAACATGGTCTGCATGAGTATGTGTATCCAGTATATAAACAAGTTCTAGTCCTCTGACCTCAATTGCTTCTATGTAAGGTCCGATATCTATTGCAGGATCGATAATTGCGCATTCCTGTGTCTTATCGTCACCTATTAAATAAGATAAATGATCTCCTTCATAACGAAATTGTTGAAAAATCAAATCTTAATCCTCCATTAACATGATTACGTTTTTCAAATATTTTTGAATTTTATCGATGTGTCAGATCAGGGGTGGTGGACATCAAGTTAAATTGAGAGAGATTACATTTTTAAAAAAAA
>Ga0180437_10006881_pt1 | contig 15004 bp, 17 predicted proteins | sample SS_ome_4_FD_132410 | JGI IMG/M metagenome (GOLD analysis project Ga0180437, IMG submission 132410) | Hypersaline lake sediment archaeal communities from the Salton Sea, California, USA - SS_3_D_1 metaG | ecosystem: Environmental > Aquatic > Non-marine Saline and Alkaline > Hypersaline >...
CCGCTTCCCGTATTCTCCGTAATTTTCGCCTCACCTCATGGCGCTGCTTTTGGCTCAGCATTGCCAGATATTCCTCCCACGTAGGAGGTAAATCGAGTTCTACGGAAACATCCTCCACTGCGCACGAGACTTCATATCCCCTCTCCCGGGCCATACCAACAAGGTACGTAAGCACTGTGGAGTTGGGGCGCAAGCCCCTCAACTTTAACAGGGCGATACCCTTCGCAATCAAATCGTCAAGGAGGATATTGAAGAAATCGCTCTCCCTTCCGGGGGCGATGATGAAGTCCAGACAATCACAGAGGTCGTCACTACCGATAAAGAAAGCCTCCGTATCCTTTAAGCAAAGGGGAGCTATGCCAACAACCGTCTGTCCTTGCCTGGCTACGAACAGGTAGAGATCCCCCGTGGCGCCAAACTCATCCCACCAGATTTCCAACCAGGGTGGCAGGGCGAAGATACAGTTCCACCCCAAAGGGTAAGGAGACGTGACCCAATAGGAGGCGAGGGTTTTAAAACTTTCCGCCATGGCTCGTCGAGATGGTGATACCATGTCTCACATTTCCATTGCCACCGTAAAAAATAACATTAGCAAATAAAACCCAACGGCTTCAAGAATTGCCGCGAGAAATATCATGCTGATTTGGCATCAATTGTCGGCGAATCAAGCTTAGTTGGCATAAAAAATGCAATAAAACTTCGTTTGAACGGGCAAACATGAGGTGCTATGGACAGGATGCTTCCCAAGTGGCTTTACATTCCATGGGTACTGCTTCTCTTTATCGTCGCCGCCATCCTGACTTTTTTGGACGTCATCTCACGCAGGCAACACCCCATTGGCCCTGCAGAACCCTAGATGAGGGTGCCCGTTTGACCGATCGGTAAGAAATATGTGACGAAACAAGGAGAGATCGGATGTTAGCCAGAGAGACCCGTAGATCCCGGGAAATGAGGCGGTGCTTAAAATGCGATTGTTCCTTTCTCTCTAAGCATCGGTTTAATCGGCTGTGCGAGAATTGTGCTAAGCAAAACGCCAGTGTCAATTTTGGAGAATATGTCTTACATACCGCAGTTTCGTCCCCACGGCCTCTCGATGAGCGGGAATAATCCACACCCGTAAGGGTGGCCTGAAAAGACGGAGCTTCTTTTCCACTCCCTCTTCTTTTGTTCGTTCATGAATCTTCCGCTTCCCATATCTTCCATTGAGACGTTTCAGTTATTGAGGCCCACGATGTGCCAGGGCCTTGACATTTACCCCTTCGGTGTTTAAGCTTCGTAAGCAAAACGGATTACTAATGAAAGGACGACGTTGAGGCCACTCGTGGCGGATTTCGACGGTAATATGGCTGAGGGTTACAAACAATTCGAGGCGACCTCCCTCTATTGTCCCCGTTGCAAGGAGGCGGTTCCCGTTAGGAAGAAGTTGCTTCTCATCTTGCCCGAGGGGGATGAGTACGAATACCTCTGTAGCCGTTGCGGATCATCGGTTGGAATCAAAATGGAAAAGGGGAGGGAGGAGATAAAGGTTCTCATTTAGGTGCGGATCATTCTCTGCTCCCGAGGATTTCCTGAAAGTAATCGTAGAGGATATGGAAGTTCTCCTCATCCAGTTCCAAAAATGTAATTCCGACATCGAATTTCCCATCGACAGAGGGTTTGCAACGGATCACCTTTCCCCGGGCGTTGAACAGTTTCTCCCTTATGGCCACCGTTAAGTCCAATACCTCGGTTGCCGGGATTGGGGAATATGCCTGAATCCTCAGTCCATCCGGGCTAAGGTCAACGGTCCTCACCTTCTCCTCCTCGCATTGCCTCCCTTCTGTATCAAATCGGATGTAGGAGGCCAAGTGTGAGCAGTTAAATCGGGGAAATCTTCTCCGGTCTTTTATAATGAATATCGCCATCATCCCTCCTTCTTTGAAATCCCTTGGAAATCCTTTCCACCCTCCCTCTGGGATTTTACCCATCGAATTAATTCCTTCCTATTGAATAGCCTTTTTCCGCCTATCTTATAGGATGGAACCATTCCCTTCCTGATCATTCGGTGCAGGGTTACCCGGCTGGTCCGGATCAATTCACATGCTTCTCTGACGGTGAGATAGGTCTTTTCTTTCATTTTATTTCATTTAGATAAAATCAGTTCTATTTTATTTCAAATTATATCAATTTGTCAAGATAAAAGAGGAAAAAAATGGGAAATCTCTGATAAATTGAAAAAGCGAGTTCTGAGCGATTTCTTCATAGATCTCAAAGGGTTTTCCAACCCTTCTCCATAGGGCCCTGCCGGGGATGAAATCGCCCGGGGAGCGAGGCTCACTCAAAGGGCAATACAAGGGGAGGCATTTTTTGACATCTCCTTATACCAATAATCGTCACTTTTCCTCCTCAGGAGGAGATTCGTGGAGAAAAGCATAAGGACTCAATGAGAGAAATGTTAAAGATAACGATGGGTTTGGGGATTCGGGATCCACTTATTCGGTTTATGGCATGGAATATGATTAGTGATATGCCCGGTGGGGCGAAATCGATTGAGGAGGCAGGTTATGTCTTTCGGAAAGAAAGTGTGTCCGCTGTGCAGCAAGGAGGTAAAATATGTCTTCAGTGAGGACGGAAGGGTTCGTCCTCTCTGTTCCACGTGCAATGTCTACTTGGACGAGGGGAATCTCCGTCCGGTTATGTACGGTTATGAAACTATGGACGAAGTGGAGTATTGATCCCCCTTTTGATTAAGGCTTTCAAGCCGAAGAAAAAGGGGATAGGCCTCATCCTATCCCCTGAAAGGCTATCACTGGTTTTTTCCCCATTTCCACAACATGAGGAAACCCTCATTGTAAAGGCTCATCCGGTCTTTGGGGCTTCCACCAGTTCACCCCGTTTGGCCCTCTCGATGAGCTCGTCCTCCCTCTTGATGTCTTCCATCGTTTTGGGCTTCACCTTGTCTGGCACCGGCTCGAGCCCGTACTTCCACTTGAGGAATTGCATCCCTGTCGTCGGGTAGAGGGCGTAAATGAGCACATCCTGAATGTTTTTCGCAATACCCTTTGTTGCCTCCTTCGCCTTCTCCAATTCCGGCTCCAAGGTATCGGCGGGCCGACAGGTGATCGGGGTTTCGCCCCTCTTATATCCCTTGAGGATGGTCTTCTGAATCTCCTCGGAAATGGGCACGGGGGACCTGCCGTAAAGCCCATAGGCGTAGCCCTTGGTCTCCTCCGTCGTAAATTTGTATCGGCCAAAGAGGACGTTTAGGACCGCTTGGACACCCACAATCTGTGAGGTGGGTGTCACAAGGGGAGGGTACCCCAAGTCCTTCCTTGTTTGCGGGAGCTCCTCGTACACCTCTTCCAAGCGATGCAGGGCCTTCTGCTCCCTGAGCTGGCTCACCATGTTGGAAATCATTCCCCCCGGAATTTGATGTACGAGAACACCCGTATCGATAACGGCCATCTTGGTCGGGTTGAGAAATCCCGATACTTGGGGGCGATGGATTCGAAATAGTCGCCCAGTTTCAGCAAGTGCCGCAAGTCCAGCCCGGTGTCCCTGTCAGTTCCCTCGAAAGTGACCACCATGGGTTCAACGGCGGGTGCGGCCGACCTCATGGCAAAGGGTGCGAGGGCGCAATCGATGATGTCCACTCCGGCCTCGGCGGCCTTCAGACACGACATAGACCCGAAACCGCTGGTGTAATGGGTGTGGAGTTGGATGGGAATCTTCACCGTTTCCTTGAGGGCTTTGACGAGGGTATAGGCGTCATCGGGGGCCAAGAGACAGGCCATGTCTTTGATGCAGAGGCTGTCGGCTCCCATGTCCGCGATGATGCGGGCCTTTTCCAGGTAGTACTCGAGGGTGTATACGGGTCCGCCCATCTTCCGCTCCGTCAGGGAGTAGCAGATGGACCCTTGGATATGTTTGCCGCACTTCCTGATCACCCGAAAGGCCGTCTCGAAGTTGCGCTCATCGTTGACGGCATCGAAACAGCGAAAGATGTCGATTCCCACCTCGGCGGCTTGCTCGACGAAGGCCTCAACCACGTCGTCAGGGTAATTCCGGTAGCCCACGAGGTTCTGTCCCCGCAGTAACATCTGAAATGGGGTGTTGGGCATCACTTTCTTCAATTTCTTTGGGCGATCCCAGGGGTCCTCGCCGAGAAATCGATGGGGAACGTCGAAGGTCGCTCCCCCCCATACCTCCATGGAGTGAAAGCCGGCTTTGTCCATTTCCGCTGCAATGGGAAGCATGTCCTCCGTTCTTAAGCGGGTCGCCAAGAGCGACTGATGTCCATCTCGGAGAGTTAAGTCCGTGATCTTCACCGGGTTCTTAGCTTTTGTCTTTGACATTGTTATCACGCTCCTTACCTTAGAATTGACAGAAATAATCCCGCCGCTGTAGCCGTGCCGATAACTCCGGCAACGTTCGGTCCCATGGCGTGCATCAACAGGAAGTTTCTCGGGTTGGCCTGCTGGCCCACTTTCTGGGAGACCCTCGCGGCCATGGGGACGGCGGAGACACCGGCCGAACCGATGAGCGGATTTATCTTTTCCTTGAGGAAGAGGTTGAAGAACTTGGCCAGGAGCACCCCGCCAATGGTGCTGAAGCCAAAGGCCACGAGCCCCAAGAAGAAGATGTAGATGGGTTGCCAGTGGAGGAATCCCTCCGCCTTCATGGTTGCCCCCACCGAGATTCCGAGGAAGATGGTGACGATATTGAGGAGTTCATTTTGGGATGTCTTGGCCAACCTCTCCACCACCCCGCACTCCCGAAAGAGGTTTCCCAGCATGAGCATGGCCATGAGGGGGGCGGAATCGGGAACCAGTAGGCAGATGATGGCCGTACCGATGAGGGGAAACAACACCTTCTCCAGTTTCGATACGGGCCGGAGCTGCTTCATCACGATCATCCGTTCTTCCTTGGTGGTTAAGAGTCTCATGATTGGGGGCTGGATTAAGGGGACCATGGCCATATAGGAATAAGCGGCGATGGCATTGGGTCCCAGCAGATGGGGAGCTAGCTTGGCGGTAAGGTAGATCGTCGTTGGTCCGTCCGCCCCTCCGATTATCCCGATAGATGCGGCTTCCTTGACTCCGAAGCCAAGGAAAAGGGCGCCGAAAAAGGTGACATAAACGCCGAACTGAGCGGCCGCCCCCAAGAGGAAAGTCTTGGGATTTGCGATTAATGGGCCGAAGTCCGTGAGCGCCCCGACTCCGAGGAATATGAGGGGAGGGATGACCTCCCATTCGAGGCCGTAGTGGTAAAAGATGTTGATTAACTCCCGTTTTCCCTCGGATATTCCCATAAGCGGTGTGATGGGGAGGTTCACGATGAAGATCCCGAAACCTATGGGTACCAAAAGGAGGGGTTCGAAATCCTTCTTGACGGCGAGATAAATGAAAGCGAATCCGATGGCCCACATAACCACATGGCCCCAGTACACGTGAACAAAACCAGTCTTAAGGATGATGGTATTGAAAAAGGATACTTCCACGGCCGCCTCTCCTCATTCCGCGTGAGCTATGTGTCCTCATTGCCCTTGGACAGTTTAGCGATGACGTACCCCGAAATGGTTATTGCGAGCATTAGGAGGGCCAATGTGATGAAGACTCCAGAAAAACCAAAGGCAAATACCTTGAGGGCCGCGCTCCAATCAATCATTGGTACTAACTCCATTAAAAATGCTAAGATTCTACAAAAACCTTGGTACAATTACAATGGGCGAGGGGAATATTTTGGGGAAATTAATTCAAATTGCTTTGCATGGAAGGCTGGTTGCTCGATTTTGTCCTTATGCTTGGTATGTCCTCAGCTCATCACCAACGGTGTCCTTCCATGGAGGGAAATTCCCCCCTGGTAGATAGAGGCAAAATCCACCGTCTAATTTAGGTATCAAAACTGATGAACTCGTAAAAAGTCAAAAATGGAACGGCAAAGTAAAAAGCGTCAAATGCAAGGCTTGCGAATCTTGAGGAGTGAGGCGTACTTACCAGTACGCTGCAATGACGAAAGATGAAGCGTAACGCAGCAGTTGGACTTTTTACGAAGCCGTCAAAACTGAAATCAGCAGGGTATGGAATATTTCTGATCACCCCAGCACGGTATTAGATGCAAGGCGCCGAGGAGCGACGACTGAGGCGTATGGAGCAATACGCCTCAAGCCTGTCGAGAGCCTCAAGGTCGAACGAGAGGAGCGATCGAAGGCAACGCCGCCCTTCGGCTTTACTCAGGGCCATGAGCCTGTCGAATGGCCCTTCGGCTCTGCTCAGGGTCGTGAGCCTGTCGAACGACAGATGATGCCTTGATGGTGGATCAAGGGGAGTATTTGCCCTTGACAAAAGGGGAAAATTTCTTATACTTGCATATTTTAAATCGAGGTTGTACATTGCTATTGGGCTTTCAACTGGCATGACAGAGGATTTTGGGCTAAAAACGCATCGTGACGACGTTGAACATTCAAGATATACCCGATGAGGGAATGGGGATTCAATTGGTTGAGGAGCCCTCAAGCTTTAAGGAGCGACTCCTGCCCTTACCCCGTATCGACTTTTCCCTCGATAAACCGGTTCGGGCTCGTTTGAGGATCGATAGATCGGACGAGGTTGTATTGATACGGGGGAAGATACAGGCGGAATTGATCCTCCAGTGCAGTCGATGTCTGGAGGACTATCGGTTCCCCCTCGATTCGGATTGCGAAGTGACGCTCTTTCCCTTCGAGGGCGTGACCCCTCCCCAGGAAGCAGAGCTCGATAAGGACGACCTTAGGTCGAGCTACTACTATGAAGGCGAAATCGATCTCTCGGCCATCATTCGAGAACAAATCCTATTGGACGTCCCATACAAACCCTTATGTCGTGCATCTTGTAAAGGGTTGTGTCCCATCTGTGGGGCGGATCTCAATCGTGGAAGCTGTTCGTGCAAAAAAGAAGTTGTCGATGAGCGGTTTGCCCCTCTGAAAGGGCTTAAGATCGGGCGGGGCGGGAAAGGGAACTGAACCAATGGCACTGCCGAAGAGACGGTTGTCCAAATCACGGAGGGATAAGCGCAGGACCCACAAGAAGCTGACATCCCCCATTCTATCCCTATGTCCTCAATGCAATGAGCCCAAACTACCTCACCGCGTCTGTCCTCACTGTGGGACGTATAAGGGGGAAGAAATCTTCAAAGGAGAGGAGACCTAAGCCCTTTGATTCATACGCTCTCTGATGGACGTATTCACCAAGGGCTTAGCGTTGCTCAGTGCAACGGAGGGGACCAGTTTATATGCAGATAGCCGTGGACGCCATGGGAGGCGAGCATGCGCCCCAGGCAATCGTGGAGGGCGCCGTCATGGTCTCGCGCAATCACGGGGCGAAAGTTATTTTGGTGGGCGATGAGGAGCGCGTTTACAGCGAACTACAAAAACACGACACCGCCGGTCTGCCCTTGTCCGTATACCACGCCCCCCATGCGGTGGGAATGCATGAGTCTCCCTCCCTCGTGGTGAGACAGAACCGAGATTACTCCATCAAAGTGGCTTTGGACCTCGTGAGAGAGGGTGAAGCGGATGCCGCGGTCAGCGCGGGGAACTCCGGTGCCGCCATGGCCTTTGCCATGTTTATCCTGCGCAAACTTGAGGGAGTGGAACGACCGGCTATCGCGACGGTACACCCCACGCCAAAAGGGGCCACTATTCTGTTGGATGCCGGTGGAAATGTGGACTGCAAGCCCTTTCACCTTATTCAATTTGCCATCATGGGCAGTGTTTATGCGAAGCTGGTGCTGGGAATGGAGAACCCCCGAGTGGGTCTTCTCAGCAACGGAACGGAAGAGGCTAAAGGGAACGAGTTGACTCGGGAGACCAATGCTATTTTAAAGCGAACTGGCCTAAACTATACTGGATATGTCGAGGGGAGGGACCTCTACAATGGAAGCGCGGATGTGGTGGTGTGCGACGGATTCGTGGGGAACGTTGCCTTAAAGACCAGTGAGGGATTGGCGGAGGCCATCGGGACGATACTGAAGGGCGAGATTAAGAAGAGCCTTAAGGCGAAGCTCGGTTATCTCCTCATCAGGGGAGCTTTTGCCAATTTAGAGAAGAGGGTGGATCATTCCGAGTATGGAGGCGCCCCCCTTTTGGGAATCAATGGAATATGTTTGATATGCCACGGAAGCTCATCGGGCAAGGCCATTATGAATGCGGTTTTGCTCGGTAGCGAGCTGGTGGAGAAGGCATTTAACCGACGCCTGGTGGAGGAACTCGATAAAAGGCGAGAGCTGTTGAAAATGGGACACAAAAACGTCATGAAGATACTGGATCAGATCAAGGAGAAGATCATCCATTGATTGAGGAGGGCCTGGGTTGGATTACTTTCTGACGCAAGAACAGGAGATGATACGGGATCTGGCGAGAAAGATCGCGCTGGAGAAAGTGCTTCCGGTGAGGGCGGATCTGGACGAGAAGGAGGAGTTCCCGTGGGAGATCATGAAAGTATGCGCCGATGCCGGCCTTTTCGGGGTCTATCTCCCCGAGGAATACGGGGGATTTGGCGGTGGGGTTTTGGAGAATTGTCTTGCCGTTGAACAGCTGAGCTGGGCCTGTCTCGGCATTTCAACGAGTTATGCGGGAAGTGGGCTGGGGGCCTATCCCATTTTGATGTTCGGCAATGAGGAACAGAAGAGGAAGTATCTCCCAGACATAGGGGAGGGGAAGCGGCTGGCCGCCTTCGGTTTGACCGAGGCCAATGCCGGAAGCGATGCCGGAGGCATCCAGACGACAGCGGTTCGAGACGGGGATTCGTACGTTTTGAACGGGACGAAACAGTGGATCACCAACGGGGGCGAGGCGGAGGTCTACTCCATCATCGCCATGACGGATCGGGCTCGGGGCGCCAGGGGGGCCAGTGCATTTATCGTGGAGAAGGGGACTCCCGGCTTCGAGTTCGGCAAAAAGGAGAAGAAGCTGGGGATCCGGGCTTCGGCAACGCGGGAACTCATTTTTCAGGACTGCCGGGTACCAGAGGAAAACGTTATCGGCCGTGAGGGGATGGGGTTCATTATCACCATGAAGACCTTCGACAAGACTCGCCCGGGAATTGGAGCCCAGGGTGTTGGCCTGGCTCAGGGCGCGTTGGATGCCGCCATCCAGTATGCCCGGGAGCGGGTTCAATTCGAGCGCAAAATCATCTCCTTCCAGGCCATTCAACATATGCTTGCGGATATGGCTACTCAAATAGAGGCTGCGCGCGCTCTCGTTTACTCGGTGGCTCGGTTTATCGACAGCAACCCGAAGGACTTCTCAAAGGTATCGGGTATGGTGAAACTCTTTACCTCAGATGTGGCTATGAAGGTGACTATTGATGCCGTACAGATCTTCGGTGGATACGGCTTCATGAGGGAGTATCCCGTGGAGAAGATGATGAGGGACGCCAAGATTCTGCAGATCTACGAGGGAACGAACCAGATCCAGAGGAATGTCATCGGTCAGGAACTCATCAGGGAATCCGCGAGCAAGAGAAAAGCCAGCACGTAGTGAAGAGGTCGTATGATGGATTTAGAGGGAAAGGTGGCATTAGTAACGGGAGGAGCGCAGGGAATTGGCAAGGTGACGGCCCTCCATTTGGCGAGCAAGGGTGCTGATGTGGCAGTGTCGGACATTAACATGGACGGGGCTTTGAAAACGGCCGAGGAGATTGAGGGCTTAGGCAGGAGGGGGCTCGCCCTCGAAGGAGACGTCTCCAATCCCGCTGACGCGGAGGTAATCGTTGCCAAGACGGTGGAGCGATTGGGCGGGATCGACATCCTGGTGAATAACGCCGGTATTACCCGGGACAAGCTCCTTCTGAGGATGACAGAGGAGGACTGGGACGCTGTTTTGAATATAAATCTCAAAGGGACGTTTAATTGCACCAAGGCAGCCGTCAAGTATATGGTAAAGAACAAAAGCGGAAGAGTGGTCAATATCGCATCGGTGGTGGGAGAAATGGGAAATGCTGGTCAGGCCAATTATGCCGCATCTAAAGCAGGCATCATTGGATTGACCAAGTCCGTCGCGAGGGAATATGCCCAGAGGGGAATCAATGTGAACGCCATTGCACCGGGCTATATTGAGACTCCCATGACGGAGGCTCTCTCAGAGAATGTGAAGGCGGAGTTAAAGGCACAGATTCCCATGGCGAGACTGGGCACGCCCTCGGATGTGGCCAACGCCGTCTATTTTCTCGTTTCCGATGCCTCGAGTTATATCACGGGACACGTCTTAAACGTAAACGGTGGAATATACATGTAGATTTAGAATGGCAAAGGAGGTGAGGACCAGATGTCCGTCGAGAGTCGAGTCAAGGAGATCATCGTAGATCAACTGGGTGTGGATGAAAAAGAGGTGAGCTTGGAGGCCAAATTCATCGATGATTTGGGGGCGGATTCCCTGGATTTGGTGGAGTTGGTAATGGCCCTGGAGGAAGAGTACGACATGGAGATCTCGGATGAGGATGCCGAGAAAATCCAGACTGTTGGTGACGCCATTGAGTATATCAAGGCCCATATGGCGGCATAGCATAATGTAAGATCGAGAGGTTATTTGAGGGGACATTTCAACCCGCTGAGAGGGATTGAAAGGGTAGTGCATTGAAGAGGAGGGTTGTCGTTACGGGATTGGGGCTTGTCCTTCCCAACGGGATCGGCGTTGAAGAGGCCTGGAGGAATACCTGTGACGGGAAGTCGGGGGTCGGCCCGATCACGCGTTTCGATACGAGCGAACATGAAACGAAAATCGCCGGCGAAGTGAAAGGCTTTAACCCGGAGGATTACGTGGAGAGAAAAGAGGTTCGCAGGATGGATCTCTTCATTCAATACGCCATTGCCGCGTCAACAATGGCATTGGAGGATTCCGGGTTGGAGATCGATGAGGAGATTAGCGATCGGGTTGGGGTGATCATTGGGACGGGTTTAGGGGGTCTCCCTACCATCGAGGAGTATCACAAGGTCCTTTTGGAGAAGGGGCCACACAGGATAACCCCATTTTTCATACCCAAGTTGATTGCCAATATGGCTGCGGGGTATGTTGCGATGCACTTCAATGCGAGGGGGCCAAATACGTGTGTGGTGACGGCATGTGCAACGGGGGCTCATGCAGTCGGGGATGCATTTCGAGCCATCTGCTATGGGGATGCGGATGTCATTATCACGGGGGGAACTGAGGCCAATATCACCCCCCTGTGCGTGGCTGGCTTTAACGTGATGAAGGCCATTTCCACCCGAAACGATGAGCCGGAAAAGGCCTGCAGGCCCTTTGATAGGGAGAGGGACGGGTTTGTTATATCTGAGGGATCGGGGATTCTCATTTTGGAGGAATTGGACTTTGCCCTTCGGCGGGGGGCAAGGATATACGCTGAGATCATCGGATATGGGTTGAATGGAGATGCTTACCACATAACGGCCCCGTCGCCAAACGGGGAGGGGGCGGCCAAATGTATGAGGTTCGCTCTGGCAGATGCTGGGATTTCTCCGGACCAAATAGACTACATCAATGCCCATGGTACCTCCACTCCCTTAAATGATCTTTCGGAAACCATCGCCATTAAAACGGTATTTTCGGATCATGCTCATAGGATCCCCATCAGCGCAACCAAATCCATGACAGGACATCTCCTCGGGGCGGCAGGGAGTACAGAGGCGATTTTTAGCATTTTAACCCAGAGAGATGGGATCATCCCTCCTACCATTAACCTGGAGAATCCCGACCCCCAATGTGATCTCGACTATGTGCCTAACGAATCCAGGGAAGTGGATGTCAATATCGCGATGTCCAATTCCTTCGGATTTGGAGGAACCAACGCAGTTCTCATCTTTTCCACTTTTAAGGGATGATGCGTTCCAAGATCAGAGTCGGTCTTGCACCTGATCAGGCGGAATGAGTTGAGGGATTGCCCGGTGCAATCCGGGCACGTGGAAGATGTCCCGAATCGAAACTAAAGGGGCCCGGCGATTGCGGGTGGGGTTAAGCCTAACGGGCATATCCGGGGAGAGTATGTCTCGTCCGTCCTGGGATGAATACTTTATGGATATCACCCACCTCGTGGCTAAGCGGTCCACGTGTTTGAGGAGGAAAGTGGGAGCCATCTTAGTTAAGGACCGAAATATATTGGCAACGGGTTATAACGGGGCTCCCTCGGGGATTCCCCACTGCCTTGATGTAGGCTGTCTTCGGGAGGAGATGTCGGTACCATCGGGCGAGCGGCATGAGCTGTGTCGGGGGCTCCATGCGGAGCAGAATGCAATTATTCAGGCGGCATATCATGGAGTCCGGATTCGAGGGGCCACCCTCTTCTGTACTAACTATCCGTGCACCATCTGCATTAAGATGATTATCAATGCGGGGATCAAGAGGATTGTTTACCAGGATGGTTACAGCGATGATTTAGCCAAGGAGCTTATCGAGCGGGCAGGTGTGGAGGTAACTCAATTCAAAGAGTAAGCCATGAAGTGTCCCTTTTGCTCCAGTACGGAGAGCAGAGTTGCGGATTCAAGGCTCGGTAGGGATAAGGAGACCATTAGGCGGCGCCGTCAGTGCCTTTCCTGTGGGAGACGGTTCACCACATCGGAGAGGGTCGAGAGCGTCATGCCAATGGTGGTCAAGAGAGACGGAAGAAGGGAACCCTTTAATCGGTTAAAAATCATGAGCGGCCTGAGGAAGGCCTGCGAGAAACGTCCCATAAGCATTGATCACCTTGAGAGGATCGTCAACCGAATAGAACAAGGGATCCAAGAGGCAGGTGAGAGGGAGGTCAAGAGCACCGTTATAGGTCAGAAGGTGACCGATGAACTCAGAAGCCTCAATGGAGTCGCCTATGTGAGGTTTGCCTCCGTTTACCGGCAATTCAAGGATATCAACGAATTCATGGATGAGCTCACGGAACTCCTCGGCAATCGGACAAAGGAGGCAAGAAAGGGCAGGAAAAAACGATAAGATTGGGTAATGAGCTTCCCCGTAGGGGCGAACATGGGGGAAGGACAGGTGTTCACGGGATTAATCGAGGCAACTGGTTTGGTCTCAAAGGTGGTAAAAAGGGGGGAGTCCACGAGGATCGCCTTCAGTTCTCCCTGGGGTTTGACAGAGATAAAAGCGGGTGATAGCATTTCGGTCAATGGTGCCTGTCTGACCGTAGTCGGGGTAGATGGAAAGACATTCACCGTGGATGTATCCGAGGAGACCATTGGGCGTACAACTTTGGGGGAATTAAAACCAATGGATCCGGTAAATCTGGAAAGGCCGCTAACCCTTTCGGACCGTTTGGGAGGCCATTTGGTCCTAGGCCATGTCGACGGTACGGCTACCATAACAGGAAGACGGGAGGAGCGGGGCTCCCTTACCATCACCTTTCGAACATCGGAGGACTTGCTCCCCTATATAGTGGAAAAAGGGTCGGTGGCCATCGATGGAATTAGCCTGACGGTAAATGAATTATGGGAAAACGGATTGAGCGTGACCATTGTTCCCTTCACCTCCCAACGGACCACCATCGCCCGAAAGAGGGTTGGGGATAAGGTAAACGTTGAAACGGACATTGTCGGGAAATACGTTCAGAGGTTCTTATCCGGCCAGAGGGGCGAGGAAAGAACTCCCAAATCAGGGCTAGACATGGAGTTTCTGGCCAAACACGGCTTTAAATAGATGAGGTGAATCGTAATGGTAACCAGCATTGACTCGGCAATCGAGGACATCAGAGAAGGAAAGATGGTCATTTTGGTCGACGACGAGGATCGGGAGAACGAGGGAGACCTGATGATTGCGGCGGAAAGGGCTACGCCGGACGCGATTAATTTCATGGCCAAGTACGGCAGGGGTCTCATTTGCCTGGCCCTCACCCCGGAAAGGGTGGAAGAGCTGAACCTGCCCATGATGGTCTCCGAGAACAGGTCGAGATTTCAGACGGCCTTTACGGTATCCATTGAGGCCAAACAGGGGGTAACCACGGGTATCTCAGCAGCGGATCGGGCGACAACGGTGTTGACCGCTATCGATGATCGAACCAAGCGCGAGGATCTGATCAGTCCAGGTCATATCTTCCCCCTCAAGGCGAGGAAAGGCGGGGTACTGGTCAGGACCGGCCAAACAGAGGGATCGGTGGATTTGGCACGACTGGCAGGGTTAAAACCGGCTGCCGTAATCTGTGAGATTATGAACGATGACGGGACCATGGCCCGGATGCCCGACCTGGAGATTATCTCCGAAAGACATGATCTGAAGATCGTCGCCATCGCGGACGTAATCAAGTACCGCATGCGAAACGAATCCCTGGTGAGGCGAGCTGCTACTGTGACGCTACCGACGGAATATGGGGGTACCTTTACCGCCATCGCCTATGAGAATGATGTCGACCGTCATCACCATCTGGCACTGGTTAAGGGGGAGATCCAACCGGAAGATGAGGTTCTGGTGAGGGTCCATTCCCAGTGTTTGACCGGGGACGTCTTTGGGTCCAAGAGGTGCGATTGTGGTGATCAGCTCCACAAGGCATTGACCATGATTGAGGAGGAGGGAAAGGGAGTTATCCTCTATATGAATCAAGAAGGCAGGGGAATTGGCCTCATAAACAAACTGAGGGCATACGAATTACAGGAAAATGGAAGAGACACGGTTGAGGCGAACAAGGAGCTGGGGTTCAAAGCTGACCTCAGGGACTATGGAATTGGGGCTCAAATCCTCGTGGATCTGGGGGTGCGTAGCATACGCTTGATGACCAATAACCCACGGAAGATCATTGGATTGGAGGGATATGGGATACGGGTGGTGGATCGGGTTCCCATCGAAACGGATCCCCAATGGGAGAATATGAGGTATCTGAAAACCAAGAAGAAGAAGTTAGGCCACCTCCTTTCAATCAAAGCGGGTGACTAATCCTGATGAACTCGTAAAAAGCCGTTAATCCTGGGGAGGGAAAAGAGATGCCGAAGGTCCTAGAAGGGAAGATTGACGCCAAGGGACTGAAGTTCGGGCTTGTGGTCAGCCGGTACAATGATTTCATCAATGAACGTTTGC
>Ga0180437_10006882_pt1 | contig 15003 bp, 10 predicted proteins | sample SS_ome_4_FD_132410 | JGI IMG/M metagenome (GOLD analysis project Ga0180437, IMG submission 132410) | Hypersaline lake sediment archaeal communities from the Salton Sea, California, USA - SS_3_D_1 metaG | ecosystem: Environmental > Aquatic > Non-marine Saline and Alkaline > Hypersaline >...
AGGAAATCACTCGCGGCGCAAGCATAAAAGGGGAGATCACGGATTGCGTCGTCACAGTTATCGATGTAAAATGGATTAATCCTATCTCAATTATATTTGACTGGATCACAGGATCAACTGGATTTTCTTGATATTAACTTATTTATCTTCATCTGGGTCTTTGCTTTTCAATGTACCACTTAGATATTTTTCAACAGCTTTAACAAAACCAGTTGCATTTTGGATGATTTCATCCGTTTCCTTATTACCTAGAGGTTCGATTGCATGATAGTCAGACTCCTGTCGAAACTCAAAAGCCAGATGCAAATCAACAGAGAGTTTTTTCGGAAATGTTCCTTTTCTAACAAATTCGGAGTCAAATAAGGCGATTGCGCCTGAATGCTTTCTGGGAACCATCCCTTCCTTCTGCAATAACGCCAATACGGCATAAAACATGGCATAATACGCCCGGTTAATAGCGCCAAGGGTTGTATCGCTGTTTTGTCGTAAAAATATAGATTCTTTCAGGCTTGATCGCGATTGATCCATTCGATGTTTTATCAGAATCTTTTTATCCGCATCCTCAATCATATCGCCACGCCTTCTTCCCTCACAGCTATTGCGAGAAGCGATGCTCGCTCGGGTCCCTTTTCCCAGTGGTCGCGCGATACAACAACTGGTGCAATCACTACACCTTCGTCAAATCCGGCTTCCCAAGCGCACTGGGATATAATTCTGCGAGTCTTGCGGGTTCTCGCTTCGTTTAAAACAACCAGAACATCCATGTCCGAATCGGGTTGAGCGTCACCCCTTGCCCTTGAGCCAAAAAGAATCACCTGGTGCAGTTTTACCCTCTCCTGCAACATGGATTTGAGTTTTTTAAGTATTTTGCGATCTATGGCTTCCATTGCTTTCCTACACGCCGTTCAAACGTCATCAACCGGGGAAAAACATCGTTCCCCGAAATAAAAAACAAATAGATAGTGATATTCATTACATGCCGTGTCAATTATTCTTTATAAATGCAGGAACAATATTTTCATGATATAAGGCGGATACGCGAGGATTTCTAAGAATTTATGATCTTTTTCCTGCCGGGTTTTGGTCGCCTGCCTTCCAGGGAATCCAAAACCTCCATCATGCGGGGACGGCGTTTGTTGCTTTTCCTGAGTTCGGATAAAAGGCTTCGCCATTCTTCAACACGATTTTCATGCAGCTGGCGATCTGATCCGCCGTTCGACCTTCATCATCCGAACTCTTGGGGTGTTTTCCTTTTTTTGCGTGCCGTGCAACTTTTTAAAAGCAGGAGTAAAAGCGGAAAAATTCTATCCGAAAAAATCAGGGAATATAATCCGTGAAAAATGATTTGAAAAAGAATATAGCAACCCCGGTCTTTGTTACACCTTATGCAGTAATTCCGCCTGTGGCGGAACTCTCACGGAGTTTTTTTAGAGCTGCAATTTCTCTTGATTTCTCCCGATTTCTCACCCTTCCCGAAAATCAATCGCGCCTATTACGCGCAATGAGAATAATATAAAATATCATTAAATAGAGGATTGTCTTCCGGCTAAAACACAGAATTTTTATTTGAAAAGTACTTGAAATGAGAAGTAAGCGATATAGTATAATCAATCATCTAATGAGATATAGAAAAGGATAAACCGTAATGAAAACATATCATTTTGCTGCTGTTATCGAAAAGAATGAAGATGGATATTATGCATTTTGTCCTGAGCTGCAGGGTTGTTACACGAGCGGAGAGACCTATGAGGAAGCCCGTGCCAATCTTGTTGATGCAATACGTGTTCATATTGAAGACCGTATAGCCACAGGAGAGGAAATCAAAGATTCCGAAAATATAAATCTGACCACTGTTGCGGTGGCAATATGAGAGTGAGGTTGCCGCGCATTACTGCAAGGGAGATGATCCGTATCTTGGAACGCCGCGGTTTCGATCTCTCACGTTCCAGTGGAAGCCACCCTATTTATAAAAATAAAGAAGGAAGGCGAGTTACCATATCTGTTCATACAGGAAGGATACTTCATCCCAAAGTTCTGAAAAGCATACTTCGCGATATAAAAATGAGCGTTGATGATTTAACGGTGGAATTGAAACGCAAAGTATAGTGAAGCCCTTTATGGGTTATTCATTCGTAATTCCCTCTGATTTCCCCTGAACCCAGAACAACTTCATTCAATCCCAACAAAAATTCCCGCCCGGCAATTTCCGGATCTTTTTCTATATTATAACGTTTCTCGAAAGAAATATCCGGTCACCCCTCTTTTTCATCACGCCAGTTGAGGAATCACGCTTAAAGCGTGATGACGAAATCCCGCCTGTGGCGGGACCTTCGGCTTGACTTTCAGCGTTAAAACTTCGGCGGGCAGGCGGTCATCACGCCTTAGGCGTGACTACGCTCCGTATAAAATTCTCAAAATAATTCATTTCGGACAATTCTTTTGAGAACCGTTAGAATATTTCCCCGACATTATTTCAAGAGGCATAAAAATATTTTTTGTAAGGATATTACGAAAAATGTAATTCAAGTGCAAAAAATGATTTGAAAAAGAATATCATATGAATAATCAAGGTACGCCATTATATCAGTAGAATGACCATCCCTTGAATGGGCGGGTTGTGACATAATCGCTTTTTGGCTCGGTGGTTTTGTTTTCATATGCGGCATATCCGAGGATGGTGTAGGTTCCTTCCGGGGCGCCGGTTGTATTCCATATTTCATTGAACTCGTGGAACAAGCCGGGATCGAGTTCAATCACTTCCTTTTCAAATTTCACCTGGATTTCACCGGCTTCGTTCCACACGTTGATAAACAAGGTCGCGGATGTGGGCACGCTTCCGGTGTTGGTAAAAACCATGGAGATGTCGATATTGTTTCCGATTGTGAAATTTCTCGGAGCGGCAAAAAGCTGCGTCACTTCCGCAGTCGAGATTCCCAGGCGGAACAGTTCGGTTTTTCGCTCCAAAATGTTGCTTTCCATATCTTGAAGCGTTGCCTCGATGATGTAAAAACCCGGTTCGTTGCCAGCGCTTTCCCATGCCGGGGAAAAGGAAGCTTCGCCCTCCAATCTCTCCAAAGTTTTCAACAGGAGCCCATCCACAACATCATCCGTTGCGGCGCGTTTTACCACGGCGCTGAAAACCACATCCTCCGGGTCTCCCGTGTTTAAGAGTCCCATATCCGCCTTCACAATTTCACCCTGTGCGAATGCCTCTTTTTCCAGGGAAAGTTCGGTTATGGCGACTGTGGATGTGGTGTAAGCCAGCTCGAAATGGTAATATTCGTGGAAGCGAAAATCCAACGTGAGATCATTGTAGATAAATGGATATACAATGATGGCGATGGTGGAGGAGCCGTCCGGATTTTCAATGACGTTCCATCCGTAATCTTGTGGGGGCCACCATTCCTCTCCCTGTTCAACGGATATTTTCAAATCGTCCCCGTCGAAGGTTTCATCGCCTATGGGTAGGCAGAGCCCGGAGCTGGTAAAGGGATCGGACCTGTGGATTAAAAAGACGTCCTGAACGCGGCATCCCGAGGGGCAATCGATAAGGCGCTTGTAAAAGGGGACAATGGGTTTTCCATGTTCGATCACGAGGCTGCCGCCGGGAATCGAAACATGATCATTTTCGCCGATGCGTATTGTCTCGTAATCGGGAACCAGGATTTCGATTTCAGGAGGGGGCGGGGTTAAATCTGCCCGGGCGGGTTCTTCCTTCATAAATGACTTGGTTTTTGCCACGCCGTATTTCGGGTCTCCGAACAGGTGATACTCCGAGATCCAAAGGTGCCTTCTGTACGCGGACCAGAACGTTCCTGCCGGGGCAATGGAGCGCTTCAGTTGCTTGAAGGTCTTGCCGATGGTATTATATTTTGAGAGCCAGTTTCGGTAAATATTGTCCGCGCATAAATTGTTCGTGCACCGGGGGGAGGTCTGGCACGCCCCGATATAAATTCCCACGCCCTTCTCCAAAAAATGCTCCGCAATGCCCTTGAAGGGATATTCCGCGGGACTTAAATTCACGGATTTATAATAAAGCCCTGCCCAACAACAACACGCAAACGCAAACGGTTTCGTATCCACAAAATCGAGGTTTTTGACTTCATCTCTGTTGATGACATAGCTCCAAGTGTTTTCCAGTCCGTGATCGCGAAAGAATATGGTATCGCGGCTGTTGACCGCGCTTTTAAACTCATCGAGCATGATATCACCCACAGCCACCACATCACGTTGCTTGAGTTTTTTCACATTTATGAAATTTTTCTTCATGAGGATCGCCACGCTGTCCACGCTCGCCTCGAATTTATCAGCCCCCTCCCCTGCCCCGCTCACAGCCAGGGCGTGGGTCTTGTCAAAATTGTGGTTAGCCTTTTTTTCATGAACCCCGATGGTGGTTTCAAGGGGGATGACCAGCTCCTTGGGAGTATTCCCGATGATGCGCCCCATGTTCAGCTCCGGATAGAGAATGTCCCCTGTAGTGTTGGAGTAAAAAAGATCCACCGTGGGAACAGGTCTTGTCTCGAAGCCGGTGGCGCTGTGCGTGGATTGCCCCGCTGGGATGATGACCGCCTCGCCCACGATGAGAAGATAACCATCGGATGTCCAGCCGCTACATAAAAGGTTGCTCCATTTTCCCCCAACCTTTAAAAGGTTCTGGAGTCCCAAAACCGAGGTGTAGTTGACGAAACCGAGCACGCCCTGTTTGTGCCACGCGAGCTGCGCCATGGTGGAAATGAGCGTATTGACCTCGTCCCTTTTCGTGCTGGGCGCGCCGGAATAACCGGGTGTGAACAGCTTGAACAGCTTGCCTTTATCCGTGGCGATCAGGTAATCCGAGGCTTTTGTTGCGTTTTTGTGCGCCTGATCCATTGTTTCTCCGCCCTTGGTTTTCAGGACCGGGCTTTTGGGGTAGGAGTAAAAAGGTGTATCCGTGGCAGACCGCCACAGCAGCCTCATGTAGTCGCCCACTTTGGGTTGATACAGATTGGGATGCCCCAGGATAGGAACCGCATTAAAGGAAAAACTGGCGGTCTGGTTCTTGGCGAGACCTGCCGTGGGCTTGATGATGCAAAGAGCAGAACCGCCGGCAAAACACTGAACCGTATAATTCGCCCCGGTTGTATTTTTTGCAATAGGTTGAAATCCATCGAGCTGATCGCCGATTTCAATACTCGTGGCAGTAGCGTCTCCCACGTTCTTGATCGTAATGCTTACAGTGAACTGGTTGGCGCTTCGGGTCACCTCGTGTTTTTCAACAATAAGCTTCGGCTGCGGGGGCGGGGTGTTGTCCACCTTGATATCCAGAACAGCGAGGGTGGATTTATTATCCGCATCAAAGGCTTCGATCCCGATCCTGTGGTTTCCCGTGGTGGCGGAAAGCGTGTCCCATTCGAAATAAATGGGTTCATACACACAGTATGGATATGAATATTCCCTTTTGTCCCGGATGATCATGCTATCCACATAAAAATATGCGGACTTGATGCCTGTATCGTCGCTCAGGATGGCGGTGATATAAACCTTGCCGGAGAGCGTATCGTTTTCTGCGGGTTGCGTGATCACGACCTTGGGATAGGAACTGTCTTTCAGGTTTTTGACGTTCATTTTCAGATTGCTATCTTTCGAATTTCCCACCAGGTCAAAGGCACGGGCGCCCAGGTTGTGCCAGCCGTTTTCATACTTTGTGGTGTCCAGGATGTATGTGAAAGGCGGGGAATAATCCATAAACACAAGAGAATCGTTCATGAAAAATTGAACCATTTTCACACCATTATTATCGTTTGCATCGGCTGCGATTTTTATGGTTCCCATGCATAATCCGGGATCGTCCAATTGAACTTCCGGCGCCTCGCCATCCGGCGCGGGGAGGGTTCGAAACACACGATCCCCGGATGTTACGCTGTTTCCGGATTCATCCGCGGAACACACGAAGAAGTGATACGTGGTAGAGGGGTCAAGACTCCCGATCATGACTTCATGGTTTTCCAGGAAAGATTCATCGAATTGTTCCATTTCCGCAATTCTTGTTCTTGTGTCGTAGAGCGCCAGGCTGTCGGCTGGTTTATCGGTTATCCAGGAAATCACGGCTGAGTTCTGCGTGATATCGGAAACAATGGGACCTTCAGTAATATGGGGCGGGGTGGTGTCGCACTTCCAGTTTTCCGTCCTTGCGTTATTGTCCTCGTTTTGTTCCTCCACATTGGGGTTCACGCCATCCACAAAATCCGCTACAACACCGATGAAATCTGTTTGTCCGCTGCAGGACCATGCAAATTCGAAGCATCCGTTCCACCTTTCACCCGGTTGAAGTTCGAATTCAATGGGGTGTGAGGTTTTGAGCTCTTCATCGATGATTAAAGCAATATGATAACCTGGTGGAGCCGGGGTCTCTCCGATGTTCATGAGCTGGTAACAGATTATCTCGCCCTCGTTCCAGATATCGTTGATCACGAGATCCGGCAGCGGGGCTGGTGCGGTTTCAAAAACCAGGTCTTCACTCTCAACAGATTCACCGAACACGTCCGTGGATTTCACCATGTAATGATAAAGGGTTGCGGGGTGCAATCCCTCAAGCCCGACGGAATGTGTAGAGCTCATATCCGGGATAAACACGTAGAAATCGTACGGATCGGGCGTTGTGCCGAACTGGACGAAACTGTCGCTATTTTCGTTCGTGTCCCAGGAGATGATGGCGGAATCATGTGTAATTTCCGACACCGAGGGTTGCTTGGTGATTTCCGGTGCGGGTGCGCTGCATTTCCATATTTCCTCCCTTGTGTTATTTGTATCGTCGCTTTCGAGCAGGGAAAACTCGCCGCTGGGATGATTTGCCCACGCCTTGATTTTCTCCGATTCGCCGATGCAGAACCAGTCGTAATCAAAGCAACCCTGGGCGCTTTGCCCGGCGGGGATGTCCTGATCCACGATATGCCCCACAACAAAGGAATCGTTCACAAGGAGCCCTGTGATGTGTCCATTGGCTGCCGTGGCGTCCCCTATGTTTTGCACCTCGTAACAGATCTTGACGCCTTCCTTCCAGATTTCCGTAATCACGAGATCCGGGAGTGGGATGCGGTTTTCCTTTTCACCCGGAGCCGCAGATGTTGCCGAGAGGAACAATCCAGCCAATAAAATAAAAAGAAATAAGGAACAGATCTTTTCATATCGTTTTTTCATTGTTTTCTCCCTTCCCCGGAGGGATCAGGCTTTGACGAAATGCCACATTTTAATCCGTAGAGGCGGAAACATATCTTCTTCTTTTTGTTTTATTATTTTTCGTTCATTGATTGGAGATAATATACAATTTCAAAGGGCGGGTTGTCAATTCTGAAGATTTGGGAAAGGTCTCTGGTCTCCATTACGCTTCAGGCGTAAATTAGCCCTGGCAGGCTGAGATTCCGCCTGTGGCGGAACTCTCACGGGGCTTTTTTTTCGACTGATTTTCCCCTCGATTTCTCCCTATTTCTCACCGTTGCCGGGAATCAAACGTGCATATTACGTGCAAGAAATTATTTATGTCGATATCCAATAATCTTTTTATGCTACCCTTTTTATAAACATAGAAAAAAACATCTTTAGGAATAAACTGAAAATGTTTATAGGTTACTCAAGATTTTTGTTTTCACTTTGATACATACTGGTAAATGGTTTTATCCAGCTTTCTCCATAAACTTCGTGTATAATTTTTATATGTTCATCAGGAATTTCATCTTTTAACTTCTCGAGATATTCGATAAAATATTCTTTATTTCTCATAGAAAATAGTTGAGTCCCAAAGTTTAATTTACTACGCAAAGGTTTTTCGTTAAGAATAGAATGACATTCCTTATCAATAAACATTGCATCACAGTAAGGCATTAAAGTCGATATAACCTCAATATCGTTTGCGGTTCCTTGATTTGGGGGTTTCTTTTGCCCACCATGCGCAGCCCTCCGGGCAATAGCCGCATACATCATTGCAGAAATGCAATTAAATGGTATCAATTCAAGTGATGGTGACTGTAAATATTCTACTGTTTTATCCCATAACTCATTCTCTTTTACACCTTCATTTCTAAATAAATCCTGTAACATATGAATTAAATAAGAGGATTCAGGGGGCAGAAAAGCACCTAAGGTCGGGGATTCCAAACCCATCCTTATTCTTATATGGAAGGATAAATAATCCGAATATTGTTTAATAATAGCTTTACCAAATCCAAGTATTTCCTCTTTGAACCAAAAATGGAAATCTTTGTCAGAGTCCTTTTGCCATTGTTCAAATACTTCCTTAATAGCTCCGTATGTTTTCTTTCGAGATTTACGTATTTCATCCACCATTTTATCGGTCATTCTAAAATTTACCGATATTGAATATCTTTCACTCCAGACATCAACAGGTCTATAAAAAACTGTTTTCCTATCTAAGTTTGGTTTAAAAGGTTCCTTCTGTCCTTTTATCCACCATTTAGCATGCTCATATATATGAAAACGATGAATATAACTTAAGTCTTGAAAACTCACATTACAGTTGAGTAATTGATACATACTACGTAATTTTTCAAAATGTGAAGAGACAATCGATTCTTGGGTATGAATATAGGAATATGGACAAATAAGTATTTGCAATTTGCATAGAACATCAAGTTTTTCAAACAGGTCTCTCCAGAAAGAATCAATTTTGCCCTTTCGATTGGCAATTGATAGAGGATTAATTGCTTTCATCATGTTACTTATAGCGAACTGATCTAAATAAAAAATTTTCTTTTTAATTTTGGGGAGCGAATATGATTCTGTATTCCAACAAATCTTACATCTTCTTGTATAGCGATTACGAGAAATATTCAATAATCCATATTGGTTGGATTGACATTTTGGGCATACATGATAAGGAGGTCTTATAAAGACTCGCGGATTTAATCTGATATACTCAGTCATAATTACTCCAATTAATTATTGAATGGCATGAAAATATGGGCGGCGTCCCAAAAATGGTGGAAAAAGGAAGATTGCCACACCAACGTTAAATATGTTTAAGGCAGCTCATTAAAGAAGTCAAGTTCAACAGGATGTAGGGCGGGATGTAGGGGGTCGGGATGTAGGGGGTCGGACGCCCTAAATCGTTCAACAAACTTTCAGCCTTTTATATATGGTAGAGTCAAAAATCTTTCATAATTTATGGATTTCTATTTTTCATATAAACCACACACAAATCCTCAAAACCATGGGCAAGGCACTTCTGAATATTGATTCAACATTGGATTTGCCGGTTTCGATTTCTATGGCGATGCGGTGGCGGGCTTTTTCTGCAACAAGGTCGATGATTTTGCCCCCGCCAAGAATATATTCTGCATGAAACATGCGGGGTTTTATCAAACCTTACATATTTTTTACCATTCATAGTTTTACCAAGAATCTATTCCTATATTCCAAAACTTCCATCAATTTCGCCAAAAACTTTTGCCCGGCAATTTCCGGATCTTTTTCTATGTTAAATGTTATGCAATAAACTGTGATGTCTCCGTGCGGAAGAGGATTCGACCTTGTGATTTCTGAAGGATATATCAAGACCGCATTCCTGGTTTTCATCTTGCTCGCATACGCCACCACCTGATGAATATCATCTGTATTCGGCTTTGTATCCCTCTTGTATTTTGTATCCATCACTGCCAAAACCTTGCCCGATTCAGAATCTTTCAATACTAAATCAATTATATATTCGATCTGTTTCTCTTCAGTAAATGTTGTACGATACTGGGTTTCTAGAGAAATCGAACGCGGAAGATTTTCCTCCAGCCATTTCGCCACAAAAGATTCATATAATATCGGCATATATATCAAAAACGGAACAAATGATCGATCCCCAACCCTGATATCCGGTCCCGCATAATCCAGGATAAAACGACAAATTGCGTGCAATGGCTTGTAATCTTCGTTCAACTTGTGATAATGACGCCCCGTACAATCCCCGGCTTCTACCTGCTTCATTTTCACACTGTTATATAATGTTCTGTACCCCTGCCTCACCCGGAGCTTCACTTCACCTCTCTCCATGTGAAGCCTGGATAACTTATATAATGTCCATAACAAAATTTGATTATCCTCCAGATCTGCTGTGAAATCTTCATATTCGCACTGAAACCGGGCAGATCCGCGAAGTAACCTCAGAAATGTATCATAATAATTAATCCTGCCACGCACAAATGAAAGATCGCTTTTTTCTCCCACATAATTCCTGTATAATCCCTTACTAATGCGATCACGAAATTTTTTTGCAAGGATCGATGCCAAGCTTTCAAAGATGTCCTGAATCGATTCGAGTTTCGCCTCTCCCTTATAAACCTTAAAATGCTTCAGATCATAAACATATTCCAGCATTCTGAAAAGATTTTGAATGGAAATCTTAGGACTGATATGAAGAACCAATTTTTCAGAAACCGGTATCTGCCCTACATAGCCCAGGGACCTGATTCTATAACAATAATTGTTCTTCCTGGATGGGTAATCTATCTCAAACTTGCTTCCATAGGTTTGTTCAATAAAATAAGCAGTGTCTTCCTCCAGCTGATCTTTGGAAAGTTCCCTCACCTGCTCTTCCGGAAATGTCAAAATCTGCGGCATTAGAAAGCCCAATCTTTTAATTCGTTATTTACAAGGTTTTTCCATCGAAAGGCATCCACCTTTTGCGGATTATCGTAGAAAAACTCTTCCAGGTAAGGCTCGATCTCGCTTTTCCAGATATCTGGCATGTTCTTTTTTAGATCCTTTGTGTCTTTCAGAAAAAAGGAAATCCCAATCTCGTAATTGATATCCCCGATTGCCTTATTAATCATTTCCAGAACCTGAATAAGGGAATTCACAGGATATTTCTTTCCAAGATGATACGTTAATGCCTTGTATTGGGGTCTTATCCGAATAAAGGCAAACCGCCTTCTCAGGGCGTGATCCACAAGCGCAATAGAGCGATCCGCAGTGTTCATTGTACCGATTATAAAAACGTTCTCAGGGATTTGAAACAGCCCGCTCCCAGAGGATAACCTTATTCCGTTATCCCTGTATTCCAGGAGATACATGAGTTCCCCGAACACACGCGCCAAATGCGCCCTGTTGATTTCATCAATGATTAAAACGCATGCATCATCTGTTTTTTGAGCTTTGGTGCAGAATTCCAGGAACTTTCCAGGAACAAGTTCCAGGTGAAAGCCGGCTTTTTCTTCTTCTGACACAGGACGAAAACCCTGTATAAAATCCTCATAGCTATAAGCCGGATGAAACTGCACAATCTCAAAAAAGCCGCTTGTTTTTGAGATCACGAGTTTTGCCATTTTTTCTGCGGCAAAGGTTTTTCCTGTACCGGGCGAACCCTGAAAAACAATATGCTTCTTTCGTACGAGTTGTCTGTGCCAGGATCTGATATCTTCCAAATCAAATCCCGTTTCCTCTGCAAATTGCTGTATAGTATATTCTGGTTGTAATTGCTGGTTTGAGTATGACTGATCCTGGCTCACATCATTAATTTCTTCTTTTTCACTAAGTTCTGTGGAATATTCAGAGCCTAAAGCAAGATCCAGGATATACTTAAACTCATCTTTCCATCTTGTAATATTTGTTAATGTTTTTCCGGCAGTCATGCCTTTTTTAAGAAACCACGATCCCTTTTTTAACCACTTTACCTTTCTCACATTTTTAAAATATTCCCGGGTTTTGTCATAATAATAATCCGAGGAAACTATTCCGATCCCGATTATTTCCGTTCGCCCCTTTTTGGCAAAAATAATATCATTCTTTTGAATTTCATGTGCAAATTCATAACACGCCAATGCATCGTTTGTAGGATTTTGTTCAGGTTTATAAACATCTATGAAATTCTTTATTACATCCTCTTTCTCTTTATATCTTTTCAGATCCCCGAGTTCATCCCATCCTATTGCCATAATTCCTTCAGTATAGAATTCATCCCAGAATCGCGCTTTTGAACCCGGGGCATAAGTCCAGTAGTATTTTTCATCAGATTCTTCCTGATCCGAATCCTTGATTGTTTCCGAATCCTCGGATGTTTCGTCTTCTGTAGCATATATCCAGGCATCATAAGATATTTTCGGAAATCTCTCAGAGGTAACATTTTTTACCTTATCCATTAACCGAATATAGGAATCATAATCAGAGGCTTGTAAATCAACGCCATATTTATCCATACAGTATTGACGGTTTACACTGTCTAAAGAAAGGAATTCATCCGGATTGAACCAGAAGCATCCCATACTCAGATTAATTGGAGAAACCCCCTTCATCTTCAGGCATTTATTAAAGAGAACGGAATCGATTTTTCGAACCTTTTTCGTGATGGCAGATTTCGCCATGTCCCAGAGAAGGTCGATATTATTTTCTTCGCGCATATACTTCCAGCCAAAGAACCATGAGGAACGATTATCAGCAATAGGAATGCCACCAAAATCTGTTGGAACGTCCTCTTTCAGATCAAGTTTTTCTTTGATATCTTGAAGGATTAGCGTTCTATTTTCAAATTTTACTTGTCGATTAAAGTTAGCAAAAAAGGTAAAGGGATCCATCACCTTAAGAGGAATATCATTCCGATTGGCATCACGATCCAGAAGCCGGATTACAGGAAGATTTTTTTCCTTAAGTTCTTTCAGGATTTTCAGTAGTTCATCCTGCCGATTGCGAAAATCGGGGATTTTTAGTGCAAGTTCCCGATATATTGGAATCCATTCAAGGCTCATGGTAATGTCTCCTTCAAAAGCATTCTGAAAAAGAAACCGTTGCTACGCCCGGGCAACAATCAGGAAATGTGAAACAACCAAATCCTAACGAGAGAATTAATAAATCTTAGATTCGTGTCAAGTATAGAAGAGAAGGTTTAAAACAATTGCAAAATATCGAAACAAATTCATTATCCCATAGGGCGCGACGAACAATACCTACCCGGACCTTGGAAAACCTCACGTATGTGCCAACTTATGAACTTGTCTTCCGGATAATATTTCCTGCTTTGTGGGAGTTGGATGGTTTTATTATGAAAAGCCATTAACCACTCCTGAAAACCCTTTGTTCCATGAGCATCTTCAGAAACAATAATACGCCTGGTATCCGTGATTGTAAAAACTTTCCGGTCAAAAAGCTTATGGTGCAGTGTACATAGGGAAAGTCCATTTGATTCTTTATCCGGTCCTCCTGCCTGGTGCCATTTTATATGGGCTGCCTCGATTGCAACAAGCTGGTTTCCCAGGCGTACATCGAATCCGCAAATGGCGCACTTATATTCATACGCGCGAAGGACACGCTCGCGGAACTCAGGATCGCGGATACGGGATTTCCTTCCGGGAAGAGGTATGTCTATTCCCACAGAATCGAGAATGTCCTGATGAATGGTATCAGGAAAATTGAGTTTTAATATGTTCGTGACAATTTCAAAGACAAGTTTTGAATCCTTGGAAAGAACGTTATATATTTGAACCGGAAAACCGCCGGACACATTATTTTGAAGAAGGTCTTTCCTCTTGGCATCTGCGCCAGAACCTCTTTTTTTCACTGAACCAATGTTTGCCAAATCCCACAAGTTATCATTTTTCAAACGCCAGAAAGGGTATTCCGGATGATAAGACTTTCGCCTGGGTCCGAACTCGATCAATAATTTTTTAAGATCCTTATCGACCTTTAAAAAAGGTATCATTCGAGGCTCACCACGAAGCATCCGCCCGATTGCATAGAGGATAAGAAGCGGTTTATGCGGCGCACGTTGCGCCCCTTTCTTCCAAACAGCAACCCTCTGGAACAAATCTTTTACCTTTTCTGCATTCATATTCTTATTCTTATCTCGCTTAATATTATAAATCAAATTATTCTGATTTGTGCATTAGTTGTTCTATAAATATCTTCAGAGATTATGCTTCCAGTCTTGGTTTTAATCATTATTACATTCTTTTCTATTCTCTGTCTTTTCCTGTAAGAAGATACTCGAAATGGTCGCATTCTGAGGCAAGACGATGAATAAACAAAAGAAACTCTTCCCGCGTCAAGCCAAGCTTGGGAATCCAAGCCTCGCCAACCAGCCTTCCCCGTTTATCAAGCCTAAAACCCATCAGCTGCGTGGATCGGTTACGCTGCCACGCCCTTAATGATACATCCACTAAATTACGTATTAAAAAAGGACGCGCGACAATTGCACTCAGTTCGTACGCTTCCTCAGTTTCACGAACAAGTACGCGGTGGCGGCGCTGATTGGAAAACTCCACACTTACTTTATCTCCATCAACTGTGACACCTTCTGCTCCTTTGCACATTTGCCGCCAATCAGTCATTATTGCCATTCCTCTCCTGCTTAAGATCAAACTCTTCAACAGGCAGGTCCTGTGTCGGAAAGTGGATCTGCTCGATGATATCCGCCTGTTCAATCACCTTCCTGATAAGCATTGAGACACGGGATATGTCGTGTTCCGGATCTGCCAAAATAACATCATCTTCAACAGTAAGATCATATGATCGTTCATCGCGCGATAAAATGGCTCCTATTCTAATGAACCTGGATTTTACAATGTGCTCCTCAATATCATCCATATTATCTTCAATATCCACCCTGCCAATTGGGCTTATGCATCGAATAACAAGATGTTCTGCCTCGGAGCGTAAAACAAGGGCAAATGGCTGGATGCGCCCGGTTGGCAGTTTCGCGGTACCAATCAGCATACCGTTATCAGGATTTTTCTCCCATTCGATTTCCAAGCCTGTAAAATGAGTGTTTTGAAATTCCCGGAATCTTTCCAGGGCTTTATAAATCGTATCAGACTCCACAGCAAGTTTCGACTTCCCTCCCTTAATAGCCCACTTCGGAACGGGAAAGGCGCTTCGAAGAGGATCCTTTATCGCTTCGGGGATGCGGTGCTTTTCGACTATATCGCGGCTAACATCAATACTGCGAAAATCGGTCTTGGGCGTTGAAAGACCTTCATGCATCAGGCGCAAAAATAAGTTCATCCTTTCAAGCACACGCTGCACTTGAAGCACTTC
>Ga0180437_10006883_pt1 | contig 15002 bp, 10 predicted proteins | sample SS_ome_4_FD_132410 | JGI IMG/M metagenome (GOLD analysis project Ga0180437, IMG submission 132410) | Hypersaline lake sediment archaeal communities from the Salton Sea, California, USA - SS_3_D_1 metaG | ecosystem: Environmental > Aquatic > Non-marine Saline and Alkaline > Hypersaline >...
AAATATCACCTTCCTGACTATCCTGAATTATTCATAGAAGAAGCCGACATATGATGATTACTCATCCTTAGGAGTTTTTTATATGTGATGTCGGCAGATTTTATGAATAATACAGGGGACCTGTTTTATTCACTAGTCGAGGTTGCTGTTGACTCTGTTGCGAAGAGCGTAGCGAATGTGGCAATTTTATTTTAAGCAAAAGGTTGAGATTGCCACACTCCCTTCGGTCGCTCGCAATGACAACGCTATACCTGAAGTTGCCGCGCACAAGCAGGTCGCTCGTGATGACGTGGTCGTCCACCGCGATTGGGCCGCAACAAAGCAGATGCAGTGAGATCGGCTCGCCCGAAGGGGAAAAGATGCCGATATAAGATTATTTGTCATCCTTTAAAGGTGTTTTGAAAAAGGTGTCGGCAGATTTTATGAATAATACAGGATATTTGAATACGACTAAAGTCGTGTTTTTCGCATATCCTACTTTCGTTGGATGAAATCCCTCCAGTTTTGTCGTATTTATGCCATGTGAACGGATAAAACATGAAGAAGTCAAATGATCCAAATATGAAAAGAGGAGGTCGACATGGCTAATAAGAAAGAAGAAGCTTCTCATGTAATCCTGGTTCCAGAACCTTATGCGGGTTTAGCCTACAGCTTTGGCTGGGACCGGATGAAAAAATTCTTTCTGGATCTGTTTCTCATCACCTTGATTGTCGGGGTTGTCTGGATTCCATACAGCATCATACTGTCTCTGGATGGAAGACACATTCCAGGCGGAGGCATCCTGCAAATTTTTGGACTCGCTTATCTGCTTCTTCTTATGGCCCCTATCGATTATGGCTCAGCCTTTGTCTTCCTCAAGGCTGTGAGAGACGAGCAGTTTGAAGTCAAAGATATGTTTTCAGTTTTTGAAACTAATTATCTAAATGTTGTTTTGGCCAACCTGCTGCACTGGGGCATTGTCAGTCTTGGAATATTTTTGTTTGTCATCCCCGGTATCGTATTTGCCTGCAAACTGGCCTTCGTTAAATACCTCGTTCTCGACCGGAATATGGATCCGGTGGAAGCGGTGAAAGAAAGCTGGAGGATGACAAGGGGACATGCAGGAAAAATTTTCCTGATGGGATTGATGGCCGTACCCATAACAATTGCCGGTTTGATCTGCTTGGGCATCGGTGTTATTCCGGCTGTGATGTGGATCCGCTGTGCTTTTGCCTCGATGTACTTTGCTGTGAGCGAATCTGAGGAGGTCAAAGCGGAGAATGAGAAGGAATGAATATCCAGAGACACAGAAGTTAAGCAGGTATTTATGATCAAAAAGGTGAATGACGTCTTACGCGTATTGTTAGGAAATTATCTTTTTCTCTTCTAAATACTGAATGACCATCTCTTTGCTTTTTACCAGGTCCAGCTTATCAGTGTCGATCTCTAGTTCCGGGTGAAGCGGTTCTTCGTATGGAGCGGAAATCCCCGTGAATTCTTTGATCTCGCCCGCACGGGCTTTCTTATAAAGACCCTTCGGATCCCTCAGTTCAGCCTCTTCCAAAGAGACTTTAACAAACACTTCAATAAATTCTCCATCTTCGAGCAATTGTCGGGCTCTCTCCCTGTCTCTCCTATAGGGCGAGATGAAGGCGGTCATGGTGATGACTCCGGCCTGCGCAAAAAGTTTAGCCACTTCCCCAATGCGCCGGATATTCTCCTCGCGGTCTTCAGGAGAGAAGCCGAGATTTTTATTCAAACCATGGCGAACATTATCGCCGTCCAGCACAAAACTAAGATGACCGCGTGTAAACAATTCCTCCTCCACGGCGTGGGCAATCGTAGATTTTCCAGAGCTCGGGAGTCCTGTAAACCAGATGACCACACCCTTTTGGCTGAGAAGCTTTTCTCTGTCCGGTTTGCTGAGAGCGCTCTGATGCCAGGTTATGTTTGTTGCTTTTTGTTCAGTCATGACTGTTTCTCCATAATCAGATGATGATATTTGTCAGATGAGTTTATCCACTGTTATTTAGATTCTTGTAATAATCGATTAATATTTTAATGACCTCCGGCCGGCTGAATTCTTTGGGAGGCATCTGTCCGTTTGCCAGCATCTTTCGAAGGTCGGTGCCGCTGATAAGGACTCTGTCTTCTTTATCATGGGGGCAGGTTTTCAGGGATGCCATCCCATCGCATTTCGAGCACCAAAAGGTCCAATCGATTTTCAATGGTTTGAGATGCAGCTCACCCTCATCGATCTCATCGAATATTTTTTGGGCATCGAATGGTCCGTAATAATCTCCGACGCCGGCATGATCACGGCCCACAATCAAATGGCTGCAGCCGTAGTTCTGTCTGAATATGGCATGCAGGATGGCTTCTCTGGGGCCGGCATAACGCATCTCCATCGGATAGACTTTAAGGACCACTCTGTTTTGAGGATAGTAGTTCTTCATCAAAACGTCATAACATTTCATCCGGATGTCCGCGGGAATATCGTCAGCTTTAAGTTTGCCCACCAGAGGATGAATCAGTATGCCATCACAGACTTCCAAGGCAATTTTTGTGCAGTATTCATGGCTGCGATGGATCGGGTTTCTTGTCTGGAAGGCCGCCACTGTGCTCCAGTCGCGTTCTTTAAAGATTTTTCGAGTCTCTGCCGGGCGTCCAAAGTGTTTTCCGTAGAGTTGAGGATAAGGCCCTTCACTGATCGCTTTGACTGGTCCTGCGAGCAGGAACTCTTTTTGAGCCAGAAGTTTGGCCACTCCGGGATGGTCTTCATCCTCGGTGCGAAACACGCGTTTAGCCTCGAGTTTTTTGTCATACGTGAATTTTTCCGTCACTTTCATGCTGCCCATGAGTTTACCGCTCTCTTCATCCACAAGCGCGATCTCAGAGCCGATCGGAAGGCTTCCTGCTTGTTCTTTAGAGATAGACAGTGTAATCGGAACAGGCCAGAGAGTGCCGTCTGCCATATGCCGATTTCCGACAACACGGATGTAATCATCCTTTCCCATGAAGCCCTCGAGCGGGCTGAATGCGCCCATAGCCATCATGATCAAGTCAGAGGTCTCACGAGAGGTGAGAGGGATCGTGGGAAGTGATTTTGCTTTTTCTCTCTCCGCCTCCAGCTCTTCTCCATCTAAGAGTAGAGGGTTGAGCCGACCCCCATGCGGTGGGACGAGTTTCAACATTATGTTTTCCTCCGGTCAGTAAAGTTTAAAATCCATAAAAACCCGTTGAATGAATGATTAGAGGTACCCTAACGATTTCAGGCGCTTTCTGATCGCTTCGATCTCTTCTTTGCTCAGGCTTGTGTCTCCGATTTTTTCAGCCCCAGAATTTTCTTCTCTGGTAGACACCAGGTCTCGCAGCACATAGACAATGAAGTCGGTGACTGAATTGAATCCGCTTCCAGCGACAATTCTTGATATCCGATTATACAGTGGGCCCGGGATCTTGATTGTGACTTTACTGTCTTTTGGTTTCCTCTGTTCAACACTCATATAACACTCCTATAAGAGTGTTAACTATAATAGATTCAACCTTGCGATGTCAAGGCCTAAATCCTGGAAAAAGCAGGGATACTCTGGTTTTTGATGCTTTGATTCAATCCTGAGACTGCTGGAAAGGTATTTATTAACTTTCAGTCAGAACTTGGCAAAAAATAGGAGATATATCTACCTCTCTTTTTGACTGTATTTTCAACAAAGATATTTCAAATACACACTAAGTCCTGGACTAGAGAGAGGCAAAAAAAGGGGCAGGACTAGCCGCGAGTAAAGCTAACCTCTGGAGATGAAAATGAAATCCTCTAAATGGGTTGCATCTGAGGAAAAAAATCATCTTCCATTTCCTCCTAAAAGGGCATTGTAAAGATAATGATGAAAATATTATTTTATTAGGCAAAGAATTACAAATTTCCAGATAGGTGGTGTCAAATGGAACAAATGGCTAGCTTATCTTCGGTTCAATGGGAAGAAATCTTTAAAATCCTCTTAGTCCCGATTAAGTGGGTCATCCCCTTTCAAAAAGCGCTTATTGACTTTTTTGTGCATTCTTCCTCAGCATGGGCCGCAATCGGAAAATACTTATTTCTCCTTTTTCCTCTACTCCTCCTAGTGGGTGCTATTTGGAGCACACAGCTTTCAATTTACACGCTTCCTTTCCGTTCAAAACGCATCAACTTCATCACAACTCTGCTCCTCGCCTGGTGGGATGGAGCCCGAGCCGTGTGGCTTTTCTGGGTGGGGCTTTTTCGTCTGGTGGTGGTAGTGCTCGGATGGATATTCTCAGTCGCCAGATTGGCAGTCAAATTCGTAGTGGTCGCCCTCAAGTATGTTCTGGCTGCTCCGTTCGCGATGACCGGCCGGATGACAAAGAGTTTTTTCAGGCCCGGGGTTCCCTGGGTTGCTTTTTTGATCCTTATCTTCTGGTGTATGCTCGAATCCGGAATCTTCACCTTTGTCCTCTTTCCGACAATATCAGAAGTGCTCATGGATATCGTGGGAACCGATGAAGTTTCACCTCTCACAACGCCTCTGTTGTATGTCTTCTTACTCATCCTCATCATGGGAAGTTTTGCCGCTCTCCAGGCGTTAGCCGACGCTATCCGCACGAAAAAAATCAAGCTCATCATTCAGATGGTTATCATCGAATTGATCGTTATGGGATTTGAGGTGATGTTCCTCTATCGAGAGCTGGTAGACGCAATCACACCCTGGATTGTCCAGCAGACAGGCATGCGAGTGGGAATTTTCTTCACTTTATCCGTCTCAAGCTTTGGCTGGATTGCCATCCGAGGCATGACCTGGTTCCTGTTTGGACAGTACGGGACTCCGCCGCTTCTGGCCTTGATCTCCCGTCGGCCGGTTGAGCATGCCGCGGAAGGCCAGAGAGAGACGGCGCCTGATATCGTTGAAACCTCGACATGGTGGCGGCAGCCGATTCAGGAATTCAAGAATGAGATCGATTGGCTCCATAACAAGTTCAAAGAACTTCTGGAATTCCTCACGCTGCCAATCCTCCAGGTATTAGCGGCGATTATCAATTTCATCATGATCTTGCTCACCGCGCGTCCGATTTTCAACCTTCCATTCAAAGAATTGAAGGATGTGATGGACACGAAGGAGATTCTGGTGGCAAGAAGTATGGTCACTAAAGCAGGAGAGGAAGCTTGATGCGGAAACACAAATATTTCTTTCTCTGCAGCTTAGGGGTGGCACTCTTTTTGATGATCCTTGCCGCATGCACGTTGCCAGACAGCCAGCGAAAACCTCGATTGGTCCTGTTCGTTGGTGTTGATGTGAGCGGTTCTTTCCGGAATACGCCCTATTATGACGATGCGGTCACATTTCTTTCACACTATATCTACGGCCATCTCAACGAACTGGGCGGGCTGAGCAGACTGAGGGCCCTTTTTGTCGGTTCCATCGGGGGACAAAGTGCGGATGAGCCGAAGGCCTTCCATCCCATTCACGACCTTGAAGGTAAAAATGTCATCCAGATCGAGGAAGAGCTTCGAAAATGGTTCCCTCCTGAAGACATCATCACGGACTTCAATGCTTTCTTCGAAGAGATCGCGCGGCTCACCAAGGACAGGAATCTCACCCTTGCTCCGATTTCTATCGTGGTCGTTACGGATGGAGTTCCCGCTTTAGATACCTCAGAAGAAAAAGCCGCTTATGAAAAGATCAGCCTGGATCCCTTGGAATACCTTTCCCGGAGAGTCACTGTCCGGCTCACTTACCTGGAACCCAAGGTGGCCCAGCACTGGCGGGAAGATGTCTCTTCCAGGCGGGTTCGTATATGGACAGTTGCTGGTGAGATCATGGAGGGATGGCGGAAACAGATGGAACCGGGCGTTGACTTAGCCAATCAGGAAAAATTGTGGAAATGGGTCAAGGATAATGTCAACTTCCGCGTGCGTGCCAGAAGGTTCTGATAGACCAAGCTCCACTGATAGCTGATAGTTTTTATAGATAGCGTTCCAGTCTTCCAGAAGACTTCTGCGTATTTTTTTCGCTTGACTCACCATTCCTTATCTTCTTCGTAAAGTTGTCTGCCTTCATATTTTCTTTTTCCTGATTGACATACTGGACTATGTGAAATAAGCTAAATCAAAATTAATTTGCGATGAAATTCTGTCATTTGAACGTCAATAAAATTCCGCTTCGATAGGTGCTGAAGATCCCAAAATGAAATTGACCGAATTCACACGCCGAAACTTTCTGAAGGCGGCGGGATTGGGCGTGATTTCACTGAGCATTCCTTCTTGCCATCTGCTAAAACATAGGCAGAAGCGAAAACCCAGCATTATAAGAGGTTAGAACAAATGAAGATCAAATCATTACTCACCTTTGCGTTTATCTTTCTTTGGGCAGGAATTTGCCTTTTCATCCTGGGCGATGAAGAGAGGAGCCCTCTTCTTGATTCGTGGGAACAGTATTTAAAACTGAAAAAAGAGTCAAAGTTCGACCTGAAATGGATCTCTATCGGGCCGGTCATGAATTCGGCGAGAGTCGAGGCTGTCCAGTGTGATCCGGGCCGTCCGGGAACGATGTATGTGGCTTTTGGCTCGGGAAACTTGTGGAAGACCACGAACCACGGTCTCACCTGGAAGCCTATTTTTGAGAACCAGTCCGCACTGGGTATCGGCGATATTGCACTGGCGCCTTCAAATCCCGATATCATCTGGCTAGGCTCAGGAGAAAGCCTTAAGAAGGCGAGAAATTTCACTATGCCGGGTACTGGTGTGTTTCGCTCTGATGATGGAGGCCAGACGTGGAGAAACACGGGGCTTCATGATTCCTTTCATATCGGTGAGATTGCCGTTCATCCTAAGAATCCGGATAGAGTCATCGTGGCGGTGCAGGGTCATTTCTGGTCAACCAACACAAACCGGGGACTTTACAGGACGACAGATGGAGGCCAGACATGGGAACACGTCCTCTATGTCAATGAGCGCACCGGAGCCAACGATGTGGTTATCGCGCCGTCCAACCCGGATATTATCTATGCCTCCATGTGGGAAAACAATCCCGGCATATTCGGCAAAGAGAGCGGAGTGTATAGAAGTTCTGATGGTGGCAAAACATGGACCAGACTGAAAGGCGGTTTGCCTGACGGTCCGAGAACAGGGCGCATCGGTCTGGCTGTATCCTGGTCCAACCCTGATAAAGTCTATGCTCTGGTGGACAACCTGAATAGAGAAAAGGAGCAGGCGGCTGAGGTGTACCGCACTGTTGATGGAGGGAAAAGCTGGAAAAGAACCCATAAGGATGAACTACATATCTTCTCGCGCATCGGATGGTATTTCACCGACTGTTATGTGAACCCCCAGGACGATGACGAGGTCTTCGGCCTGGGGGTGAGAGTCGCCCACAGCACGGATGGCGGTCAGACGTTTCAGCTGATCGGTGGAGATGTCTTCCACCTTTTTCCGAATGCGTCCGAAATGCTGCATCTTGACCATTGTGAGCTCTGGATCAATCCTCTCAATCCCAGCCACCTGGCTCTGGGCAATGACGGGGGCTTTTTTGTCAGTTATGACAAGGGCAAATCCTGGATGCATTACAATAATCTCCCGGCCGGAGAATTCTATGACATTTCCGTTGATAATCAGGATCCTTATACCGTGTATGGAGGGACTCAGGATGACTCCTCCGTGTATGGCCCGGCCAAAGAATGGAATCCGGTCTACACGGATGGATGGAAATACGTCTGGCTGGATGCCTGGTCAGGGGGTGACGGGTGCGTCACGATTCCAGACCCGGAAGACCCGGATACAGTCTATTTTTCGAGCCAGTACGGAGGAATCCGTCGAAAGGATATGAAGGCCGGCCGTTCTGTGGGAATACGCCCCCGGCTGCCCAAAGGGCATCCCGGGAGTCTGGCCTACACGTTCGTGGCCCCGTACATCATCTCTCCGCACAATCATCTGACGCTTTATCATGCCGGCAACTATGTTTTTAAAAGTCTGAACAGAGGAGATTCCTGGAAGCTGATCAGCCCTGATTTATCACAGTCAGCCCAGGAGGCCAAGAGGTCCTCTGCCATGGGCGCCATCGCTGAATCCCTGCTGGAGCCAGGCCTTCTCTATGCAGGAACGGATAGAGGCGCTTTCTGGGTCACGCATAATGGCGGCTTGGATTGGACCGAACATTCTGAGGGACTCCCGAACAGATACATTAGGAGTATCTGTCCTTCCCGTTTCAGTCTGCCCAGAGTCTATGTCGCGGTGCCAGGTATCAATGACGATGACCTGAAGAATTACCTTTTTGTTTCTGAGGACTATGGGAAAACCTGGAAATCGATCACTGCCAATCTCCCCGATGAGGTAGCCTATGTCATCCTTGAGGACCCTGTGAACGAGAACATTCTCTACGCTGGACTCTACAGAGGCGTTTATGTGTCCGCAGACCGTGGACAGAGCTGGTCTTTACTGGGGCCTGATATGGCGGCCACTGCCATTTCAGATTTGGTCATCCAGGAGAGGGAAATGGACCTGGTGGCAGGGACTCATGGCCGGGGAATCTACAGGATGAATATCCGGCCGATTCAGAGGGCGCTTCAAGACGGTAAGCCCGCAAAAGACATCCTTTTTGAAACGCCTGTGGCCCGTCTGCCCTGGATCAAGGATACACACCGTGATCCAAAATACAGCACTATGGAAAAGGTGCCAATAACCTTTTACCTCATGAAAGAGGCTGAGGTGACAATAAGCCTGAAAGATCGGAGAGGGGAAGTCGTCTGGTCGATTCCGTACAAGGCCAAGAAGGGCTTCAATCAGTATAGATGGGACCTTGTCAGAGAAAAAGTGGACAGTCCGCAACCCTATTTTATCCAATATTACAGATTCGCGCGGGCAGGGACGTATGAGATTCAAATATCAGGCGACAGCGTTGACCTGAAAGGCGAGCTGACAATTATCAACCGTGAGTCACCCGATTTTTAATAAGCTCATCATTAAACAGGGCTTTTCTTTTTCAGCCGAAAATGGTATATTAATAAGTCAATTTTTTGGGTTCTGGCTTGGTGTGAATGCATCGCTGTACTAAAGCCGTGCACTATCAAAGCCATGGTTGGGAAGGGAGAGAATAGCGCAGACTTGCAGAAATTTATGAACATCAAGTTTTAAATTTCCTTTAGGTTTAAGCGGGATTTTTCTCTTTTGCCACAAGCCTTTTATCAGGCAACATCCTAAAAACACAGCTTAATTAAGGAATTGAGTCTAAGGTTAAGAGAAATACTGATTTCCATCAAAAAGATTGGTTCAGTGACAATCATCCACATACACAAAAGGAAGAAATAATGCCAAAGAAAATGATAACGAAGTTTAATCGGAGACGGCGGGATCATTTATTGATTACAATTATTTGGATTCTAACTGCCGGATTCTTCTCCAATCTCGTCCATGCCCAGAGCACAGCCGTGCGGGAATTCAGCCTGCAATCCGCCCAGAAGTATGCGGTTGACTACAGTTACGAAACCAAGAGGTCTCAGCTGGATATCCAGGCGGCTCAAAAGAAAAGGAAGGAAACTTTATTGACAGGATTTCCCCAGCTTTATTCCACTCTAGACTATATGAACAATCTCGAGCTGGCGACTGTATTGATCCCGAATTTTTTTGAGGGAAAGTTCGACGAAAAGATCCCGGTCCAGTTTGGCACCCAGCACAATGCGAGTGTTAACTTTGTCTTAAACCAGCTCGTATTCAACGGGAGTTATATCGTCGGCCTTCAAGCATCGAAGATCTACCGTCAACTGGCAGACCAGAATCATGAGAGAACGCAGTTGGATATCCTGGAGACGGTCACCAACACCTATTATTTGATCCTTGTCGCTGAAGAGAGTGAAAGGATCCTGAGTTCGAATCTCGAGAACCTGGAGAAGACTCATTATGAGATTCGCGAGAGATACAAGGAGGGTTTTGTGGCTGAAACGGATGCCGATCTTGTCCAGATATCAGTGATAAAATTAAAAAACAGCCTGCAGGCGATCGCCAGGCAGAAGGAGATCGGATATCAACTTTTAAAGTTTCAGATGGGATTGGACCTGGACGAACAAATTATCCTGACAGATAAACTGGAAGATATCATCCAACAGATAGATATCTCGGAAACAGGGGCGGCCGAGTTTGACCTTGAGAGAAATATTGAGTACAGACTGCTTGAAACACAGGAAAAGCTTTCGGAAATGGCCTTGAAGAATGAAAAAGCTCAATATTATCCCACGATTTCGGCGTTTTACACGTTCCAATGGAATGCGTTTCGTGACCAGTTCACTTTTTTCAATTTCAAAGAAGATTGGTTCCGCACTCAGGTTTTGGGTTTAAATATAAGTATCCCGGTCTTCAGAAGCGGTGTCCAGAAAGCCAAAGTCGCTCAGGCCCATATTGCCTTGGAACAGGCCCAGAACGCGAAATTGCAAGCCTCTCAGGGTTTAAGCGTGGAAGCGGCCAGAGCCAAATCGAACCTGGATTCTGCGTATGAGAATTATTTGAATACCATGGAAAATGTGGAATTATCCAAGAAAGTATACGACACAACATTGATTAAATATAATGAAGGAGTCGCCTCCAGCCTGGATTTGACCCAGGCGAATGACAAATACCTGGCGGCTCAGTCCGATTTTATTCAAGCCATGTCCGGGCTTTTGACAGCCAAGAATAAGTTGGACAGGATGAATAGCAACTATCAAACAATGCAAGCAAAGGACGAATGACCATGAAAAAGTGTAAATACCTGACTCTATTGGGAATAGGATTGATTCTGGCCGCCTGCGGCCCTCCCAGTGAAGAGGCTCGACTGGCGCAATTGGAAAGACAGAGAGAAGCTTTGACCCAAGAGATTGAGAAGCTGAAACAGGAAATCGCTCAAAAGGCCAATCCTGCTGCAAAACGCGAAAAGGTTATGAATGTCGAGATTTCACCAGTAGGAAAGGAGATCTTTCGCCATTTTATCCAGGTGCAGGGCACTGTTGAATCAGACAACAACGTTTTGGTTGCTCCGCAGTCTTCCGGAGTTGTCAAAAAGATCCATGCCCAAGCCGGTGATAAAGTCAACAGGGGGCAGCTTCTGGTTGAACTGGATGGGGCTATTCTGGAAAGCAGTATCGCTGAAGTGGAGAATGGATTAATACTCGCCAATACCATTTTTGAAAGGCAGCAAAGGTTGTGGAACAAGAATATCGGCAGTGAGATCGAGTTCCTCCAAGCCAAGAACAACAAAGAAGGCCTGGAAAAGAAATTGGCAACTTTAGAGGAACAATACAAAATGACGAAAATTTTTGCGCCTTTATCCGGGACGGTCGATGAGGTTCTCATCAAAGAAGGGGAGATGGCGGTCGCAGGGATGGGGGCCGTTCGAATCGTGCAGCTGTCCAACCTGAAGATTAAAGTCGATCTCTCAGAGATTTACACCTCGCGGATCAAAAAGAATGACCTTGTGCATGTGGACATACCGGTGACCGGGAGAGAATTCGATCTTCGTGTCACTGCGGTCTCCCAGGTCATCGATCCGAATAACCGCACTTTCCAGGTCGAGATGAAGATTCCCCAATCCGTGGCTGGAATCAAGCCGAATATGCTGTCGGTTTTGACAATCAATGACTACACCAATGAGGCAGCTTTGGTCGTTCCGCTGAACATCGTTCAAGAGACAGAGCAGGAACAGTTTATTTTTGTGGCCGAGCCGCTCGATGGCAACTGGATAGCTCGACGAAGGTCGATCAAGACCGGATACAGCTATAACGACAGAACCGAGGTTCTCTCCGGGCTTCAGGAGGGCGAGCATGTGGTAACGTTCGGCTACCAGAATCTGGCTGATGGTCAAAAGTTGGCGGTGGTTTCAGGTTCAAAATAAGCCTTTCGAGGGAAGGCCTGACATTTAATTGAAAAATGGATAGAAAATGAAATTTAGAGAATTCAAATTAACGAACCTATCGGTGGCGAATAAGACAACTATATACATATTCACAGTGATTCTGGTGATATTCGGGTTTATGCAGTACGAGGCGACTCCTAAAGAGAAATTTCCGGAGATCGTTTTTCCCTATTTTATGGTCAGCACCATCCATCCCGGAACATCACCGGCTGACATGGAAAACCTGATCACTCGGCCTATAGAAAAACAGCTCAAGGGAATCGATGGTGTCAAACACATCAACAGCAATTCGATCCAGGATTTTTCCTCGATTTTTATCGAATTTGAGCTGACTGCGGACGAAATGCAGGCCTATCTTGATGTGAGGCAAGCCGTTGATGATGCCAGGGCAGAGCTTCCTTCCGACCTGTTCAGTGAACCCGAGGTCACCCGGATCGACCTTTCTGAAATCCCGATTCTGTTCATCAACCTTTCCGGTGATCTTGGATTGGTGAAGTTGAAAAAGATTGCCGAGGACCTCCAGGATGAGATTGAAAGTCTGGAGGAAATCACACGCGCAGATATCGTGGGGGCTCTGGACCGGGAAATTCAGATCAATGTCGATCTCTATAAGATGCAGGCTGCGGAGCTTTCCTTTTTTACGATTCAGAATGCCATTGCCTCAGAGAATCTCACTATTTCCGGAGGACAGGTCGATACCGATGGTATACGGAGAAACCTTAGGGTGGTTGGTGAATTTGAGAATATCGAGCAGATCAAAAATATACAGTTGAGAGAGGGGATTTATTTAAGAGAGATTGCCGAGGTCGTAGACGGGTATGCGGACAGAGGAAGTTATTCGCGTTTGAACAGCCAGGATGTGGTCACGATCAATGTGATCAAGAAAAGCGGAAAAAACCTGATCTATGCTGTCGATAAGATCAAGGTTATCGTGAGTGAATACCAAAAGACTGCACCCGAGAACTTGATCATCACCATGACAGGGGACTCCAGTACTCAAACGAAAAACAGCGTCAGCGATCTGTTCAACACGGTGATCCTCGGATTTATCGTTGTCGTTTTTGTCCTCATGTTTTTCATGGGAGAAACAAATGCCCTGTTTGTGGGGATCGCCATCCCGATGTCCATTGTCATCGCCTTCATTTTCATTCCTGTTATTGGCTTCACCATGAACATGGTTGTTCTCATGTCCTTCATCCTTGTTCTCGGAATTGTCGTCGATAACTCGATAGTCGTTGTGGAAAACGTCTACCGCCATTTCACGACTACTCCGGACCTTTCTATTGCCGCCGCCTCCAGGCGTGGAGTGGGAGAAGTCGCCATGGCCGTTTTCACGGGCACACTAACGACCATGGCTCCTTTCTTTACCCTTATCTTTATGCCTGGAATTCCGGGAAAATTCATGTCCTTTATACCGTTTACTGTCATCATTACACTAACGGCTTCCATGCTGGTGGCTTACATAATCAATCCAGTTTTTGCGGTTTCGTTCATGAAAAGGCCTTCCAATGACGATGCAAAAAGAGTCGCGGGGAAGCTCAGCTTGAAAAGAATCCTTATCCTCTCAGCGGCTGGTGTCCTGGCTGTGGTTTTTTATGCAGCGGGGAAGATGCTTCTGGCCAACCTCCTGGCATTCGGTGTCATCCTTTATTTTCTATCCAAATATGTCATACGTTACCTGATCGCTAAATTCCAGAGTTATGTCCTTCCCCGGATGAAGAACGGATACAGGAAAACTCTGACTTTTTTCCTCAGAGGGAAACGTCCGTATGGCGTTATTGCCGGGATCATTGTTCTTCTCTTTTTATCCCTCATCCTTCTGGGTATCAGGATGCCGAGAGTTGTGTTTTTCCCCAGTGGCGATCCCAACAGTCTTCAAGTGTACATCACTATGCCCGAAGGCACTCATATCGATGTGACAAATAGTATCTGTAAGCAGGTCGAAGAAAAGATTTTCAGAGTTATCGGCCGCGCCAATCCTGATGTGGAATCCGTGGTTTCCAATGTGGCTTCAAATGCAGGAGCCGGATTTTTCGAACGCTTTTCTCAGGATAAGCTGGCCAAGGTCACCATCACCTTTGTGGAATACAAATACAGGACTGGGATATCTACACGAGGGTATCTGAGTCAACTGCGCAAGGAATTGACTGGAATCGCCGGAGCCAAAATCCGTATTGATGAGGAAATGATGGGGCCTCCTACTGGGTATCCCATCAACATGGAAATCAGTGGAGATGATATTGACGAGCTGGTCAGTATATCTAATAGACTGGAAGAGTTCATCGACACATTGAATATTCGGGGAATTGAAGAGCTGAAGTCCAGTATGGAGATCAGCAAGCCGGAGCTCATCCTGAATATTGACAGAGAGAAAGCCAATAGGCTGGGAATCAGCACCGCTCAGGTGGGGATGGCCCTGCGAACGGCCATTTATGGGACTGAGGTCTCGAAGTTCAAAGACGGAGAGGAGGAGTATCCAGTCATGGTGCGGTTGGACGAAAAATACCGGAATGACATAGATGTCCTTTTGAGCCAGACGATCATGGTTCCCGGCGGGAACAACGGACCAAAAAACATTCCGATTTCCTCCTTTGCCCGTGTGACCAACCGGACAAGCTACGGCGGAGTCACTCGACTGGATAACAAGAGGGTTATCACTCTGTTCTCTAACGTGCTTTTCGGGTACAATGCCAACGAGATTATTCGTCAGATCAGCAGGCAGCTTCCTCAATTCGAGTTGAAAGATGGCTATTCGGTCAGGTTCACGGGCGAGCAGGATTTCCAGGCGGAGGTCGGTGGCTTTATGGTCAGAGCTCTATTTATCGCTTCAGCTCTGATTTTGATCATACTGGTCGCGCAGTTCAATTCTCTTTCCAAACCGCTGATTATCATTCTTCAGATCCTTTTCAGCTTAACCGGAGTCTTTCTAGGCTTTGCCGTGTTTGGAATGGACATCTCGGTCGTGATGACCGGAATGGGGATCATCGCGGTTGCCGGGATCGTTGTTAAAAATGCGATTATTATCGTTGACTACACAGACAAGCTGATTGACAGCGGAATGGACAAAATTGAGGCCATCATCCAGGCTGGTGCCACCCGATTAACCCCTGTCCTTTTGACAGCGCTTTCCACAATACT
>Ga0180437_10006884_pt1 | contig 15000 bp, 12 predicted proteins | sample SS_ome_4_FD_132410 | JGI IMG/M metagenome (GOLD analysis project Ga0180437, IMG submission 132410) | Hypersaline lake sediment archaeal communities from the Salton Sea, California, USA - SS_3_D_1 metaG | ecosystem: Environmental > Aquatic > Non-marine Saline and Alkaline > Hypersaline >...
CTGGCTCACCCTCGACGCCAACGACAACGATCCAGCGCGCTTCCTAGCCTACCTCGTGGCAGCCCTGCAAGAGATAGATCCCAGGATAGGCCAGGCGATCGAGCCTATGCTGGCGACACCTCAGCCCCCTCCGCTAGAGTCCATCCTCACGGCCCTGATCAACGATATAGCCACGGCTGAGGAGCCCTTTGCCCTAGTCCTAGACGACTATCATCTCATTAGCACCCTGGCTATTCACGAGCGCCTTGCCTTTCTCTTGGATCATCAGCCGGCCGGGATGCACCTCGTCATCGCCACCAGGGAGGACCCACCGCTTCCCCTATCTCGCTGGCGAGCGCGCGCACAAATGGTCGAGATACGGCAGGCCGATCTGCAACTGTCCTTGGACGAGACGTCCGATTTCCTGCGGCGGGTGATGCGCCTCGATATATCATCTGACGACATCGCAGCCCTGCACCTGCGCACCGAGGGTTGGATCGCAGGCCTCCAGTTGACCGCTCTATCCATCCAGGGCCGCGACGACGTACATCGGCTCGTGCAATCCTTCACGGGGAGCCATCGCTACATCCTCGACTACCTGATTGAGGAGGTGTTCCAACAACAACCCGCCGACACTCAGGATTTCCTGCTGAGCACGTCGATTCTGGACCGCTTCTCCGTCTCGCTCTGCGACGCCCTCACCCAACGGGACAACAGCGCCGAGATGCTGCGGGCCCTCGAACAGGCCAACCTGTTTCTCTTCCCTCTCGACGAGTCCCGGCAATGGTATCGCTATCACCATCTCTTCGCGGACCTACTCAGCCATCGGCTGGCAACGGTGAGAGGAGAAGAGTCCGTGACCCACCTGCACAGTAAGGCCAGCCGGTGGTACGAGGACAACGGTTATCCCGGCGACGCCGTCGATCACGCAATCAAAGCCGGCGATTGGCAGCGCACGGCAGCTCTCGTCTCCGAGGCGAGCGAATCGCTCCTCAAGCGCGGCGAGACTAATACGCTGCTTCGATGGTTCCAGGCCCTGCCGGACGACGTGATCTTGGCCAATCCTCAGTTCTGTTACGACTACAGCTGGCCGTTGATTCTGACGGGCAATCTCGACGCCGCCGACTCCTACCTGGAGCAGGCGAGAGAAGCGGCTGATGGCGATCCCGCGCTCCTCCGTCAAGTCGTAAGCGCACAGGTCCACATCGCCCGGACTCGGGGCGATGATAGCCGCACCATCGAATTATCGCGGCAGGTATTGCCGCTCCTCACAGACCGGGACCTGGTCGAACGCGGCGTAGTAGCAGTGGCCCTGGGCATTGCTCACTGCAATCGTGGCGACCTCCCGGAAGCAGCGCAAATCCTGAGAGAGGCGCTTGATGCCTCCGAAAAGACGGAGAACACCTTTGTCAAGTGGGTGTCGCTCCATTTTCTGGGTCGAGTGGAGGCAGTCCGTGGCAGACTCCATGAAGCGGCCGACCTCTACGAGCAAGTGCTGAGTGAAGGCGAACGAGGGGGGCCGTCCATGCCCCTGGCCATGGCCCATCTTGACCTGAGTGGGCTGCTGTATGAATGGGACGATCTGGACCGCGCCGACGACCATCTGCAACGAGGCCTGGATCTGGCGCGGCGCAGTGGCCACCTGGAGATCCGAATCTCCGGGTACCGTCTACTCGCCATACTGCGCCAGGCCCAGGGTAGGGATGCCGAGGCGCGCCAGGCCCTCGAGAACGCCCACCGATTGGATAGCGATGCCAACCTTCCCCCACTGGTACGCGCCCGTAATGCTGCCTGTCACACCCAGATCGCCCTGGCTCAAGGTGACCTGGCCACCGCGACACGTTGGGCTGATCAAATGTGGGACGTTGCCGATGCTTCCTCTTTCTATCCAGGCCTCAACCTCCCCCGAGCTCGGCTCTTGATGGCTCAGGAGCACAAGGAAGCGGCGAAACAGTGGCTTGAGTCTTGCTGCGAGACTGCCACCCAGAAAGGCATCAAGTGGGGCATGGTTCGTGCGCGCACACTGCAGGCCCTGGTCGCTCCAGAGTGGGATGCTGCTCTACCCTTCCTCGCCGAAGCGCTCACCATGGCTGAGCCGGAAGGCCTGGTTCGCACTTTCATCGACGAAGGCGCACCTCTGGCGGCTCTGCTACAACGCGCGGCCGAACAGGGCGTCGCTTGCCCCTACGCACAGAGGTTGCTGGCTGCATGGGAGGCAGATGTGCTTCGAAAGACAGGCGAGAACGCCCCTTCGCCTCCTCAGCCGCTGATCGAACCCCTGAGCCAGCGCGAGTTGGAAGTCCTGCGGCTCGCGGCCGAGGGCCTTACCAACCTGGAGATCGCCCAGACGCTATACGTCTCCATCAACACTGTCAAGACCCACCTCAGAAACATCTACGGCAAGCTAGGCGTCACCAATCGCCGCGCGGCCACCGCCAAGGCAACAGCCCTCGGACTCATCCCATAGGCCCCGATCTCCAATCACCCTCACTTATCACCCACCGATCACCCGCGGGGGGTGATGACACGACCCCAGAATTATGCCATACTGAATCCAGAGGACAGCCAACGGGAAGCGCTGTTCCACATGGAAGTCGAGTTGATGGGAGGAGGACAACAGTGAAGAAGGGACACCTGATCGGAGGAAGTATTTGCCTGGCCGCTGCGCTGCTCGTCGCAGTGCTGGCGGTGGCCGCCCCCCCAAACGTCACGGTTAGCTTCATGGTGGAGGGCACCAACATGCCGTGGGTTCCCGTGGTTGCCTTGGGAATCCTCGGGGTGTGGCTGCTTGTCACTGCACGGGAGAGCAGAGTAGCCGAGACCGCGAGGGCAGATGTTGAGCCCAGCCAGAAGGCCATCCTCAACAAGCGCCTGGAGACCATTGGATGGGGGCTGTTTCTGATCATGCTTGGTGGCTTCGCCTTGATACCCGAGGCCCTGGTTCCGAAGGGCCTGTGGTCGATAGGCGTCGGCGCGATCATGCTCGGTCTCAACCTCACTCGCTACTACTTCAAGATCAAGATGAGCGGCTTCACCACCTTCTTGGGTGTCGTTTCCCTCATCAGTGGCATCACCCAGTTGTACTGGAACCACGACCTCGACCTCCCCATTTTGCTCATCGTCATCGGCGCCTATTTGATCGTCAAGCCCTGGTTCGACGAGAGGCAGCTCTTTGGCAAGGCTGAGGAAAGCTGATCTGAGGGTACCGCATAGGCAGTTTAGGAAGGCTTGCCAAAACCACAGGCCTCATCGGGCCCCCAGCCAGGTCTGTGTCCACCTTGGACAGACGTAAAGAGGACCACGTGTACTGGGGCAGCCGGGTGGCCGTAGTCACCGGATGCGGAGAGAGGAAACGGGCGGAGGAGGGAGGAGCATGGCAGAAAAGGGGAGGACTACTACTATAATCTCGGATCGCTGGGCCTATCTCTGGTTTGTGATCGGGGCGCTGCTGTCGCTGTTCTCCACAGGACAGTGGAGCATTCCGCTGGTCGCCTGGGTGCAGGCGATCTTCTTCATCCGTTTTATGCGCACCCAGAGGTGGTGGGTGGGTTTCCTGCTAATCTGGCTAGCTACCTTCGCCACCGGTGCAGTCGCGTGGTACAACATCCTGGGAGCCATGGGTTCTATACCCTTCTTGCTGATCACCATCGGCTCTAGCACGCTGTTAATCGCCGGGGTGCCCTTCCTCGCCGATCGGCTCTTCGCACCGCGACTGGGCGGCTTTGCCGCAACGCTTATCTTCCCCCTTGGGATCACGGCTATGGATTTCCTGGGAATGTCCGGTAACCCTCTGGGGAGTTTCGGTGCGCAGGCCTATAGCCAGTCCAGCAGCTTGACCTTCATGCAGTTGCTTTCCGTCACCGGCATGTGGGGCATCACCTTCCTCGTGAACTGGTTCGCCACGGTGGTCAACTATGCCTGGGAACGTTCGTTCTCATGGACAAAGGTACGCCGCGGCCTGGCTATCTTCGCAGCGGTGATGCTGGTGGTGTTGACTTACGGCAATCTACGTCTGGCCTTCTTCCACCCGCAGCCCGGCACCGTGCGGATGGCTGGCCTGACCGCTGTCGATTTCAGAGCTGAGCAAGAGGTGCTATTCCAGACCAGGGATACGGACTGGGAGGCCTTCCGCCAGTTGGCGGCCCAACGATACGATCCATACTTCGATGGGACGCGCCGCGAGGCTCAGGCGGGGGCCAAGATCGTAGTCTGGCCCGAAGCGGCGCTGCAGGTGGCCGCAGAGGACGAGGCTGCGTTAATCGCCAGAGGTCAGGAGGTGTCTCGTGAGGAGGGCATCTATCTGGCCATGTCATGGTTCAAGATGCACAAGGAGGGAGAGGGTCGCAGTCAGATCAAGCTCGTAATCACCGATCCGAAGGGCGAAGTCGCGCTCGAACACGTTAAGTATGGCGGCGCCATGATCGAGGGGTTGGAGCCCGGCGACGGGGTGCTGCGCACGGTCGAGACCCCGTACGGGACGCTATCGGGCGTCATCTGTTGGGACACGGATTTCCCCACAGTGGTGAGCCAGGCTGGCCGAAACGGCACGGATATCCTCCTCTCGCCCAGTCTCGACATCCGCGCCGTGGATCCCATGCACGCCCAGATGGCTCAGTTCCGAGCTATCGAGAATGGCGTGTCCGTGTTTCGGCAGTCTGACAACGCTCTGTCCATAGTTACGGACCCCTATGGCCGAGTCCTGGCCGCAGTGGACCACTTCACGGCCAGCGAGTGGGTGACGGTAGCCCAGGTGCCTACCCACGGGGTCTTCACGATCTACTCCGTCATCGGCGACATCTTCGGCTGGCTGTCCATCCTCGGCTTTCTGGCCATCGTGGTATGGGGCGTGGTCCGTTCGCTCAGACTCAGGCGCGCTCGAAGGACGCAGCCCTAAGCCGCACGACCAAGCTTCGGCGACGGGGGATGACCCATGCAACGAGTTGAGATTACGATCAAGGGCCAGATTGACGAGCACTGGTCAGATTGGTTCGAAGGCTTGACCATCACGCACACCGAACAGGGCGAAACGATCTTGAACGGCCTCGTGGTCGATCAGGCAGCGCTTCATGGTCTCCTGGCCAAAATGCGAGACCTGGGATTGTCCATCGTGTCCGTCAGTGCGGTGGAGACAGAATCCTAGAACAATCGTGGATGCTGGGTGAACGGGGAGAACGCCCCAAAGGTCGCCGATGCCGCGACCACGTACCAGGAATCGCAGGGGCGCTCGGGAGTCCTTGTTGAAGGGTTGGCCCCGGCCGCAAGTGAGCGACAGACCTGACGCAAACAGAGGAGGTCAGGGACGAACGTGGCCAGGCCAGCATGGAGCGATCAACTCGGGGATCGATGTGGCCCGCTGCGTGGAGCGTCGTGAGTTGAAACCGTCCGCCCACGATCGACTCCACTTCGGCAGGGTCCTTCGTCTGACCTACGGCGCCGGCAGCAGGTCTGAGACGGCGCGTGTCACGGTCAACCTAGTGGGAGGGAAGCTGGTCTGCCGAGTATTGACACGAAGCGATCGCTGCCAGGGCTCAGTGCTCGGCGACGATCTGCTCAGCCTCAATAAGGGCCAACCGCCGCTCTAGCTCTGATTGTGCCGCCTCCAGGTCGCTCAGCAGCCGCGAAATCCCGGTCAAGGAGCCAATTATCTCTTGACTGAGCCCTCGGGGCAGCTCGGCCAGAAGCGGCATCAACTCATCCAACATCTCGATGAAGTGTTCTTGTTCCTCCAGTTTACGCCCCTCCCGCTATTACTCTTTCTCCTCTGGCAACGAGGAAGCGCCTTCCTCAGACTCTTCGACGTCCAACTCCGCCACCCCTTCCTCCTCAGGGGCGACCGCAGATTCTGATGCAGCCGACGGGGCCTCCTCCACATCGGCCTCCGTTTCCTGCTCTTCCGTCTCTACCTCAGCCACCCTGGCGGCCACCATCTCTCTGATGGTCTCCTGCTGTTCCGGAGCTATGTCCACGCCTCGCTTCTCCGCCTCTTCCACGATCCAAGCGGTCACCAGGTCGTCTATGGGTCCGCCCAACAGTGCTGACGCACCCTGAAGGAACTTGAACAGTGTATTGGGTAGCGTGTCCAAGAACCGCTCAACCGCTCCCTCAGCCCCTTCGCCCTGAGCGCCGGCGCCACCGATCTCGATGAGACGGATCTGCTCGATGTTGGCGAAGGCCTCACCGAAGGATTCAGCCACCTCGGGCACCCGCTCTAGCAGAGCCTGACCCAGGACCAGCCGCAAGGCCCCTGCCTTGTACGCATTGAGCGCCTCAGCCAGTTGTCGCCGACCCTCGGCCTCAGCCAGCAGTTGGGCTTTGGTCACGTCGGCCCCCGCAAGACCCCTGGCCTTATCGGCTGCCGCCTCGGCCTCACCCATCTTGCGGTCTACGTCAGCCTCAGCAAAACCTTTGGCTCTGGTCGCCGAGGCTTCCTGCTCGGCCCGATAGAGGGAAGCGTCGGCAGGCCTTCTCTCCTCGGCGTCGAGCTCCCTGTCTCGCCGCTCGGCGGCCGCCTGTGCCGCGGCGGCCTTCCGCCCTTCTAGAGTCTTGTCCTGCTCGGCGAGAGAAATCGCCTCGGCTCTTTCGGCGACGGCCCTTTCCCGGGCTACTTCTGCATCGTACTGCGCCTTGGCTACGTTGGCCTCTTTGGTGTAGCCCGCCTTGGCCTTTTCGGCCGACTGCTCCTTCTCTGTGGCCTCTTGCTCCGCCTGCGCCTCGGCTCTTCTGGCATCGCGTAGCTTGGCCGCTATCTCCGGCCTTCCCAAAGCGTCCAGATAGCCCTTCTCGTCGCTAATCTCCTTGATGGTGAAGGAGACGATCTGCAAACCCATACCGGCCAGGTCATCCACCGCCACCTCAAGCACCCTCTGGGCGAAGGCCTCCCGATCTTTGTACACTTCCTCCACCGTCATCAACCCGATAATGGCGCGCAGGTGGCCCTGAAGCGTTTGGATAGCCACGTACTGGATCTCCTCTGGAGTCTTGTCCAGAAGCTGCTCCGCCGCCGTGGCGATGGAGGTATCGTCGCTGCCGATCTTGATCTGGGCAATGCCATCTACGGTGATGGGCACGGCATTGCTGCTCAGCACGTTGAGCACGGCCACGTCCAGCGTGATCAGGCTCAGATCGAGCTCCTTGACCTCGTGCACGAAAGGCAGGACAACAGTCATGCCACCCTTCACCATTCTATAGTTGACAACGATTTCCTCCGTCAGCGTCTCGAACTCCCACTCTTGATCGTTGGCCTCAGGGCGCTCCGATGGAGAGGGAAGTGGTTCGTCCAGTGCGGTCTTCAGCCGCCTGATTCTGCGTACCACAGTGACCCTGGTCCTGGTACGTACACCATACACCAACAGGGCCCTGTTGGGTGGCACCTTTCTGATGAACCGGAGGGCTCGGCCGAGAGCCATCAAGAGGAAGAATCCAACGAAAAGAACAGCTGCACCAACAAGGAGTGTCCCCCCGCCCAGCAGACCCAGAATACTCTCGACAACGCCCACGTCAACGACCTCCCTCTAGATACCCCAACCTACACCAACTCTCTGACTACGACCGAACCCCCTTCTTGGCCAAGCACCTCAACCTCCGTGTGAGCGCGGATGGGTAAGCCATCCTCCGAGCGGGCTGAAACGTTCATCCTTTGACCCTTCACGACGAGAGCCACCTGTCCTGGTTTGCCCTCCGGGATGGCGATGATCACACGGCCCACCAGCCCCAAATAGTCCGTGGCCCGGATCGAACTGGAACCCTGCGCTCCGAACAGGAACCGCAGGCAAAGCCACATAGTGGCCGCTCCGGCAAAGGCCATTCCGCTCGCGGGGATCAGGCTCACCGGGTCCGACATTCCCAGGCCCTTTCCCATCAACCCGCCAGCCCCGAATCCCACGGCAAACATGGCTAAGGTTCTCAACGAGAAAGGGCTCGGCCCTTCGACCTCGTGTTCCAGTTCGATCGCGCCCAGATCGGGCAGATCGATCTCAGCTACTTCGAGGCCGACGGCATCGGCGCCTCCCAACACGCCTTCCAGCACATCCCCAAGGCTGCCCAACGCCTCTGCGGCGCCTTCGCTCAGCCCCTCGAAGGCGTGGGCTACCCCCTCGCCGAAGTCCACCAGCTCGCCGACGATGAAGGTGATGGCGATGTAGCCGCCGCCGAAAACCAGTAGGGACAGGTAGAAGCAAGTGAGCATTGAGTATGGCCCTGTCAGTCGACGTGGCGGTCATCTTGGGCAGCGCCATGCGGCCCCAGGAGCCTAGTCGGATTATAGCACGAGCCGAGGTTTGTGTCGAGGTTGCCCGGCGGACCACGCAGGCCATCACCTGGTCACGCGGGCTCGCCGCCCTCGGTGCTCGTTTTGCACACCGATCGGGGTGAGCACAAAGTGCCCCCGGGCACGAGTCGCCGCCCCAAAGGTCAGAGCGGCAACGGTCGGGCTTGACCCCCACTTCTGGTAGCCCAGCGCTTATCATTCATCCAGTAGAGTGCGCCGTCTACCCGGCAAGAGAGTCTGAGGGGAACGAAATGCTGCCTGTTGAGCTCTGACCGCACGAGTGTCATCCAGGACACGGGATTCGAAGTGTGGAACACCGCTGCACCGAACCCCTGAGTAGGCGGGGAGCCCGCTCCAATGGAAACACCCCCGTCGCCTATCCAACCGAGCACGCGGAGATCATCCACCTGATCAAATGTGGACTTCGCCGAACCGCGTCAAGTCTACGCTGCTACTCAAAGGTTTCTATGTCAGGATGGGTGGCCGCCGCTTCGACAATCGAGCCCTTCAGAGCAAAACCAAGGGCGAGGCCGCTCCCGCGCACCGTGAGGAGCCGGTCTCCCGGCAGGATCCCGTACTCCCTCAGCGTCTCGTAGGGAAGTGTGAGGCAGCCGCCCTCCTCTATGCTGGTCCAGCAGAACGACCTGCCTTGTACCCTGACCACCCTGGCCTCAGGCATCTGGAACGTGCGAAGCCTGGAAAATCTCTGGAGCACCGCCGACAATGCGGATCCCGACAGGAGGTTCGGTGTAGTTACCGCAAAGCCGCCTGACTGGCGGCTCCCACTCATGAGGATGACCTTGTCTCGCTCCTGAAAGCCATATTCGTCCATGGCCTCTTTGGGAATGGCGATCCTACCCTGCTCCCCCACCGTCGACCATCCGTATACGTACTTCCCGCCCTTGGTGATCTGCGGCACACTACCACCTCTCTCCCATTAGTCCTGGCTTCGGTTGCCCAAGCGCCACCTAGGAAGCCTCCGTCGACGGACCGTGTCCGGTCCGCACCTGTTGAGAAACGGCCCGCCTGGCTGGATGGCGGGCCCTTCAAGAGGTCGTCTCGTGGCGCTTGACCAGAGTCAATATGTTTCCTGATCCAGGCCTAGACTCGTATTCCACGCGATCCATCAAACGACGCATCAGAAACAACCCCAGACCGCCTTCGCCCCGCTCCTCCAGCGGGGCGTCCAAATCTGGGTGAGGCACACCGGTGGGATCGAAAGCTCGGCCATGGTCACGCAGCACCACGGTCAGTCCATCTTCATCGATTCGATATGAGATCTCGATATCACCGCGCCCTTCCCCCCCGTAGGCGTGCCCGATGATGTTGGCGCACGCCTCGTCCACCGCCATGTCCACCGCGTAGACCGCACTCTCGTCAAATCCGGCGTCTTGGGCGGCACGGGTGACGAACTCGCTGATCAACCCCAGGCTGTCGAGCCGTCCAACAACAGTGAGCGCTTTGACCTCGTCCATGGGCACGGTCAGGCACCACCTAGTTGGTCTCCGTCCGGCCAGAGCTAGAAACTGCCCACGGCCTCCGTGGTGTTTTCGAAGAACTTGAAGAGCGGCACGAAACCTGTCAGCTCCAGAGTCTCATAGATCCGCTCCGGAACGCCGGCCAGGACCAACTCCCCATCTACTCGCTGCTTGCAGGTCTTCTGCGTGTCAATCATCGCTCGCAGCGCGGCGCTGGATACGAACTCCACGCCGCTCATGTCGAACACGATCTTGTAGTGCCATTCCCTGGTCAGGGCACGAAACGCTTCCTCGAGTTGCGGCGCGGTCTGGCTATCAATGCGGCCTGTGGCTCTGACGACATGACAGCGCTTCAACGCTTCGGTAGTCACTTCCATTGCTGCCCTCCATCCTGGCTCCGGTTGCCATCGCCTGCCCCCGATTGCGAGGTGTAGGCTCACCGTGCAATCGGCATCGAGTATAGCACAGGCCGCAACGCGCAACAAGGAGTCACCAAGAAAGGTGGTGACCACGGCCTGTCGATAACCCTAACCGACACTGTCCAGGGTTCCCGGATGTCCTGCACGCAACTTCCGCAACCGGTCGACAACCCTTAGTGAGCGGGCGGAAACAGATACGTATCAACCCGCGTGGCTCTCGCCTATCTGTCTGCGGACCTAGGAACCCAGCCCTGCTTATGGCAGGGAACCTTTGTGCTATGCCTGTCAAGGGACTGGTCAGTGCCTGATGTCCACCTGGGCTTGAGCTGGGGGGTTGCTGTCAGCGTCGCCAGAAGCGCCGTCTCTAGTCGTCACTGTGCCTCTGGGTCATCAGAAGCGTCAGCCACCGTTGTGCGGTGCTGGCTGCCTCGATGCTCTTGTCTACCGCATCTCTGCCAAATAGCGGACGGTAGCACATAGAGCACTTACTGTACTTGTCGATCACCTCGTCATCGGTGAGGTCGGGTCGTTGCAGTCGCTCTCTCAGTTGATTAACTAGCTCGTGTCTGTCCATAGTTGTGATCGGCCCAGGCGACTTTCTTGTTCTGGCCCGTGACCGGGACGCCTGCAAGGGTCTGTTGTGAGCCACTCGGCTAGCCGCCCCGACAGTAAAGTATAGAACAAGCGAGTGAGCCAATCTGTCAAGTCCCCGTGTCCTTGGCGATAGCGTCAACCAGCTTTTGTACTGTATCCTCAGAGGTGACGAAGTCGCCCGTTGGCTCATGCAGTCGGCCTCCGAGACGGTCATGTAAGCAGTCCTCGCAGAGTATGAACACGTCTAGGTTAAGTAGTGTGCGCTCCAAACGCTGCGAGTCGTAGTTGGTGATGGTGATGGTCTGGGGGTCCAGCTGATAGAAGGCGATGGGGGGCGTCACACCTGGTATCTGTGACCGCCCGCATAGCTCACACTCTATCGGACGCCAGTCTGTCTTGTCGTTTCCTCTCATCATCTGTCCTCCCCTCTTGTTGTCTGGAAACGTCCATCCTATCGGGTCCCTGAAATGGCCTGCCTGTCAGTCTGTGGCCTGTCTGTACAGAGCTATTGGCGGTCTGGCAGGTTGCCCTTTCTTGAGCGGCGAAGATCGGCGAAGTTGATGCTTGCAGACTATCGCGGAGCGCTCACGCGCCGCCCGTTCCGTGTTTTTTCCTCCCCCCTTCTCTATCTGCTACCGCAAAGACTCCCGGCGGAACCGATAGATCGGCTCTCGCGACTCGGATCGGTTGCCCGTGGTCCGGGAGGGGCTTCAAGTACACCCACAACGCGCCATCCTCGCAGGGCAGTGAGAGATGGTGACAGTTCAACTGGCAACACTCGCGATGGCAGCGGGGGGAATACCGGCAGCGAAAAGAGTGGCACGTCGGAAACACATCGGTGAACCCGCCCATTGGGTGATGCGTCGATCAGATGAGGCGAGTCAGAAGACTAGTCGCCCCACACGCCTAGCACGACTGTCACGTCAGCGTCACGCCGTTCGTCTTCGATGGTGTACGCGCCCACCTCGATCTCCCAGGGTCTCAACGTGAGCACGCCGTCAAGTACTGTGTGATAGCCGTACCCTGGCCACCCGTCGGTTTCATAGATCACCGCCTCGAGGGTCAGATCGTCGTACGGACCCAGCTCTACATCCACGAAGTTGAGGTCGGGACAGTAATAGTGCTCTGGGCTCTCTCGACAGTCGCGCAGGTACTCCGCGATATTGTAGTCCCAGTTGTTACGAAGCCACCAGCCTCCCATGACGTAGTCTTCGTGACACTCATAGTCGAAACCGATATTGGCCCCATTGGCTCGAAAATGGCCGAATAGTGGGCCCAGCCTGTCGTCTCTCTCCTCATCGTCTGGAAGGGTATAGGTTTGGAGGCTCTGGAATGTGACGCGCACGGTGCGCGGGCATTCGATGCCCTCTAGGTAATGCGCGCAGCTGGGTGGAGATTCGTCTTCTTCCGGGGCATCACGAAAGGCCGTCATATGGAGATCGTAGCCTTCCTCGCACGCGGGCTCGAAGTCGACATAAGTCATACGCGCGTCGGGGGGAGCAGTGCCCTGCCGCACGCCGTTCACGTACAGCGCGAACCCATCGATCAGTCCCTCCTGCCCCTCCCACTCCCATGCGACCCCCAGATTCCCCCCAAGGACCAGGGCGAGGATAGTTGGAGGTTCCAAGGCCACCAGTTCGCACGATACGGAGCAGATGCGATACGTAACCTCGAACCAATGCCCCTCGTCTCCGCCCTCCGACCTCGGAGGAGTGATGTCGTCCCCCGTCCACTCCATGGGCAGGTGCGACAGCCTCACCTCACCCAGGTCGACGCTCCCCGTCTCCGTGTACGCCTCGCATTCGATGAAGACCGGCAGCGAATAGTCGTTGTCCCACTGGAAGTAGAAACTGTTCCTGCCACCCAACTCCTCGGCGATGTTCCACGATCTGCCCTCCAACGGATATGGCCCGTAATGGTGGATAGGCAACTCCCGCGTCGCCGGGTCGTGGTACTGATAGTTGTACGCATAGCACGCAACGGACACGAAGTCACCGCTGACGGCGAAGCCTCTGAACTCAACCTGTAGTCGTGTCAATACCAGCGGTACCGGCTGACCGGGACCCACAGCGAGCCTTTGCACTGCTCCCGCGTAGATCCGGCTCAGAGGCACTTCCCACAACTCCTCATCGTCGGCGATACCATCCCCATCCGCGTCTTCTGCCTCCCCAGGCGGCGGACAGCCAACATGCTCAGCCCGGCCTTCTTCGCTATCACAGAAGTCAACGTCGTCGGAGAGGCCATCACCGTCGCTATCTGGTGCGCCTGTGACGGGCGCACCATGGTGCTCAGGTGGACCCGGCTCATCGGGGCGCAGATCCTCCTGATCAGGCACGCCGTCATTGTCCCGGTCTGGACAACCACCCATCCCCGAGACACCTGGCTCGTCTGCGCAGGAGTCGTCAACGTCGCGAACCCCGTCCCCATCAAAATCCGAACAGCCAGCAAACTCCGGTAGGCCCCGCTCCCAGAGACACTCATCCTGGTCGTCCGACACCCCGTCGCTGTCAAGGTCCCCTGGCGCCGGACAGCCATCAAACTCGGCCACACCCACCTCATCCGGGCACCCATCCTCGCTGTCCAGCACCCCGTCCCAGTCGGCGTCGGGGCAACCCTCCAGCACCGGAGAACCCGCTCTGTCAGGGCACGCATCCGATCCATCTAGAACACCATCGCCGTCCTGATCCCCGTGGCTACGTAACGGACAGCCCTCACCTTCAGGCAAGCCAGCCTCCTCAGGGCAGGCATCTTCCGCATCCGCGATGGCGTCTCCGTCTCGGTCCGAGCAGCCACTTGTCGCCGGCGACCCCAAGTCATCTGGACACAGATCGCCATGGTCGGCCACACCATCACGATCCCCGTCGGGCTCGGCAATAGCTTCCAGCTCTATCGTGGCGTGGGCTCGAGCACCCTCAGCATCGAAGGCCCTGACAGTCAGGCTGTGTCTACCGGCCGCTGGAGGGCGCCATTGGGCGACTAGTGGAAAGGGCGAGATGCCTCCAGGGAGGGAACTGTTCTGGGCCTCGACCAACAGGCCGTCCGCCCATAACTCCACCCGCGTGATCTTGTCCTGGTCGCGGGCCACGGCCTCCACGGTTGTTGCCGCCCCAATAGCCACCTCCGCACCGTGCCGAGGCGTATTGATTAACACGAGAGGCTTGGCCACGGGCCGCGGCCACAGGGCGTAGGTCAAACCCCCGGCCACGGCCGCGGGCGCGCACGAGACCAGGACGAGAGCTGCCACAACAACCGCTCGTCGTCTCATCTCACACCCCCGGTTCTCCTGGTGTGTAGCAGTCGTAGTCAGATACGACCCATAGGCCTAGGGTCTCTATGGCGAGATGGGACCTGTCAAGGCGCGGCTAGCGCGCGATCCACTCCCATACACTCATGCTGATCTGCAGACGGCACGGCACCACGATATCGTAGCTAGGAAACCTGTAGTCGTCCCTGTTCAACAGTTCGTCGTACCCGAAAGTGACCTCACCATCGCAGAGCAGGACATCCTCACCCTCGCGATGATACTCCCAGACGTTGAACCCAATGGTCAGATCCTCTCCTTCGGGGACGGGAACCATAGCGTAGGTGGAAGATGGCGCCTCGTAGCTACAGCTGCCGCAATGGGTCTTCATAGTCCGAATGTCATGGAAGAGCTCCCCCACCGTCACTCCATACTGGTAACCGTACTGCGGCACATGTCGACCGTGAATGTAGTAACCGCATTCGTAGTCATAGAAGCCGCAGAGGGACGAATCGGCGCCATCGAAGGAGAGTATCTCTTCGTTCGCCCAGAAACTGCCGTAGATAGGTCCCCTGCCACCCACGACCGGTATCGGCCTGAACCAATCGAGGCCTACGGTCACGGTACGACCGTGCTCGCATTCGTCGCCGTCCCAAGTCACACTGTTGCTGCGGGGCGTCAGCGACAGGCCGCCGGTCTGGTAGCCTGCGACGTGGAACTCACACGGCTCCTCGCACCTGGGTTCCACCCAGTGCACGGAGATCCGGCGGTCCTCCGGCTCGGCGCGAAGCCGTGCGCCCTGAAGACCCCCGCACAGGTAGTTCACTCCAAAGTAGTCTATGGCCTCCTCGTCACCCTCCCAACTCCAGGCTATGTGCGTGTCCACACGTTCCTCATTCAACCATGTCGCCACCAACCGAGCGGACGGAGCTGGCAGAGAGGACTCCTCGCACGAACCCTCACAGATGCGATAATCCACCAGGAACGTCGCTCCAAAGGGCTCTTCCTCCCTCTCCGATCGTC
>Ga0180437_10006886_pt1 | contig 14997 bp, 13 predicted proteins | sample SS_ome_4_FD_132410 | JGI IMG/M metagenome (GOLD analysis project Ga0180437, IMG submission 132410) | Hypersaline lake sediment archaeal communities from the Salton Sea, California, USA - SS_3_D_1 metaG | ecosystem: Environmental > Aquatic > Non-marine Saline and Alkaline > Hypersaline >...
ATTTGTATTATTGCGAATAACAGGTCTTGTAAAGGCAATCGGTGTATTATTTGTATAGATACCACCACCAAGATAAATAGTTGAAGCGCCGCCAGGAGTTAGAGTTAGTGTATTTGTATATATTGTTCCTGTCGTTGTTAGAGTATTACCTGTTAAAGCAACTGTTCCAAACTCACCTAAAGCTGCTCCCATAGCTCCAACGCTTACATTACCTGCACCAGCGTTAAGAGTAACATTTTCAACAGATGTTCCTCTTATCGTTGCTGTTTGGATATTTCCACCTGCTGTGGTAACAGATAAATCACTATTATTTGCTAAACGAATCGTTCCATTTAAAAAACTTAAAGGTACAGCTGCTGTTACAAAAGAAGTAGCAGCACCCCCGTTCATATAAAAGTTATTAGCAGCAGTATAAGTAGGTGTTCCAGCTCTGTAATCTGTTCCTGTAAAAGTAATGTCCGTAGTAGCTGTTAATTGTGTATTGCCAGTCACTCCATTTGCAGCTCCTGTTCCAATATCATTTACAGAAATAGTAGAACCAGAAACCGTTAAATTTGTTAAGGCTGTAGCGTCTCCAATGGGATCAGAAACTGTCACTGTGCCCGCACCGGCTGTTATATTTAAATCAAATGCTCCATTAGCATTAGACAACGTTACATTGCCACCATTAGAAGTGATTGTAGTGTTTTGCTGAAGAATAATATCCGTTGGAGCATCCAAAATAATCGTTCCACCAGCCGTTGTAATCGTAGAACCATTTAAGAAAATATCACTACCATTGCTATTGTCATTTGCAAAAGTTGCACCACCTGCTGCTCGACTTGGAGGAATAGCTAGTCCATAACCATCTAAAGGATTGTTTCCTGCTCGTAAAATAAAAGCTGCTTCCAAAATCAAAAAGCCACTATCTGGATCAAGAGGATTAACTGTTGCGTCAGGACCTGTAATATTAACCGCTCCATTTACATAGATATTTCTTTTGGCTTCTACCTTTAAAGCTACACCTGTATAAGCTCCAAAAGTAACGCTTTTGTTAGCACTAAAAATTGGATCGTAAAGACTAATAAAATCAGCAGCAGATCCATCTGGTTTTATCATTAATAGATCGCCATCGCTATGTAGTATTGCATCTGCAGAGATCGCATTTGGACTGATTAGTAAAAGATCATCGCCGCTTTCAATCAATGTCTCGGGATTTGAAAGAGCTAAAATATCAATCTTATCCGCTTCTAGACCTAGATCTTTTGCAGAATGTAAAACTAATGAAGCTTCTTGAGAATCTCTTACTTTTAAAGTATCGCTAGCTTCTATAGCTAGATGATCTTTGGATGTAATCTTTCCGCCTAAAAGATCTATATTTTCAGCTTGTATGTCTACTTTTTCAGCTGCTATTTCGCTGTCAGCTGCTATACGAACAACTCCATTTTTCTTAACTATCGTTGTTCCTTCAACAAGGCCTTCAGTATTTAGAAGATTTTCAATAACTTTATTAGCGAGGTTTAATCTAACAAGTACATCACCTTGAAGTGCTTTTAAAGAGCCATATTGTTCAATAAGAGCATCTTCCACTTCCCCTTCCACTAAGAATTTAATCAGACCATCACCTGAAAAATCTAAATAAGCTTTTTCACCTGACCCTAAGCAAATCTTTCCAACCTTAGTAGAAATAATGCCTTCATTTCTAATCTGTGGAGATAAAAGGACTATGTCCCCTTCAATAGAGGATGTTATTTTGCCAAAGTTTTGAATAGAGGACTTTCTTGCTTTATCCGAAAGAGTAAACTCATACTTATCATTTAAAAAATCTTGGTCTTTGATATCTAATGTCGAAACAACCAACGACCCAATATTGACAGTAGCTTTAGGACCAAAGTAAATTCCATTTTGATTCACTAGAAAAACTTTTCCATTTGATGAGAGCTGTCCAAGTATTTCTGATCCTTTATCTCCAATCACACGATTCAAAACAGTAGCTTTTGTAGATGGCTGAATGAAATTAACTTTTTCACTTTCAGCAATATCAAAAGCTCCATAGTTAATAATCGTTTTATCTGAAGCTTCAATATGTAGCTCTTTTGGACTCACCTCATTAAAAGAAGCTTTTCCAGAAACTGTTTTTGGAGATTGAGGCAGAGAAAATAGTGATGTCACTGCCCCTAAAGAGAAAATTAATAAACTACGATTTATTTTTTTCATATTTGCCAAAATATTTTAAAGTAAGTTTGTGTTCCTTCACCTCTATCAATAAGTGGAAAACCCACATCTAGGGTGACATTAAAATTATAAGGACCATATAGTCTAAATCCAAAGCCCACGCTTTTTAACCTCATAGAACTACGTTGGTTATATGTTTGACCACCTGTTAAATAAACATGGCCATGATCATAAAAGCCCAAAATCTGAAAAAACTCCTTCCACTTTTTGTTTACCCAAGGAATGGTTTTTTCTGCAATAAAAGGAAGAGCCATACGATATTCAATATTCAAATAGTAGCCTTTATCACCTAAAGCATTTGCTAAACGATATCCTCTAACCGTTGGCATACCACCTATATAAATCTGTTCTGCTAAAGGAAGCTTATAACCGGTGACTTGACCATATAAGTGACAGTAAATAAAGTGATTAGGTATTACTTGTTGAAGGCGTACTCCATCAAAATGCCATATGACATATTCTCCTCCTGCACCAAGGCGAGAACAACGTGTATCTTTGCCATGAAGCCCGCCTAAAAATCCCGGAATACCAACAGCCATATCTGCATCTATATAGGTCCTACCTTTTGTAAGATCAATATAGTCAAAGTAAAAACCGAGCGTCCAAACACGAAGTTTGTCAAAAGAGGTCATATCACCAAGCGAAAAGTTTTTGATTTGCTTGTAATCAAAAGAAGTAAAGGCATCCATGTCTAAAGTCTTAGTACGGTAAATTGCCTGCGTTACCCCCAAAGAAAAAATATCCGATCTACCTTTCAGTCTTAATTCTTTTACCCTTCGAACTTTAAATCTTGAATATAGATAGGAAAGATCAACGATAGTTCCATTTTTGGTTACAGGTATTTTGTATTCATACAAAGAAAAGTAAAGGCCATGTGGCGGATTACCCATGACCTGCGTAGTTGTAAGTGTAGCTCCATTAGTGAAACAGTTACCTATTTCAAGTTTAGCTCCTGTTCTCCATTTCGTTGTAAAAAGAGAGCCATAATTATTCTCATCTAAGTAAAGAGTAATGGGACGCTTATCTTTAACCTGCAAAATAAGATCTACCGTTCCAAACTTTTTTCCTTTTTTCAGGACTGAACCTACTTCTAGCTTTAAATTTTCGTTCACAAGAAAAAGAGCTCTCATAAGGCTTGTGTAATTTAGCGGCTTGCCAATAAATTTTTCAAAGTAGCCTTTGATGAAAGATGTTTTATAATACTCATTCTCGGTTACACAAATATCACCTAATTTACCTTCTAAAATACATATCTTTAAAACTCCTGCATGAATCTCTTGAGGAGGACAGTATGTACGAGCTAAAAAATATCCTTCTTTGACATAGAAACAACGAACGCAGTCTTTAATTTCATTTATCTCTTTCATTGAAAGATTTTTATCTAAATGAGAACGAATACATTTATTTAATGTCTTACTTGAAATCTCACAGTTTCCTTCAAACACCACTTTCTTAACGTAGACTGTTTCTCCGTCACTAACTTTCAGTTGCTGCTCAGGCACATCAACTTCTAAAAGAGGAATCTCTTTTTCTGGTTCGATTTTTTTAGCATCATAGAGTTGTTCAATTTGTCTATCTATGACACCAGCTGATGTTGAGGGAATGATTTGGGAAAAAGCATTTCCTGCATAAAAGGCAAAAATAAGAAAAATTATGATTGAATACTTTGTCATGTAGCTCTTCTTTTTTGAAGGTATTTGTTATGCTATTTTTTTTACTTATAAATAAATTTATATATATATAGCAATGTAATACCAGAAAAGCTCCTTGCTAAAATAAGCCTATTTCAAAAATGAATAAGTTCTCTTAGATCTCTACGCTCATTTATGTTAAAATTGATATATAAAAAAAATTTTTGAAAAGATTTATGGAAGAAAATAATCAATCTCATTTTTTTTCTTTAAGCTTGAATGATTTAAGGCAAAACCTCTCTCCTTCTTTTCGAGCTAATCAAGTATTTGATTGGATATACAAAAAGAAAAGACTCTCCTTTGATGAAATGCCAAATCTACCGAAAGATGTAAGGTCCTACTTAAAGGAGAATTTTACATTCCCTTCTTTAACCCTACATGAAACTCTCCCAAGTAAAGACCAAGAAACGATTAAATTCTTATTCAAACTAAAAGATGGCTTTTTCATTGAATCTGTCCTTATCCTTTCTAAAGAAAGAAGGACCGTTTGCGTTTCTTCTCAAGTAGGATGCCGCTGCAGCTGCCATTTTTGCGCTTCTGGTAAAAAGGGGTTTGTTCGGAACCTAACAAGTTCTGAGATCATAGAACAAGTTCTTCACATAGATAATTACCTTGCTAAAAAAAATGAAAAGACTACCCACGTAGTTTTTATGGGAATGGGTGAGCCTTTTCATAATTATGAAGCTGTTATTTGTGCGATTAGAAGATTTAATGACCCAGATTGCTTTAATATTTCTCAAAGAAGAATCACAATTTCAACAGTTGGAATTATTGATAAAATTAAAAAGCTTGAATCAGAAAACCTAAAGATCAATCTTACTTTATCCCTTCATGCATCAGATCAAAAAACAAGAGAAAAAATTATTCCATACGCTAAGAAATACCCTATCAATAATCTGATCAAATCTATGGACAGTTACTTTGAAAAAACAAAAAGAGATATTACTTACGAGTATATTCTCATCGACAATGTAAATGACAGCCTTCAAGATGCTAAAAGACTTGTCTCATTTTTTAAAGGCAAACAGTGCTCTTTGAATTTAATTCCATATAATCTTGTTTTAGGCTGCCAATTCAAAAGGCCCTCAACTGAAAAAATAGAAGCTTTTCACCAGTATTTACAAGCAAAAAAAATACCCACAACCAGGCGCTATACCAAAGGTAAAGATATAGCAGCTGCTTGTGGGCAATTAGCTCTTTTAGAAAGTAAATAAATTGCACTAAAATATTTGGAAAAACTAACCTATCTTGCCAAAAAAGGATAGGTCCTTATGTTAAAAAAAACTCTTCTTTTCGCTCTTTTAGGTTTATTATTTTCTTTTTCTTCTTATGCAGAAGAGACAAAAGATCCTTACCGTTCTACTCAACCATATCATTTCAAAATCCAGAAAAAACAGTATCGTTCTTCTTCTTTTTTTGAGATCGATACAGAAGATACATACAGAGGAAATATTAAAAAAAGTAGTTTCCGCATTAGAAATTGCTACGATCTATCAGATAAAGATGGTTGGTGCGCTACCGGTATTAAAAGATTCCTTTCAGTTGGACTTTTTTTTAACTGGGCTTCAGTTATTGATATCTGGGGAGTCAATGATGAATGGCTTGGCATGATAGAAGGAAATATTCTATCAACCTCAAAAGCTAAATTTTCTATCTACGATCGAGAAGAGACTCTCATCGGCATAGCATATATGGATCTACAAGGTCTTGGTGTTACCATAACCCCTCCTGAAAATGAAGCTTATACTTTAGCAAGACTAGAAAGAGTCTTTGTTCCTGATGCAGCTGACTATTGGAAAGTTACTGTTTATGAACCTGAAAAATTTGATGATAGATTAATTAGAATATTTGCAGCTTTTTGTGTAGATACTCAAGCCTCTTTTTATAGAGATAATTAAAAGCGGTAATTATTATTTTAGATTAAAAAATCAGACTTTTATGTTATTATCTCCTTCCCTTTTAAAAAAAAAGGAGAATTAACATGAAAAAGAAAGTAATTTATCTTCTCTTAATATCGATATTTTTTTCATTTGCTCTATATGCAAACGAAACAAATGAAAAAAATTTGCCTCTGAATTATTCTCAAAACTTTGAACGTTTGCCTAAAAAAAACATAAAAATTCCAACAGAAAAACCATCTTCTTCTTTTAATTATTTTAAATTTGGATCCCATACTATTTTAGCACCAACAATTGGAATAGGTAGAAGAATACATTTTCAAAAATTTGCACTTGATATTTCTATTAACGATGCTTTTGTTCCTTATGTAGAATTTCCTAAAGAATACGTTAATGCCTCCTCTATAAAAGTTGGTTTTATTAATTATAAAAATAAACAGATTCCTTCATGGTATAAAGGTATTGCTTTAGAAGGTGTCGCACTACTTTATGATGCTGGCTGGTTCGAAGGTTATTTTATATACCCTAATATTGAACTTTTTTTCGGAAAAGAATACTTTTCAAAAAACGGCACAGGAAACAGAAGATTTTTTCAAGTAGGAGTGAACCTTCTTCCTTTAGTCGCTGATTATTATTTACTAATGGATGCATTTCCATTATTAATTACAATGTCATGTGCATCTATCAGTTATGGAATAGCTTTCTAAAAATTATAAAAAAAGCTCTGCAACCTTTTGCAGAGCTTACCATTTAGAAAACTGATTCTAAATAATGCTTACGAACTATGTATCATTATCTGTTCTAACATTGTATCCATTCCTGCCGCTTTTTCAACTAGATCTTCAACTGGATTCGGATTCCATACAACATCATCTGTGTAAGCAGCTGCGGTTAATATAGCTGATTTAAATTCAGGCACTTTATCTGCAATTGCTTTTAATTTAGCTGTTAAGTCTTTAATCTGACTAACAAGACTAGCAATATCTTTTTTATCACCCTTTTTAATATCAGCCGCTAATTGATCTAAAAGCTGAACCAATTCATAAAGATACTCACAAGCTTGAGTTTTAGGATCTAAACCTTGAGAATTATTTGAAGGAGCAGTTTGATTAACATAAGCTGCTGAATGTATAGAAGAAATAGACATAATTATATCCTTTTTTTTATGTATTATTATTAGGAAAAAAATCTAAAGATTTTTGAATGAAGACGACTGTCTTCTAATTATTATTATAACACCTTCTGCAATTAAATAAAATGCAGACACCTGATTTTTTATTTGCAGACACCAAAATTAATAAACGAGTTTTTCTATCTAAGGAATATTTACAATAACTGGAGGACTCTCATTTCCAAAACTATCCACCCAAACTACATAATATGTCTTACTTTCACCCCTCTTTATCCTATCTGAAAAGACTCTTTCACTTCCTAGATAAATTATCTGAGACAATGCGCTGTCTGCAAATACCTTGTAATAAGCAGAACCAGGAACTGAGTCCCAAGATAATCGATTTATTAAAGCTTTTTGTAATAAAGTCCTTAAAATATATTGCTGATAATTAACTTCAAAGGCTCCCTTTAAAAGTCCAAATGATGTTTGTAATATATAATCTAATGCATCATCTTGTTTTTCCCACATAATTATAGTTTGGCTACTTTCATTTATAGCCACTTGTGTATCATGTGCAGTTTTCCCGCCTTCCGATAAAGTCTGAGTTATCCAACTAGTTCCTCCATTTGCACTATATGATGATTGTGCTCTCGTATTAAAACCATCAAATCTAAACCATGCAGCAATAGCTTCATTGTTATTCGAAAGCTGTATTTGAGGTAAATAAGCATCATATCCCGTTTCTGTTAGATCCTGAGGTATTGTCCAATGAACTCCCGCGTCTAAGCTATGAGCTTCTTGAATTATCCTATTAGATCCATCATCTCTATACCAAATAGTTATAACTAGTCCGTTATCATTCATTGCAACTTGAGGACGGTCCGCATTACCCCCTGGAGGTCCTCCTAGAGATAAATCCTGAGGAGGTGTGGACCAATTAACACCCGCATCTGAACTATATGATTCTTGAATAATAATATTTGTTCCATTATCTCTTCGCCAAATAGCTACAGCCTCACCAGATTCATTCATTGCTATACCAGCTAGAAGTGCATCTCCCCCTGGTGGTCCTCCTAAAGATAAATCTTGAGGAGGAGTTGTCCAATTAACACCCAAATCAAAGCTATGTGTTTCTTGAACTATCCTATTAGAACCGTCATCTCTATACCAAACAACTATAGCTTGGCTATTATTATTAAAAGCAATTTGAGGATCAAATGCATTACCTCCAGGAGGTCCTCCTAAAGATAAATCCTGAGGAGGAGACCAATGATCGCCTGCATCAAAACTATGTGATTCACGTATGATATTATAAGTCCCATTAGATCTATACCACACAGCTATTGCATTACTATTTTCATCTATTGCAATTTGAGGAGCTCGAGCTTCTAGAGTTGGAACTACTACTGATAAATCTTTAGCAAGTGACCAATTCATACCTCCATCAGGAGAATGTGATTCTTGGACAACATAATCACTACCATTATCTCTAATCCATACAGCTATAGCTTCGCCTTTTTGATTTATTGCTATTTGATTAGAGCGAGCTTGCCCTGCTGCCGATGATAAGTCATATGGCGATGACCAACTATTTCCACCATCTATGCTGTAAGCAGTTTGAATAACATACTCCGATCCATTAAATCTTCGCCAAAGAGCAATAGCTTGATCATGATCATTCATAGCTATTTTACATTCAGCAGCAGACTCTCCTGCTTCAGATACATCATAAGGAAGAGACCAATTAATTTCTGAACAAAAACAAGCTCCAAAAAAACAAAATAATACTATTGAAAACAACTTTCTAAGCATTTTTCCCCCGCTAAAAAAACAAGAAAAAATGTATAGAAATAACTATAAAAATGTAACAAAAAAAATTAATCGATTAACTTTTTCATATTGAAAAATTTATAGTCCACTTTTATGGATCTTAAGAAAATGAATCAAAGATTTATATTTTCTTCCAATCCCCTGTCGCTTCATCTTTTCTGTATTGTTTCTTCACAGCATTCCAGGCTACTTTATGTGCTGTCACTTCTCGAGTCTCATGATCTCTTCTTTTTTTAGGATCAGCATACATTTTCCAAGCTGAATTAAACGCTTCCATATAGATTGTTTGAGCTGCTTTTGGAAGGTGCTTTTTCAGCTTATCTGGCAGCTCACTAGTACTTTTATAAGGCATAATCCTCTCCTTACTACTCTTATTTTCTTAGTAACTTTTCAGCATTTATTTATCAATGAAGAAAAACTGGTTACAAATTTATACTAATGAGGTAATTTCAAAATGATAGACAAAATATTGGCATTTTATGGCTATTAGTGAAGACAAAATCAAAAAGATAAAAAAACTTATGCAAGAGCTAGGCATAAAGGAAAAAGATCTCGTAGAGAAGTTCATTCTAGGTTCAGGTAGAGGAGGCCAAAAAATACAAAAAACCTCATCTTGTGTGTATTTGAAACACATCCCCTCCGGGATAGAAATCAAATGTCAAAAAGATAGATCAAGAGCCGTCAATCGGTATCTAGCAAGAAATATGCTCTGCGAAGCATATAAAGCAAAGATACTTAAAGAAAAAAGCGAAAAGCAAAAACTCATCGAAAAAATACGCAGACAAAAAAAGAGAAAAACTCGCAAACAAAAACAGAAAATGATCGAAGATAAAAGAAGGCTTTCTCAAAAAAAATCTCTTCGTAAACCTCCCAAAGATGAACAGTAAATCTTTATTTTAAAATATAATATTAAAAATTTTATTATTACATTTAATTAATTGAAACCTAATTAAACTAATGATATAATATTTTAATTAAACAAACAAAAAGAGCAATAAAATGCCAAATCCAGACGGTATTGAATTACAATTACTTCCTGGTGAAGTTTACCTTCGCGAACCAGTTCCGGGCATAGATGAAACAAGAGATACCGTTCCTCTTCTAGCAGACGTTAAAAAAACCAAAAAAGTCTCTAGAGAGATCTTTTCAGATCTAGCTATCGGGATCTTAAAATCTAGGATTTTTAGATCATTAGTAATAGCTGCCATAGCTGGCATTTTATCCGCTGCTATTTTTAACCCTGCTGGATGGATTGTTGCATTAGCAGTTATCTTAACGTTTGCACTTTCTCTAGCCTTGCAATTTCCAAATAAGGGATGGCAAAAGTTTACTTTTGAAATAAGTACAATTGCTCGATTAATGAAAGGGAAAAATTACAATGAAATTTTTTCATTAGACGCTGCAAACGGTCCTAGAATTATTCTAGGAGCTTTACCTAATAGATTGAGCTTAGATGGCGAACGATTAGTAAATGCCGAAGAAATAGGTGCTGTACTCTCTGTAAATGAAGATTGGGAGAAAACGCCGACTGGCTTATCAGTTCCCTATACAGCTACAGATTGGGCTGAACTTGGAATAGCAGGAAATAATTATAAACAAATAACCGTTTTAGATCATCATCCTTTAGATGAAGAACAATTCCATGAGGTCGCTGATTGGATACGAGATAGGCTTGCGGACGGCAAAAATATATACGTTCATTGCAGAGGAGGAAATGGCCGCTCTGCCATGGCTATAGCATCCTATTTAATTAAACATCAAAATATGTCCAATGAAACAGCGACACAAGCTGTTGAAAGAGCAGAAAGAACAATTTTATTAGGAAGGCAAATATCTACTATAAGGAAAAAGAGAGATTATTTAGTAAGACATGCCAAATCCTGTTCTAATCTTTTCTTTGAAATGGATAGAACCTAAAATTTTGATTGTTCGTATAATTTCCCATCCATGATACCATAAAAATTTACAAAATGAGGTGTTTTTATGGTCAAAATAGCTGTACTAATCGATAGTGAATTTGAAGAGTCTGAATATTCTAAGCCCGTAGAGGCTTTCAAAGAAAAAGGATATGAAATCATCAATCTTGGTCTTGAAGAGAAAAAAGAAGTTCATGGAAAAAGGAACAAACTATCTGTTATTATTGATAAAGCTGTTAAACATGTACAAGTGGATGATTTTGATGCTCTTTTAATACCAGGAGGGCATTCTCCTGACAAACTAAAAGCAAATAAAGAAGCTGTAAGTTTCGTAAGAGAATTCTTCTTATCAAAAAAACCTGTTTTTGTCATTTGTCATGGACCACTTCTTCTTGTCGCTGCAGATGTCATAAAAGGAAAAAAAATAACAGGATACAAAGCAATAAAACAGGATCTAATAGATGCTAAAGCTACATTTTTAGACAAAGAAGTAGTTATTGATGATAATTTAGTTTCTAGCAGAGAGCCTAAAGATCTTTGGGCTTTTATTAATGCTTGTCTTAAAAAATTAGCAACATAAAAAAGTTGCAATTTTTTTTTGATTTTAATCTATTCACGGCCCATATTTATTTTTATTTAACCCTACAAGTTAGGCAGTCTGTGAAAATTCTATTAAAATTATTAACTTTCTCTTGCAGCTGTTTTGCAATAGCTGCTCAGAGTTCTATAACACCTATTCATCCTGTTGATGAGGAGCTTTCTTTTATAAAAGAAAAATCTCCAAAAAATGCTAATTCTAGCAAATACCAAACACCTGTTTTTGGGCTGACTTTTCCAAAGCGTTGCGCTAAAAAAGGAGCCTATGTCAATACCTCCTTTATTTATTGGCAGTCCAAAGTTGGTGAACTTGAATACTGTTCCAGGAATAATTCTGGTGAAGAAAGTACTATTTGGTTTATTCGTCGTACGTCGACTTATGATGCAAAAATAGTAGAGCCAAAATTTGATTTTAAACCCGGCGTAAAAGTTGAACTTGGTTACTTAAGTGAATACGATAACTGGGATATTATTTCTTCTTGGACATACATTTATGGCCGTTTTGATAATCAAAGCAAATCAATGAGCAGTGAGTGGGGTGTAGATCCTCTTTGGTATATTCCTCATGTTGGTCAAGTTGATCATTTAATCTTTGATAGAGCAAAAGCCAACTGGAAAATGCAGCTAAACGTTATTGATCTATGTTGGGGAAGAAATTCTATTTTAACAGATTATCTATCTGTTCGTCTTTTTGCCGGAGCTAAAGGTCTTTGGTACAAAAACAAACTCAATGTAAAATATGTTGATTCCCAGTTTATGCAGTATGATGTAGGAGAGGCAATAGCTCTAACTTATTATTCTAATGAAGAAATCGTTTATCCACGTCAAGATACATGGGGTATAGGTCCTCAAATTGGTATCAATTCTCTTTGGAAATTATTTAAAGGTTTACATATCACAGCTAATTCTTCTTTTTCTGTACCGTATTTCTTTGATAATTTGAAAATTATTTCAAGAGAAAAAATTCAGGGTACTGGTGGTGATCCTGGAATATTAGATGGATTTTTCTATCCTACTTCCAATATTAGGGAAAGTTTTTCTCAGTTTCGACCTATTTGCCATTTAGCTTTAGGACTTGCTTGGGAAAGCTGCTTTGCTAGCTCATCTCTTTCCAAATTTTATGCCTCCCTCCAATATGAGCTGCAATATTGGTGGAATTTCAACCAAATGAAAAGAGCATTAAATTTGGTAGCACTTGCTCCTTCACTTCGCAACATGCAAGGAGATTTACAAACACAAGGTCTTACGGCCAGCATAGGACTTGAATTTTAGGATTATTTATGAAAAAAACGATATTTTTAACTTTACTTCTTTCCTCTAGCATTTTTGCTGAGGATCTTAAACTTGCAGAACCTAATTCTATTGGTAAAATTTATGAAAATCACAATGGGTATCTCATTTCCGATAAATGTGATAAAAATTCTTATTTTTCATGTGACTATGCAGGTTCTTTGTACGCAAGTTTTACCTATTGGCAAGCAAAGGAAGACAATCTAGCCTTTGCAGCCATCAATGATTCAATTGATGATGCCATTATCAATTCAACAAGTATTTATCCTGACTTTGATTGGGCTCCCGGCCTTAAAGCAGGTTGGTCTATAGGTTTTAAAAATGGATGGGATTTAGGTTTTGACTATATTTTTTATAAAAATAAAACCAAAACTTTCGCTGAATGCGGTTTAACTTCTACCAATATTCGCCTCATTCCCCTTTTTAAAAATGACGACTGGTACATGTCAAATATTACTTTTGCTAATTCTAGATGGAAGCTTAAATTTCATACATTAGATATGCCGCTTGGATATCTTTTTTCTGTAAGCAAAAATCTAGATCTAAGAATACATGGAGGTCTCAAAGGAGCATCTATTTATCAAGATAATGAAATCATATATCTCAGCCGATTAAAAGATGAGAGAGCAGAAGTTAAGATGAAAAATGATGCTTATGGTATTGGCCTTTGCGCAGGAGTGGATTCTAAATGGAAACTCACAAAATATTGGAACTTCTATGCAAATTTAGCTGCTGCTATCATCAATTTCAAATTTAAACTACTCTACAATGTTTTTACAGAGGATTATCTTCCAGACTCTTATTATAATTTAACTCATAAATTTTGGACTTTTAAGCCACTTATAGCATCCGATCTTGGAGTATCCTGGAACAAATCTTTTGGAGAAAAACAAAACCGCTACGTAACATTTAAAGCTGCGTATGATATCCAATACTTTATGGAACAAAATATGCTTTGGCGTTTAACAACTCGTCGTAGTTATATCGCACCAAAAGCACAAGGTTTCTTTTCAAAAGGAGATCTTATTCTCCATGGCATTAACATAACTTTACTTTTTGACTTTTAATGAAGGTAGATATGAAAAAAATTATATTTAAAACATTATTCACCGCAGCAAGTTTATGCATTTGTTTAAATGCAGCTGAACAAACCCCGCCTTCCAGGGTATATTTGCCTTCGATAAGAACGTGTCTTGACTGCCAAAATAAACAAAGATCTTTTACTGCTAAGATAGACATGGATGCGATGGCTTTGATTGCAAGACAAGCTGGATTAGAGTTTGCTTTGCATAATGAAAAAGGTTCTTTAGTAGATCCTGTATCTGGAGACACAGAAACTCTTCAAGAACATGAAGGTAAAATATATGCTCCGAAAGCTAACTGGGATCCAGCTTTCCGCCTGGCTTTAGCATTTTTTACACCATTTGATGATTGGAATTTGCAGCTTGCTGCAAGCTCTTTTAGAACTAAAGCTCATATGACAACAGAAATGGAAAATACTCCTAATGGATTTGGAGGTCCAGGTATAATGCCACTGAGTGCAGGATCTGCTCCTGATCAAGAAATATGGGGAGGTCATAACACTGCAAGATGGGGCTATGCACAAGCAAAATGGAAAATGCGTTTTAAAGATGCAGAAATTGCTTTAAATCGAAATTATTGTTTCGGAACTTATCTGAGCATTCTTACTGGTTTTGGAATAAAAACCATTTGGATCAAACAAAAATATAGAGTTGCTTATAGAAATGGCAATTGGGTGGACTTTGTAGGTTTGCAATTTCAAAGACATATTAACTATAACGATGTCTTTTTAAAATGCCGCTCTTATGGAATAGGGCCTATTTTTAATTTTGACACACAATGGCGTCTAGGATACCAATGGAACGTAATAGCCAAAGCTGCTGCTGCCCTTATTGGTACAAGATTTTCTACATTGAGAAGCGATGTAGATGATACTACTGATCAAGGATTACTTGAGTATCATACGGAATTTATACTAAGAAATAAATTCTGGACATTTCGTCCCTATACTAAGTTTGATGTAGGGCTTGGATGGAATATCTGCACAAACATGTATGGAAGTAGCAATCAAAACCTTGGGCTTTCACTTCTTTATGAAATCCAAACTTTTTGGAAACAAAATGAATTTATACAAAGTGAAGGGGCTTGGCCTGGATTGATGCCAGCGCAGTCTAATTTAGTGCTGCATGGATTTGTAGCTAATTTGAATTTCATTTTTTAATTACCAGGTGATTAAATAGTCTAAATCACCTTTGTAAAAATAATAGTCCGGCAAGTAATGTTCTAGCCGGACTTTTTTTGATATTTTATTAAAGCTTCCAAGTATTTGCTTTTTTCTCATCGGATTTACTTTCGAATACTCATCATATTCCAATTTGTATTCAAAAGGATTATACATAATCATATAACCATGCTCAGAGTTTTTA